>Ga0114999_10010423_pt1 | contig 10063 bp, 13 predicted proteins | sample ArcticOcean_MG_C_3_FD_89820 | JGI IMG/M metagenome (GOLD analysis project Ga0114999, IMG submission 89820) | Marine microbial communities from western Arctic Ocean - ArcticOcean_MG_CB8_126 | ecosystem: Environmental > Aquatic > Marine > Oceanic | place: Arctic Ocean: Canada Basin | collected... | reverse complement strand
TTCCCGACGGCGCCCGGGAAAAGTTGGCCTGGCCCGTGGCGCTGCTGGTCCGGACAAGCGCCTGGATTCCGGCGCGCCGCTGGCGGCGCTACCTGTTCGGCAGGATCCAATCGGGCGGCAAATCGAGCAACCGGCCGAACGACCCGTCGTACCAATCATCCTTCCCGGAGGTCGCCGAGCCGAGCGATCAATTGATCGACACGGCCATCGCCTTCGCCCGCAATCCCGGCCTGCTGGCGCGCCTGGCCACCCCGCTCGCCGATGTGAAGCGCAATTTCGCCGCCCTATGACCTGCTCGACGAGCAAACCGTCTTCGTGCCCGGCTGCTTCGCGGACACCGTGGAAACACAGGCCCTCGCCGTGCTGCGGCTCGATGCCGATACCGAGAAGAGAACCGAGACCGCCCTCGCCGAACTCTATGACAGGGTCTCGCCCGGCGGGTTCTGCATCATCGACGACTATCACAGCTTCCCGGACTGGCCGCCGCGCCGTCGACCGCTTCCGCGCGGATCGCGGCATCTCTGAAACGATCCAGCCAATCGACCGCCACGCAATGTTCTGGCGGCGCGCCGGGTGACGACTATACTGCGTCCGGCTAGGAACGTCGTAGGAAGGAAATCGGCATGGCCGAGACGGTTCTGATCAGCGCAGATTCCCATGTCGTCGAGCCCGCGGATGTCTGGACGCGGCATATCGGTGCGAAATGGCGCGACAAAGCGCCAGTGACCACGGTCGATGCCGAGGGCACGGTGCATTGGACGGTGGACAGCGGCATTCCCGTGGGTTCGGTCGGCGCGCCGAGCCAGGCCGGGCTTCGCTTCGAGGACCCGTCCAAGGTGACCTTCGAGGGCAAGTGGGAGGATGTGCGGCCCGGCTGCGCCGATCCCGCGCCGCGCCTGGCCGACATGGCGCTCGACGGGGTGGCGGGCGAGGTCGTCTACCCGACCGTGGCTAGCCGTCTCTACACCGTCATCGGGGGCGAGTTGCTCTCGGCCTGCCTGCGCGCCATGAACGACTGGATGGCCGAATTCGTCGAGGGGCGGGGCGAGATTTTTCGCGGCGTCGCCATGCTAAACACCGACGATCCGGCCGACGCGGCGGGAGAGATCGCGCGCATCGCCGGCCTCGGCCTGGGCGCCGCGATGATCCCGACCGATCCGGGCGAGGGCCGGTCCTACGACCAACCGGGTTACGACCTGCTCTGGGCGGCGGCGGAGGCGCATGGCGTTCCGCTGTCCTTCCATGTCGCCTCACCGCGCATGGGGCCGGGCCATGTCGCCGTCTTCGCGACCGACGGGACGGGCGCCGGCGCGGCGGCCTACCGCGCGACCCAGGCCTTCTGGATGCAGCGCTCGCTCGCCTGCATGATCTTCTCGGGCGTGTTCGAGCGGTTTCCTGGCCTGCGCGTGGCCATCGTCGAGCATGAACTCTCCTGGCTGCCCCATCTGCTGGTCTCGATGGATCGGACCTATACGGAATACAGCCAGACCGCACCCTACCGCTTCGCGGAGGGCCGGTTGCCCAGCGATTTCTTCCGCGACCGCATCTACACGACTTTCCAGGAAGACAAACTGGGGGTCGAAACCCTGCCGGCGATGATCGGAGACGAAACGATCATGTGGGGCTCCGACTATCCCCATGCCGAATCGACCTGGCCCAACAGCCGTCGCTTCCTCGACGACATTCTGGGCGGCAAGGAAGCGGGCTTCCAGGACAAGCTGACACGGGGCAACGTCGCCCGGCTCTATGGCTTCGCTTGATGACCGTGATGCTGCTCAAACCGGCCAAGGCGGCGGCCGATGCCTGGCTCGCCCGTTTCGCGGCCGCCGCGCCGGGGCTCGAGATACGGGTCTGGCCCGACCTGGGCGCGGAGGACGAGATCGACTTCGCCTTCGTCTGGGACCCGCCGCCCGGCCTGCTAGGACGGCTGCCGCGCCTCAAGGGCGTGTTCAGCCTGGGCGCGGGCGCCGATCACCTGTTCCGCGACCCGAATCTGCCGCGCGGCCTGCCCCTGACGCGGGTGGTCGATCCGAGCATGACGGCGCGGGTGACGGAACACGGCCTGACCCTGGTGCTCCACCTCCATCGCAACATGGCGGCCTACGGCGCGGCCCAGCGGCGCGGGGAATGGTCGCCCGAGCCCCAGCCTCGCGCCCAGGACCGGCCCGTCGGAATCCTGGGCCTCGGCGTGCTGGGCGGCAATCTGGCTCGCCATTGCGCCGCGCTAGGCTTTCCAGTCGCGGGGTGGAGCCGGTCGCCGAAGCGCCTGGAGGGTATCGAGTGCTTCCACGGCGCGGCCAGCCTCGCGCCCTTCCTCGCCCGGACGGAAATCCTGGTCTGCCTGCTGCCGCTGACGCCCGAGACCGAGGGAATCATGGGTGCGGCCCTCTTCGCCGGGCTGCCGCGCGGCGCGATGGTGGTGAATCTGGGGCGCGGCGCGCATCTCGTGATCGGGGATCTGATCGCGGCGCTCGAGTCCGGGCAGCTCTCCCATGCCGCCCTGGATGTTTTCGAGCCGGAACCGCTGCCGGCCACCTCGCCGCTCTGGGCCCATCCGGGGGTGACAATCACGCCCCATATCGCCGGCGTCACCGATCCGGATGCCGTGGTCGCCCAGGTGATCGAGAATATCCGCCGGATCGAGGTGGGCGAGCCTGTCCTCTATCCAGTGGATCGGGATTTGGGTTACTGAAGACGCCTATCAACGAGGGAGAGAAAGCATGAGCAAGATCGAACGGCACCAGTCCACCGCCAGGATGAGCGGCGTCGTGACTCACGGCGACACGGTCTACATGGCCGGGGCCACGGCCAACGACAAGGATGCCGACGCAGCGGAACAGACACGCCAGATCCTCGCCAAGATCGACGAGCGAATGAAGATCGCCGGCACCGACAAGTCCAAGCTGCTGACCGCGACCATCTGGATCTGCGACATGGCCGATTTCGCCGCCATGAACGGGGTCTGGGACGCCTGGATCGACCCGGCCAACCCGCCCTGCCGCGCCTGCGTGCAGTCACCCAAGCTGGCGCACGACGGGCTGCTGGTCGAAATCATGGCGACCGCGGCGAAGTAACTGCGACCACTGCCTGAACTGCAGGCGCGAAGGCCAGGGGCTATGCCTCCGGCCGGCGCCGGACGATATGGGGGATGACGTAGGAGATGACCATCTCGTCGTGCTGGTTGAAGCCCTTATAGCGCAGTCGGAGCAAGCCCCGGTCGGGCTTGGAACGGCTGACCCGCGCCTCGATCACCTCGACCTCGGAGCGGATCGTGTCCCCCGCCATGACCGGGCGCGGCAACTCGATCTCGTCGAAGCTGCGCGCGCCCATGTTGCAGACCCGCAGCAGCCCCTCCTGGTAGAACATGCGGAAGACCATCGACAGGGTGAACATGCCGCTGGCACTCAAGCCGCCGAAGACCGATTTCTTCGCCGCCTCGACATCGATATGGAAGGGCTGCGGATCGTAGATCAACGCGAAATCCACGATCATCGATTCAGTGAAGGTCAGGCCGCCGGCCTTGAACACCTCGCCCACCGTGAAATCCTCAAGATAACGGTCCGCCATCGTTACCCCCTCAAGCCGCTTGGCGCAGCGCGCGCGCCATGCAGGCGATGCCTTCGGCCTCTGTTGCGCCCGGATAGGGCGCCGATTCATCGAAACCGAGCGTACGATACAAGGCGGCCGCCCGCGCCATCGTCTGCGGTGCGGTTTCCAGCACCAGCAGGCCGCAATCGACGCCCTCGGCGGCCTGGATCACCGCTTCGGCCAGGGCGCGACCGAGACCCACGCCACGCGCCGCGGGCTCGACCCAGAGGCGTTTGATCTCGCAAATGCCGGCTTCGACGGTCTTCAGCGCAACGATGCCCAGGGCTTCCTCGCCGCGCCATGCGATCAGCAGCCGGCCGGCCGGCGGTGCATAGACGCCCGGCAGGCCATCCAGTTCCGCCTCGAAGCTTTGGAAACAGGCCTCGATATCGGTCGCCGCCTGATAGGCCTGGAACAGGCGGCGCGCCGCCTCGACCTCGACCGGATCCTCGGCCTGGCGGATAACGATCTCGCTCACAGGCTGATCCTCCCCTCCATGTAGAAGGCGGCCTTGCCCTTGAGGGTGATGCGCTCGCCCCTGTCGATGCAGACGAGCGACCCACCGCGCGGCGAAATCTGACGCGCCGTCATTTCGGTCTTGCCCAACCGCTTGGACCAATAAGGCGCGAGGGTGCAATGGGCGGAACCCGTGACCGGATCCTCCGGGATACCGAAATAGGGCGCGAAGAAGCGCGAGACGAAATCGACCTCGGCGCCGGGCGCGGTGATGATGAGGCCCTTGCGCTTCAGAGTGATCAGCTTTGCCGCATCGGAAGCGAAATCACGGACCGTGGCCTCGTCGGGCAGCACGGCCAGGTAGTCGCGCGTGCCGCCGAAACATTCGAGGGGGTGCTGGCCCAAAGCGTCGGCCAGAGCCTCGGCCTCTTCCGCATCGATCGGGCCTGCCGGCTGGAACGGTAGATCCATGGCCAGGAGATCGCCGTCGCGCGAAACTTCAAGCAGGCCGCTGCGGGTATGAAAGCGCACCCGGCTGCGATCGGGCTCCAACCGTTCCAGGATCAGGGCAGCGGTGGCCAGGGTCGCATGGCCGCAGAGATCGACCTCCTTCTCCGGCGTGAACCAGCGCAAGTGGAAACCCTCTCCCTGGGGAACATAGAAGGCGGTTTCCGAGAGGTTGTTCTCGTTCGCGATGGCCTGCATGACCTTATCGGGCAACCATTCGGCCAGTGGGCAGACGGCCGCCGGATTGCCGCCGAACACCCGGTCTGTGAAGGCGTCGAGCTGGTATAGGGTCAGGTCCATCGTTTTGCTCCCATCGCTGGAGTCCAATCCAAGCCGCGCGCCGCCGCAAGCCCCCAACGGCGCAAAACGGTCATGCTGTCATACTTTCTTGCGCTCGATCAGACATGTGCAGGAGCCATGGCCCAACAGGCGGCCCTCGGCGTCCCTAATCCAGGCTTCGGCGGTGCCCATGCGGCGGCCGACACGGATCGTCTTGCCCTCGGCGAAGACCGGACCGGATTCGACCAGGATCGGCCGGATGAATTTGATCTCAAGAGCCACGGTGGTCGACCAGTCGCCGGCATCCGTCTCGGTGATCACGGCGCAGCTCGCCGCGCTGTCGATCAGGGTCGCCGCGAGACCGCCATGGGCGACGCCATTGGTATTGGCATGGGCGTGGCGCGGTTCGATCCGGAACAGGGTGCGCCCCTTCTCCGCCTCGACCAAGGCGATGCCCAGGCTGCGCCACATGGGCGTGATCGGAAATTCACCGGCCACGATCTTGTTGAGGAATTCCAGCCCCGCCATCTCCCGCGCACCCGGCGCCTCGCGCGGTATCGCCGCATTCGCCACTTCTTCGCTCATGCCTATCCTCCCGAAAATCGGCGGCACGATAGGCGCCCGCGTGACGAACGTCGAGGGCACCCGGCCTCTTGATCGGCCCCGATACCTCGCCCACACTGTCCCAAGCCGCATCAGGGAAGGGTCAGACTTGCGCGTTGGTATCGAAGAGGTCGGCGGCGTGCCGACCCGCTACTACCACGAGGGCAGCGGCCCGCCGCTGCTGCTCGTCCACGGAGTCGGCGTCACGGCCGATACCTGGCTGCGCAACATCGACTCCCTGGCACAGGATTTCGCAGTCTACGCCCCCGACCTGCTGGACAACGGCTATACCGGCCAGGGCAGCTATACGGGCGGCCCACCCCAACCTCAAATGGTCGCCCATCTCGCGGCCTTCGCCGACCATCTCGGCCTGGACGCGTTCGCGGTCTGCGGCAGTTCCTTCGGCGGATTGCTGGCCGCCCTGCTCCATCTCCGCATGCCCGAGCGGGTCACACGCCTGATCCTGCTGAGCAGCGGCACCCTGTTCAATTCGGAAGAGGAACTCGCCCGCACGCTCGCTGAGTCCTACGCCAACGGGATGTCCGCCATCGCCGATCCGAGTTGGGAAAGCTGCCGGCGGCGCATGGAGCGGATCGTCCACGACCCCCAGACGGTGCCGCCCGAGATGATCTTCGCCCAGCTCACGCTTTACGCCATGCCGGGCCAACGGGAAGCCTACGAACGGCGCATGAAAGGCCTGATGGATATCGAGGCCTCCCGGCCCTATCGGGTCGCGGAGCGGCTGGAAGAAATCGCGGCACCGACCCTGATGATCTGGGGCCAGGACGATCCGCGCGCCGTGATGGCGCGGGCCGAGGACGCGGCGGTGCGCATACCGAATGCTGAACTGGTCGTGTTCGAGCATTGCAAGCATCACCCCCATGTCGAGCAGGCCGACCGCTTCAACGATTTGGCGCGCCGCTTTCTCAAGGGCGAGGCCCTCGCCGATGCGGCGTGACAAACCGGAGGACCAGAGGATGAGCACGAAACCGGCCGGTGCCGCAGCGCCCTTCCGGCCCCGACGCCTGGGCCATGTGAACCTCTACGTCTCGGACCTCGACCGCTCGATGGACTATTTCAACGCGGTCGTGGGGTTGGAGGAGGTCTATCGCCGCCCGCCCATCAAGGGCGGCTTCCTGTCGAACGGCAACACCCACCACGATATCGGCATGGTCGAAACCTCCAGCCCGCTCTGCCGCACGGGTCGGACCGGACTCAACCATCTCGCCTTCGAGATGGAGAACGAGGCGGCGCTGGTCGCCGGGTACGGGCGCCTTGTAGACCCGGCGCGCGCCTTCCCGCGCACCATCGACCACGACATCACGCGCTCGATCTATGGTCAGGATCCCGATGGCAATGCCGTCGAGATCTATGCCGATATGCACAAGGACTGGCGCTCGCGGCGCACCGGCGACGTGACCAAGGAAACGCCGAAATGGGTGCCAGGCGACGGCACACCGGCGGCGGAGAAAAACTACCATCCGGCGCCGGAAATCCGCCGGGTCACCAATGCCGCCTTCCATCCGGAACGCATCACCCATGCCGCCGTGGTCGCGGCGGACTACGAAGCCGAATTCGACTACTACACCGGCGTCCTGGGCCTGACCCCGCGCATCGGCGGCCGCGAGTCCGGTTTCTGCGCCCTGGGCGGCACGATGGGCAGCATCGACCTCACCCTGTTCCGAACCGCCGAATGCGGAGCCGAGCCGGGCCTGCATCACATCGGCTTTCTCGTGGCGGACGAAGGCGATTTCGAAGCCTCGCTCGCCACCTACCGGGACCGGCACGGCGAGCCCGACGCGGTCGTCGATTCCGGATTCCGCTGCTCGGTCTTCCTGCGCGATCCGGACGGCATCCGCCTGCAGTTCCATACCGACCGCACTGACCCGGTGGCGGGGCTCGCGGCCCTGACCCCGCAATCTGCCTTTTTCGCGGGCTAGGAGGTAAGAGTGGCCGGACATATCGAAGCCAAGCTCAAGACGATGGGCCTCGAACTGCCCGAGGCCTTCGCCTATCCCAAGGGCAACCGGCGCGGCTGCGTCGCGGTCGACCGGCTGCTTTTCGTCTCCGGCCATCCGCCACCGGCCCTGCCCGGCATCCGGACTCGGGGCAAGATCGACAAGGACGTTTCCATCCAAGAAGGCTATGCGGCGGCGCGGGCCTGCGCCCTGCTCATGCTGGCCGCGATCAAGGCCGAGATCGGCGACCTCGACCGGGTCGAGCGGATCGCCAAGCTGCTCGGCATGGTCAACGCCTCGCCCGGTTTCGAAAGCCCCTTCGCGGTGATCGACGGCGCCTCCGACCTGTTCCACGAACTCTGGGGCCCGGACAAGGGCCAGCATGCCCGCAGCGCCGTCGGCGTCGCCGAACTGCCGCGCGGCATTCCGCTGGAGATCGAGGGCATCTTCGTGTTGGAAGCTTGATGAAGACGGGGTCTTCAAACAAGCCCGGCCTCATGCCGGGCCTGTCGAAGTATGAGGCCGTGGCACAGCCCAACATCTTGCCACCCTCACCCTTCGACAGGCTCAGGCTGAGGCGGATTGGGTTGAGGAGGAGCGGACCCGCATGACCGATCGTCAGCCTTTCCTCAAGGCCACCTATGGCGGCCACCGGGTCGCGCGGGTTCCGGCCGAGGACGCGGAACTGACCCATGTCGGCCCGGGCACACCGGCCGGCGAGTATCTGCGCCGCTTCTGGCAGCCCGTCGCCCTGACCCAGGACTTGGGCGATCTGCCCAAGGCGATCCGCATTCTGGGTGAGGATCTGGTGGTCTTCTGCGATCTCTCGGGGCGAATCGGCCTGCTGCACAAGCATTGCAGCCATCGTGGCACGAGTCTGGAATACGGGCGGCTTGAAAAGGAGGGGGTGCGCTGCTGCTATCACGGTTGGCTCTTTGCCGTGGACGGCACGATCCTCGAAACGCCGAACGAAACCTCGGGACGGAGCCTGGCCGGCCGGCTGTGCCACGGCGCCTATCCGGTCGAGGAGCTCGCGGGCCTGATCTTCGCCTATATGGGCCCGCCCGAGGCGCAACCGCCGTTCCGGCTGCTCGATACGCTCGATGTCCCGGGCTACGACCTGGGCCTGGGCAATCCGATCGGTGTCGAATGCGTAAAGCCCTGCAACTGGCTGCAGATCATGGACAATGTGGTCGACCCGGTGCACGAGCCCTTCCTGCATGCGCGCCATAGCGGCTATCAGTTCCTCAACGAGGAGGGCAAGCCGGTCACGGAACTGGAGGAGATCGGCGAATACGATTTCGTCGAGACGCCGGCAGGCCTGTTATGCCAGGAAACCCGGCGCATCGACGAGGATATCTGGGTCCGCCAGATCGAATACGTCCTGCCCAATATAGCCCAGATTCCGCGCACGCCGGTCTTCCCGGCGCCTTATCCCGAAGGCGCCGACGAAGTGGTCTATCTGCCCTGGGTGACGCGCTGGCGGGTCCCGATCGACGACGAGAACACGGCCGAGTTCGCCCTCGTCCGCCTGCGGCCGGGCGAGGAGAATATCTACATCACCGATCCCGGCCCGGTCGTCCGGACCAACTACGGCGGCCGGCCCTATGAGGAAATGCAGCGTTACCCCGGCGATTACGAGGCCCAGATTAGTCAGCGGCAGATCGCCCGGCACGGCACCGAACATCTGACCGGCTCGGATCGCGGCGTCATGCTGATGCGCGCCATGGTGCGAGACGGCATCCATGCCGTCGCGGAAGGACAAGACCCCCGCGGCCTCGCCCGCGAGAGCGGCGGCCATTTGGCGACCTATGGCAGCGATGTGGTGTTCCGTCGGCCCCGAGCGGCAACGACCGATAACGATAGCGCAACCTTGCGCGAGCGGCAGGATGCGGTGGCGCGACGCGCATTGAAAACCCCGCCCGTGGGAGCGGGCGGGGTTTTTCGGATCTAGATCGTCAGGCGTTCAGTCAGGCCGCGCAGCGCGGCGTATTGTCGTTAGCTCCGCTGTCGTTCTTCGCCGCAAGCCCACGCGAGATGACATAGGGGATGTCGCCCCGGGTCAGGCCGATATCGTGCAACTCATGCGCATCGAGATTGGCCAGGGCCTGAAGATCGCGTTGCCGGCGGCTCCATGCCTGGATCGGTTCGACCAGACGGTCGCTCAGCCAGGCCGCCACGCCGTTCCGGCTCTTTTTCGTATCGCGCTCGCGCCAGGCAAGCCATTCCACCGTGTAAACCATGTTCTTCCTCATCTACTTCAGTTCGATCCGCGGCAATTCTTGTTGCGTCGCAAGATCACTAAACAACAATCTCTTTTTTTCTGGGGGTTATATAATGCTGCAACGCACAAATTGAACGCGGCAAGGCAACATGGCAGGCATTCGGTGGAGGCATGACGCGCCGGCCGAAGGGATTGTGGCTCGCGAGGGTTCGAGAGCGCCGCCGGATATGGCGGGGCGTCAGTCCTCCAGGTGAATATTCACCCGGCGGTTCTGGCGGCCCTTGTTCTCGATCTTGCCGATGCGCAGGCGGCCGATCTCGCTCGTCCGGGCGACATGGGTGCCGCCGCAGGCCTGCAGATCGACCCCCTCGATATCGAGCAGGCGGACCCGGCCGCCGCTGGTCGGCGGGCGCACGGACATGGTGCGCACCAAGTCAGGATTGGAAGC
>Ga0114999_10010422_pt1 | contig 10064 bp, 4 predicted proteins | sample ArcticOcean_MG_C_3_FD_89820 | JGI IMG/M metagenome (GOLD analysis project Ga0114999, IMG submission 89820) | Marine microbial communities from western Arctic Ocean - ArcticOcean_MG_CB8_126 | ecosystem: Environmental > Aquatic > Marine > Oceanic | place: Arctic Ocean: Canada Basin | collected... | reverse complement strand
TCCAAAAATGCACGTGCATACATGCCAGGTGCGGAATGACCTTGAAAATAAATCAAATCTCCACCAAAATCTTTGTTTTTAGCTCTCCAAAAATGATTCATTCCTACATCATAAAGTGTAGCTGCAGATGCAAATGTTCCAATATGACCACCTAGTTCGCTACTAATTTTATTGTCTCTAACAACCATAGCTGCCGCATTCCATCTAATATAAGCACGTATTTTTTTTTCTATATTTTGATCACCTGGAGATTTAATTTCTAACTCAGTAGGAATAGTATTTATATAAGGTGTTGTTCTAGTATCAGGCAAAACCAGACCAGCAGTATAAGCTTCAGATATAATTTTATTTAAAAGATAACTAGCTCTTGAAGGTCCGTCATTTTCTATCACAGCATTTAAAGATTCGATCCATTCTTTAGTTTCAATAGGGTCAAGGTCATCTTTAGCAGAAGGCTGCATAAAAACCTTTTTTATAATTTTTACTGTATCATTATTTGTTGTTTCTTTTTTATCTAGAGTTTTTTCTTTAATTACAATTTCTTTTTTTTGAATTATTTCTTTTCGATTAGTATTAGATGAGTCATTTTCTAGTTTAGCTAATAAACTTCCTTTTGAAACTTTATCACCAACTTTAACTTTAAGTTCAATAACTTTTCCAGCAATTGGAGAAGGAACTTCCACACTTGATTTATCACTTTCTAAGGTAACGATCGGGTCATCTTTATTGATTTGATCTCCAACTTTGACTAGCACCTCTATAATTTCAACACTATCAAAGTCACCAATGTCAGGAATGATTATATTTTGAGCCATAAGTATTGATGAATTCAACGAAATTTATAAAAAATCTAGTTAATAATAAACAATAAAAATAGAAAAAAAACACAGAAATCATGGGCTAATGATCAAAACATCATCAGTTTTAAACTTTATTAACATTATTCCCCAAGTTTTAAAAATTATAGTCTTTTTTTATTAGTTTTAAAATTTTTTAAATTGATTACTTCTTGTATAAAATTATTGTTAAAAATTATTTATTAATAAATTTCTTAATAAATATGCACCTGTAGCTCAACTGGATAGAGCGCTTGGCTACGGACCAGGAGGTTCTGGGTTCAAATCCTAGCAGGTGCGCCAATACCACATGCTAAAAAATTATTTATAAAACAATAAGTCTTTAAAAAATATAATTATTTTTCAACTATTAATGTTTTTTATACTTACGTGTTTTACATTTTTTTATAATTTTTCTTCAGTAAACTTAACCTTGAAACATTTATTAGCAGCGCAAGCATTAAAAATATTATTACTGAAACACCAGTTGTAAAAAAACTTCCAGAACTTCTTATTGGAAAAAATTCAAAAAAAATTATTAAAAAAAATGGTACAGATATAACTCTTGACGGTAAATTGAAATTTTTAATATAAAATTTAAAAAAATTTAAAATCGCAACAATAAAAGTTGAATAAATTAAAGCAAAACCTATTAAACCTGTGTCTACTAATATTTCCAAGATATAATTATGCGGATGTGCATTACACATCTCGGTTTCATTATTTGAACAATTTAACTTAAATGACTTTAAACCACCTCCTAAGATTTTATTTTTTTTCCACGTCTGTATGGCAGAATTAAAAGTTAAAAGATAACCGCTAGATTTCCAATGGCCTGATCCAGCGTAACCTACATTATTATTTATTGTATTATAATAAAATAAGCTAGGTGACCTCAGTATAATTTCTTTGGAATTATTATAGAAAATTGTAAAGGATCGATTAAGATTTTCCGAATATTTTGTTAGACTAGAAAAACAAATAAAACATACAAAAGATGTAATAAATAAAAACTTAAATCGCTTTTCAATTAAAAAGAAAAGAAATATAGAAGTTATATAAAGGATGCTTGGCATTCTGTTGTTAGTTAATAGTATTGAAGTAAAAAAAAATATCAAAACACAATACAAATAAAAAATTGATTTATTGTTTTTTTTATTAAAAAAATTTAAAATTATTAAAAATAAAAAAAAAAGAGAAAATTTTTGGATATATCCCCCCGCAATACTTTCAGGGCCAAAAAAACCAGAAGGACGAACACTAGTTATGGAATAACCAAGTAAATCCTTCCCGAATATCACTTGTATATAAATATCTGCAGCTAAAAAAAACGAAAAAAAGGCAGAGGAAATAAAAAAGAGTTTTAAGTTAAAACTTTTTTCTTCAGCAAGTTTATTTATAACTAAAAAAAATACTAAAAATCTTAAGAAAAAAAAAGATTTAAATATGTGTAACTTATAATATACAGTATCAATATTTAAATTCGGTAAATTGCTAATTAATGTAATTAATATTAAGTATGAAAAAAAACCATACAACAAATATTGGTACACTTTTTGATTTATTTTAAATATTTGAAATCTATAAATTATTATTCCCAACAAGCAAACCAGAACAACATTTATATTTATTGCTAAATTTCCAATCAAAATTGACAAAGGAATAAAGGAAATTAAAAAATTAAGTAAATATTTTTTTGTTATAAAAATTTTATTAATAAGCATAAACAAGAATTAGAAAACCTAAAATAATTCTATAAATTACAAAAGACAATAAACTAAATTTTTTTAAGAATTTTAAAAAAAATTTAATAGTTATATATGAAAAAATAAAAGATAAAAAAATACCTAAAAAATTTAATAGGGATATTTCAAAATTTTTGTTTATTAATAAATTTTGTAAATTATACAAACTTATAGCGGCTAAAGTCGGTATTGAGATTAAAAATGAAATTTTTGCTGAATCCGTCCTATTAAAACTTAAAAACCGTGCCGCAGTAATAGTTATTCCAGATCTGCTTACACCTGGCATTAAAGACAAGACCTGAAAAAAACCGATATAAAGAGCAGAACTATACCTAAAGTCTTTGCTAATATTTTTTTTTATTTTTACTAAATCACTAAAATAAAGAAGAATACCAAACAGGATTGTGCACCACCCTATTATTTTAAAATTTCTTAAAAAATCTAGTAAATTTAATTTAATTAAAAAATAACCAAAAACTATTACTGGAATAGAGCTGATTATTATTTTGTAGAATAAAATTTTATTTTTAACAAAATTTAAAAGATCTTTTTTAAAAAAAAAAACTATTGCTAACAAAGAACCCAGATGAAGACTTATATCTAAAGTTAAATTTTCATTATTAAAATTTAAATATTTAGAAATTAATATTAAGTGAGCCGAAGAGCTTATAGGAAGAAATTCTGTCACACCTTGAATTATAGATAAGAAAATTACTTCAATCATTTACAGCAATTATATAAATCTTTTTATATTTTATTGATATGCATATTTGATATGCAAAAAAAACATGCAAAAATTTGATTTTATTTATAATTATGTCAATATTAATTACCTATTTAATATTTTAAGTTCCTTTTTATCAAGTAAGATGTTCTAATTTATGACAAAAAAAATGTTTCAATTTGTAAATCTAAGTCAAACTACTCCAGTTAAAAGAGGAGAAATGGAAAGAAAAAAAGACTTTCATGAAATTTACAAGGAGTACATTAGCGAAAAAGCACAAGAACAATCAAGCAGATGTTCTCAATGCGGAGTACCATTTTGCCAGGTACACTGCCCACTTCAAAATAATATCCCTGATTGGTTAAAATTAACTGCCGAAGGTAGATTGGAAGAAGCTTACGAACTTTCTCAAAGTACAAATAATATGCCAGAAGTTTGCGGGAGAATATGCCCACAAGACAAACTCTGTGAGGGTAATTGTGTAATTGAACGGGCAGGTCATGGCACAGTAACGATAGGGTCGATCGAAAAGTATATTACAGATACAGCGTGGAAAAAAAATTGGGTTAAACCAGTAAAAGTAAAAAAAGAAATTAGTCAATCTGTAGGAATTATAGGTGCTGGACCAGCAGGGTTAGCGTGTGCAGAGGAGTTAAGAAAATTTGGATACCAAATAACAATTTATGACAGGCATGATAGACCGGGTGGTTTATTAATTTACGGCATACCAAATTTTAAATTAGAAAAATTTATAGTTGAAAGAAGAACAAAGCTTCTTAAAGCAGGTGGAATTAAATTTATTCAGAATTTTGAAGTTGGTAAAGATAAAAGTTTATATGAATTAAAAAAAACTCATGATGCTATTTTAATTGCAACAGGAACATATAAGCATAGAGAAATAAATATTCCAGGAAATAATTTAAAAAATATTTTTCCAGCTATGGATTTTTTAACAGCATCAAATAGAAAAGGGTTAGGTGACAAAGTTGAACTTTTTGATAATGGTATTTTAAATACGCAGAACAAAAATGTTGTTGTAATAGGGGGTGGCGATACAGCTATGGACTGTGTAAGAACAGCAGTTCGTCAAAAAGCAAAATCAGTTAAATGTATTTATAGAAGAGACCGTGAAAATATGCCAGGCTCTGCAAGAGAAGTTACTAATGCCATAGAAGAAGGTGTTGAATTTATTTGGTTAAGTAGCCCAAAAATTTTTATGGGAGATAAATATGTAACAGATGTTCAGGTAAATAAAATGACACTTGGTGCAGCAGATTCATCTGGCAGAAAAAAACCAGAGATTCAAGAAAACTCTGAATATAATATAAAAGCAGATATTGTGATTAAGTCTTTAGGTTTTGATCCAGAAAATCTTCCAGAACTTTTTTTAGCAAAAGAATTATCAGTTTCCAAATGGGGAACGATCAAAATAGATTTAAAAACTATGCAGACTAATATTCAAGGAGTTTTTGCAGCAGGAGATATTGTTAGAGGAGCATCCTTAGTTGTATGGGCAATAAAGGATGGACGTGATGCTGCAAAAGAAATTGAAAAATATTTAAAAGAAAAGAGCAATGAAAAAAGTAATGTAAAAGCCGCATAAATTATGAGCAATTATTCAAAATATTTAAAAAATAAACAATTTTTACAGGACAATTTAGCTTACGATCCTAACTCAGAACATGACGCCTGTGGAGTTGGACTGATTGCTACAACAGATGGTAAAAAATCAAGAAAAATTGTTGAATATGGAATTAAAGCCTTAAAAGCAGTATGGCATAGAGGTGCTGTAGATGCAGATGGTAAATCAGGAGATGGAGCTGGTATTCAACTTGAAATTTCACCAGATTTCTTTAAAGAAAAAATTTTAGCAACTGGTCATACGCACGATGCATCTAAAAGAATATGTGTTGGTATGATTTTTCTTCCTAAAACTAATTATTCAGATCAAGAAAAATGTAGAGCAATTATAGAGTCAGTTTTGTTGCAAGAAAATTTTTATATTTATGGTTGGAGACAAGTTCCAGTGAATCCAAAAGTTTTAGGAAAAACAGCGAATCAAAATAGACCTGAGATTGTACAGGTGTTATTTAAAAAAAATCAAGAACTAGAAACAAATGATCTAGAGAGAGAATTGTTTGTTACAAGAAAAAATATAGAGAAATACGCAAGAGAAAGTCAAATGAAAGATTTTTATATTTGCTCATTTAGCTCGAGATCAATTGTCTATAAAGGGATGTTTTTAGCAGAGGCACTCGCTGAATTTTATGCTGATTTAAATAGTCAAAATTTTACTTCAAGATTTGCAATCTTCCATCAAAGATATTCTACCAATACATTTCCAAGCTGGGATCTAGCGCAACCATTTAGAACGTTAGCGCATAATGGAGAAATTAATACCATTAAGGGAAATACTAATTGGATGAAAATTCACGAGCAAGATATGTCAAGCCCTCTATTTAAAAATGCTGACGATTTAAAACCAGTAATTATACCAGGTAGTTCAGATTCTGGAGCCTTAGACAATGTTTTCGAATTATTAACTCATTCAGGAAAGTTAGCCCCATTAATTAAACTCATGATGATCCCAGACGCTTGGTCGAAGAGAAGTAAAACGGTTCCAAAAAACCATCAAGATTTATTTAATTTTTTAAACAGTTCCATAGAACCTTGGGATGGTCCAGCGGCAATATGTGCAACAGATGCCAAGTGGGTTTTAGCAGCTACTGACAGAAACGGTCTTAGACCTTTAAGATATGCAATTACCTCAGACAATTTGTTCTTTGCGGGTTCTGAATCTGGAATGATAAAATTACCAGAAGAAAAAATTATTTCAAAAGGAAAATTAGGACCAGGACAAATCATTGCAATAGATTTAAAATTGGGTAAATTATACAATGATAAAGAAATTAAAGACTATATTGCTAAAGATTATAAAAAATACAATAAACAGATTATTGATTTAGATAAAAAAATTTTCACAGAAGAAGAAAAACCAGAATTTAAAGCTGAAGAGTTAAAAAAAAGACAGTATCTCGCTGGTATAAGTATAGAAGACCTTGAGTTAATACTTCATCCGATGGCAGAAGAGGGAAAAGAAGCAGTAGGATCAATGGGTGACGATACTCCCGTAGCTGTTTTATCTAACTGTTTTAGGCCTATTTCGCATTATTTTAGACAAAATTTTAGTCAAGTCACAAATCCTCCAATTGACTCTTTAAGAGAAAATAAAGTGATGAGTTTAAAAACTAGATTTGGAAATCTGGGAAATATTTTAGATTTTGATAACTTAACACAAGAAAATATTTATGTTTTAGAAAGTCCAATTTTAACTAATTCTCAATTTAAAAAGTTTAAAAATCTGTTTAAAAAAAAAATTAGAGTACTAGATTGTACTTTTGATATTACTTCTACATTGAAAGATAGACTAGAAAAAATAAGAATCGAAGCTGAGATTGGTGTACGTGAAGGGAGTAACAATTTAATTTTATCTGATAAAAAAATTACTTCAGCTAGGGCAAGCATACCATCAATTTTAGTTGTAGGCGCAGTTCATTCACATTTAGTAAAATTAGGATTGAGAGGATATTGTTCAATAAATGTTGAATGTTCAGATGTGCTTGACACGCATTCTTTTGCAGTTTTAATTGGTGTTGGAGCCACTACAATAAATCCATATTTAGCAATAGATAGTATTTATCAAAGATTTGAAAAAAAACTATTTGGCAATTCTAATTTTGAGAATTGTGTAGCTAAGTTTAAAAAAGCTACAGACGATGGTTTATTAAAAATTATGTCCAAGATGGGAATCTCAGTAATTAGCTCCTATAGAGGAGGGTGTAATTTTGAAGCCGTTGGGTTGAGTAGAGCTATTGTTTCGGATTATTTTTCTGGAATGAGTTCAAGAATTTCTGGCATTGGAGTAGTAGGAATCGAAAAAAAAATTAAAGAACACCATAAAAAATTTATTGCAAATAATATCGTCGTCTTACCAATTGGAGGTATTTATAAATATAGAAAAACTGGAGAGAGTCATCAATTTCAAGGAAATTTAATTCATATATTACAGCACGCTGTTGAGACAAGTTCTTATGATCAGTATAAAAAATATTCAAAAGGAATCCACGATCTTCTGCCAATTAATTTAAGAGATTTATTAGAGTTTAAAAAAAAAAAAGAACCTATAAATATTAATGAAGTAGAATCAGTAGATGAAATTTTAAAAAGACTTGGCAGTGGAAGCATGTCTCATGGCGCACTTTCAGCAGAAGCACATGAAACATTAGCTATAGGAATGAATAGAATTAAGGGAGCATCTTGCAGTGGAGAAGGAGGAGAGGATGCAAAGCGTTTTGTAAAATTACCAAATGGCGACTCAGCTAATTCTAGAATAAAACAAATAGCCTCAGCACGTTTTGGAGTGACAATAGATTATTTAAATAATTGTAACGAAATAGAAATTAAAATTGCACAGGGAGCCAAACCTGGAGAAGGAGGCCAGTTACCTGGATTCAAAGTTACAGATGAAATAGCTAGATTAAGACATTCAACTCCTGGGGTGACTTTAATTTCCCCACCACCTCACCATGACATCTATTCAATTGAAGATTTAGCTCAATTAATCTACGATTTAAAACAAATAAATCCTCGAGCGCGTATCGGAGTTAAATTAGTTGCTTCGACTGGAATTGGAACAATAGTAGCTGGAGTAGCAAAAGCTAAAGCAGATGTAATTTTAATTTCTGGCCATTCAGGAGGGACAGGAGCTAGCCCACAAACTAGTATTAAATATGCTGGAATACCTTGGGAGATGGGCTTAACAGAAGCTAATCAGATTTTAACACTTAGCAATCTAAGACATACTGTAACATTAAGGACTGATGGCGGGCTTAAAACAGGTAGAGATATAGTTATAGCGGCAATGATGGGGGCTGAAGAATATGGAATGGGGACATCTTCATTGGTTGCAATGGGATGTATAATGGTACGTCAGTGTCATTCAAATACTTGTCCTGTTGGTGTTTGTAGTCAAGACAAAACATTAAGAGATAAATTCACAGGCACACCAGAAAAAGTTGTAAATTTTTTTACATTCATAGCAACAGAAGTTAGAGAGATACTTGCATCATTAGGATATAAATCTATCAATGAAATTATTGGTAGAACCGATCTTTTAACACAAGTAAACAAAGGTTCACCAAATCTAGATGATCTTGATCTTAACCCACTTCTTGTACAAGCAGATCCGGGAGAAAATCTTAGATATTGTAAAGATAAACTAATTAATAAAGTACCCGATACTTTAGATGAAAAAATTTGGTCAGATATTAAAAATAAAATTAATGATAAAGACAAATTTATCTTTGAATACAATGTTGAAAATACCCATAGATCTGTAGGAACTAGACTTTCTCATTATATATACAAAACATTTGGGGATAATAAATTAAACGAAGAATTAATTACTATTAAACTAAATGGTTCTGCTGGGCAGTCATTAGGAGCTTTTTTAGCTAAAGGATTAAAACTATTAGTTGAAGGAGATTCAAACGATTATGTCGGAAAAGGTCTCTCTGGAGGTACAATAGTCGTACACCCATCAAAAAAAAGCAAGTTAGTTTCCAATAAAAATATTATTATTGGTAATACAGTTTTGTATGGAGCTACCTCAGGAAAACTTTACGCATCAGGACAAGCGGGTGAACGTTTTGCCGTTAGAAACTCCGGGAGTTTTGCAGTAGTTGAAGGTTGTGGAGCACATGGATGTGAATACATGACTGGCGGAACTACAATAATACTTGGGCAGGTGGGGGATAATTTTGGAGCTGGTATGACAGGAGGAATGGCATTTATTTATGATTTTAAAAATAATTTTGAGGATTTTGTAAATCCTAGTTCAATAATTTGGCAACAAGTTGAAACGGAATATTGGAAAGATTTATTAAAAAACTATTTAAAAGATTTTTTAAAAGAAACAAATTCAAATATTGCTAAAAAAATTTTAGATAACTATGAAATTGAGTTATTAAATTTTAAACAGATTTGTCCAATAGAAATGCTTGACAAGCTAGATAACCCAATTGCGCTAAAGAATATAGTCAAGAAAGTAAGTTAAATGAAAAAAATAAATATTTTTTGTTTTGGCTTCGGCCAAGTAGCAAAAAATTTTATAAGAAAATTAAATTCAGAAAATATCACTATAAATTTATCAATTTCTTCTAGAGAAAAATCACACACAAAAAACTTTGATGGAATACAATGTGATAGTTTTCAATTTTCTGAAGATACTTTTGATCAAAAATTAATCAAAAATTTAAAGTCATCAGACCATATTTTAATATCTATAGCTCCAGTTAATGGTACCGATATAGTAATTAAAAATTTTCAAAAGATTTTTGAAAACAGCAAAACTAAATGGGTAACCTATTTATCAGCAACAAGTGTTTATGGTAATCATGATGGAGAATGGGTAAATGAAAAGAGCAAAACTAATCCAACTTTGTCTAATGGAATAGATAGATTAAATGCGGAAAAATCTTGGATGAAGTTAGCAGCCAACAAAAGTTTACCAGTACAAATATTTAGGTTAGCGGGGATTTACTCTAATCAAAGCAATATATTAGCAAGATTAAAATCTGGAAAAGCAAAAATAATTAATAAAAAAAAAAATCATTTTATTTCAAGAATACACGTTGAAGATATTGCAAATATTTTGTTTAAATCTCTAGAAAATTTTAAATCAAAAGAAATTTATAATAT
>Ga0114999_10010421_pt1 | contig 10065 bp, 10 predicted proteins | sample ArcticOcean_MG_C_3_FD_89820 | JGI IMG/M metagenome (GOLD analysis project Ga0114999, IMG submission 89820) | Marine microbial communities from western Arctic Ocean - ArcticOcean_MG_CB8_126 | ecosystem: Environmental > Aquatic > Marine > Oceanic | place: Arctic Ocean: Canada Basin | collected... | reverse complement strand
TGGAGAGGTTTTCTAAAAGATGATGCACCAGAGCATGAAAAAATTGGAGAAATTCAGCCAGAATTAATTAACATTATTGGATTAGAATCAAAAATCATTAATGACAAAAATTTTAAAAATGTATGTGATTGGGCAATAATGAAATTAAAAAGGGGGGGAATAATTGCCTTGATCATAAAGAGGGATTTCCTTGATTAGAAAAGATGCCGTAAAATTAATTGCACAAGAAATTGGTGATCAACCAATTATTTCAGCAAATGGGTTTATGAGTAGAGATTTGTATGAAACAAATGAAAAAGAAAATAATTTTTACATGATCGGATCAATGGGATTAGCTTCATCAATAGGATTAGGAGTTGCACTCTCAAATCCAGGGAAAAAAATTCATATCTTTGATGGAGATGGGAACATACTAATGAATTTGGGATCATTAGTAACAATTGGTTCATTAAAACCAAAAAATTTTATTCACATTATTTTTGATAATAAAGCTCATGAATCAACTGGAGGTCAACCAACAAATTCAAAAATTATAGAATTAGAAAAAATTGCAAAAGTTGCAAAATTTAAAACATATAAAATTTCTAAAAAACAACAAATTAAAAAAATATTTTCAAAAATAAAAAAAGAAACCGGACCAATTTGTATATTAGTAAAAATTGAAAAAAGTAATGTTAGAAGCATGAGAGTTGACATTACCCCACCAAATATTAAAACCAGATTTATGAAATCATTGAAATGAATGCAATAATAATAGCAGCAGGTTCAGGCAAAAGAATCAGCAATAAGGTAAAAAATACTCCAAAATCAATGGTCAAAGTAAATGGGATACCAATAATTGAACATCAATTATCAGTATTAAATAAAGCAGGAATTAATGAAATCTATGTAATTACCGGTCCACATAGTGAAAAATTCAATATAAAAAATGTAAAATACGTTAAGGATGAACAATATGAAAAACATGACATCGTAGGAAGTTTAATGGAAGCAAAAAAAAAATTTGAAAAAGATACTTTAGTTTTATATTCAGATATAATTTTTGAATTAAAAATTCTTGAAAAAATTATGAATTCAAAAGAAGATATTTCAATTGCAGTAGATATGAATTGGGAAAAAAATTATGAAGGAAGATCAGAGCATCCAAAATCAGAAGCTGAAAATGTAGAATTAAATAGTAAATTAGATATTATTAAAAGCAAAAAAAATATAGAAAATGTAAATAATAATGTAGGTGAATTTTTAGGAATTATAAAATTTACAAACAAAGGGAGTGAATTATTTATTAAAAAATATCAGGAGTTAGTAAATACTAGTAATGGTTTATTTCACGAAGCACCATCAATTTTAAAAGCATATGTAACAGACATGATTCAAGAATTAATTGATTCCAACATAAAAATTAAACCAATTTTTGTCTCTGGAAAATGGTGTGAAATAGATACTATGCAAGATTTAAAAAATGCTGAAAAAATATTTTGTTCTTAATCATGTTTATTAATTAAATTCTGTAATTCAATCCATAAAACTTCTTCAATTTTTTCTCCGGTTCCAATTAAATTATTATTTTCATGAGGATCTAATTGAAGATTATAGAGTTCTTTAGTTTGATTGTAATCATTAAAAATTAATTTCCATTCAGATGATCTAATTGATTTTGTATTAGGCTCTTTTGGAGGAGATTTTTCATGAAGAGGGTTACCAGTTTCAGAAAAAGCATAGTTTTCAGAAAAAGATTTACCATCAATTAGTGGTAATAATGATTCACCATCCAAATTAGAATATGTTGTATCTAAAGAAATATTCAAAAAATCTAAAATGGTAGGCATGAAATCTACTGTACGAATTTGTTGTTTAATTTCTATGGCATCAGAATTAGGAATTAAAAAATAAGTAAAAGTTCTAAGAGTATAGTCATAACAAAAAGCACCATATGCTCTTTCTCCAATTTTTTCCCCTACACTGACTCCATGATCAGACATCACCAAAATAATGGAATTTTTATCAAATTCTAATTCATATATTTTATCTAAAATTTGATTAAGATATGATTCAGCTGCTTGAAATAATTTATCATAACGTAATTCATTCTTATTTTTATTTGAAAAAAAATCATTACTAAAATTATCATATACTTTAAGAACTTCATTCATAATTCCAGTATGAATATTACTATAATGTAAATAAAGAAAAAAATTTTTATTATTTAGTTTTTTACTATTTATTTCATCTAAAAGATTTTTGTGCCGTTCAACTAAATTATCATTTAATTCATCATGAATTGTATAAAAATCAAAACCTTGTTTAGGAACAACTAATTGATTAATTACATCAGCATAAGTTTCATAATTACTATCTTTCAAATATTCAGTGAGAGTTTTAAATTTATTTTTTTTAAATTCATAAGTAGACCAATAACTATTGGTTCCAGTACGTGATCCATATGAACCGCTAAAAACTGCATGCATTGCAGCAATTGTATGTGGTCCATAAGTAATGGAATTTGAGAAAAAAGAGGAATTACTTTTTAATTTTTCAAAAGTGGGTGAATTTTGAGCCCGATCTAGCCTACCACCATCTATCATTATGATAATTACATTTTTTTTATTCATGATAAAAATTATCTAATTTCTTCCTTTAGGATCAAACCATAAGAGAGTTTCAGATATGGCTCTTTTTGCATTTTTCTTTCCGACTATAGAAAGTTCTCGTTGAGAATCACCAGGAATTTTTCCACCAATTCTTAAAACCAAAAGTTTTCCATTTCCTCTAAAATTATGTTTAATGAAAGGCTTCAAATATAATGAATCATCAGAATGGATTAATTTAGTAAATATTTCATCATTTAATTTCCAAGTTAATGTAATAGGGTTATTTCCAATATTATACACATATTGATGTAAACCAGATTCTAAATCTAATTCAGAATTATTAGAATTATTTACTTGAATTTCAAAAGATTTTGAAAAAGGTAATGTAGAAGTTGATGCTAGTTCATGAAATAAATAAGAATCATTGTCCTCAGGATAAAACCATGTTCTTCCCTCATTATGATATTTTACAATTACTTCACTCTCAGTTTTATCATTTGGTAATAAATCACGAATGTTTACAGTTAATGCATTTGCTAATTGTTTTAATTCAGAAAAAGATGGTAGTTTTGAACCATTTTCAAATAATTTTAAATCACTAATATTGATGGATGTATTTTTTGACAGTTCTGTTAAAGTAAAATTTGAAATTTTTCGATGATAAGTTAGTAGTTCAGCGCTAGCAGATTCATTAGATGAAAAATCTAATGCAAAATTAGAACCAAGTTCAACAGATAATGCAGATAATTCTTGTTGAATATCACCAGTTAATTGTCCACCATAAGTTAATGCTAAAATTAAACCATTTTCTTTTGCATCACTTCTTGTTGTAAATGAATGACGTGTAAATGGTGTAATATACATAGAATCACCAGTATTCATTATAGCCACTTTTTTGTTTCCACTCGAATCCTCATAGTAAAAATTGACTTCACCAATAAAATATGTAAATTGATGCATAAAGTGACCATGATTCCATTGTACCGCAGGGTTTGCAGGATCATTATCCTCTACTGTACATAATTCAAGAATCCATTCAGGTCTAAATGGGGCAACAGTACTCATTACTGTATCTCTATATTCATAATATGGTTTTCCAGCACGATTCATAATTCGTTTAGATTTCTCTGAATCATTTGCTGTCATTAGTTTTACACCATTAGAGCAATCATCATCTATAACAAAAAAATCCCTTTTATTAACAGGCCAAATTTTTGTTGCTTTATCAACTAATTCAATGGGTAAATCCAAACGACCTTCAATTATTGAAAAAATTAATTCAGAAGAAACATCTAATTCTTTAGCAGCATCTTCAGGACGTCGTTTTATATCATTAAGAATTCCAAGAAAATTTGAACCTATTTTTAATCTTGAATGGGTTTTAGGAGAATCAGAATCCAACATACAAAAATTACTATTTACCATTAATTATAATTTGTTACTAAATTCAATTAGAAAATTCTCTAAATATATGATTCTAGTGATTAAAACCAAAATTACTTTATTTTAGTTACACATAGACCATATTTCTGAATTTTATCTTTATACCATTTACACTCAAAAAATAGCTTATTTCCTTCTCCCATCATTGCGGATGTTCCACCATCAACACCAATTGCATCAATAACGCCTGCATCGAGCATTTTTTGTGCAATTAATCCTGTCTTACTTCTACTTCCAACAACCAAAATTATTCCTGATTTTTTTTCTCTATCAAACGGAATTAAACCCCAACAACAAACACTTCCTCTAGACGACCATGAATCATCAGACGTATTTAGAATTTTTCCATTTCTAATAACTGGATGACCAATTATTCCTTCAACTGCATCTTTCGGTATTTTATTCTCAATTTTGTAATAATGAAAGGAACCTGTTCCAACTCTCCCAAACCAGATAGTATTATTTTCTTCATACTCAATAATTTTTCCATTATGTATTACTGTTCCATATGGTTTCCAAGGCCAGAATGGAAAAATATATGCAAACTTTAATCCTATTTTAAAAGAAAAAATCTTTTTTGGACCAATCGGATGCATGAATGGACCGTTTGTAAAAACATTTGCCCCAATTGTTTTTGCCGTATTTCTATATTTTTTATAAGGTAATCCAAATATTGATTTTTTTTCAATTCCTTTATTTTTCATCCAAATGTTAATGTCATAAAATTCAGGATTTATAACTACAAAATTAATACCAGAATCAACTCCTGAAATATACCCATTTTCTAAAAATTTAGGAATTTTTGTGACATTGTATGTAAACTTAGAATTTAAAATCATTTCAACTTATACATAACTAATTAAAATTCTAAGATTATAAACTTCTTCTATCAAAGATTATATTTTGGAAAAATTAAATAACAAAACTTCGTTTACGTCCTTTTTAAAAATCCCAAAATGTGGAAAAATATTTTCAGAGTTATGTGAACCTTCAGGTCCAGAAAGACCAATTCGAATCAAATAATTTTTGTTCTTTTCTATAATGATTTTTCGCTTTTGGAGGAAATTATTTGATATTTTTTCATTAGTTGATGGTATTAATTTTAAAAGATCTCTAACATTGTCGTTAGATTCTTCATAAATTGCTTCTTTATGTTGATGTCCACAAAACAAAACAAAATTTTTTAAAAAATTTTTCATTTCATTAAATGCAGTTAATGGCGTATAATTATAACCCGAATTATGGAAAAAATCTGCATCTATTGGAGAAATTCTTTGCCAGGTTTTCTGATAGTATAAAGTATCATTAGTATTATTTTTAGGAATAATTTTATTTGGATTAAGTGGCCCTCCATGAAATAACGATATACTTCTAGATGAATCAATAATTTGATCTTGACCAATTTTTCCATTCGAATTTTTCTTAAAAAAATTAAGATCATTTTCTGAAAGTTTTTCATGCGCTCTTAAACTTTCTACACTAGTTTTTCTTAAAATCATATTATTAAAAAATGCCTCATCATGATTTCCCATAACTGATAAAATTTCAAAATTTTTTTCTAGAGATGATAATTTGTTTAAGACTTCTTTTGGATGTGTTCCTAAATTTAACACATCACCTAAATTTAGAATTCTAGAAATTTTGCCATATTTTTGTTCAAATTCTTTATCAAAAACTAAATCGAGTATTTTATTAAATGAAGTAAAATCAGCATGAATATCAGAAATTATTAAATCCATAAATAAAATAATTTTATCATATTAATGAATTTTTAAGTTTTTTCAAATCTAGCAATACCTCTTTTCGTATAATATTTCCAGAAACTGATTTTTTTTGTTCTATTGCCTTACGTATTTTTGTTCCACTAATCTTAACATGGTGGATTTTAGAACATTTACATGTTTTTTTTGTAGTTACTTGATTACATCTTTTGCAAAAGAATGGTTCATCAAATTTCAATATTGATATATTCAAATCAGATATTTTTTCGAAGATTTTTTGTGAATCATATTGACCATAGAAATTTTTTACACCTGTATGATCTCTTCCTACTATGAAATGTGTACAACCATAATTTCGTCTAATTAATGCAGTAAAAACAGCCTCTTTTGGTCCAGCATATCTAGAATATATCAAGAGTGGTGTCAAGATGACATTATTTTTTGGAAGATAATTTTTGATGTAAGATTGATAACCTGCTAAAATTGCAGAGTTCGAGAAATCACCTTTCTTCTTTGTTCCCAAAACAGGATGAATCAATAATCCATCAGAATTTTCTAAGGAGCATTTATGTAAATATTCATGTGCACGATGTGGAGGATTTCGTGTATGAAAACCAACAATTTTTTTCCAATTCTTTTTTTTGATAATTGATCTAGTTTGTTCTGGATCTAACGAATTAATTTTTAAAATATTCGAAATACTAACAAATTTTGTTAGTTTTCCAGTAATGAAAGTATTACCATTATTTGTTACATGTTTAACACCGGGATGTGTATTATCCAATGTTCCAAAAAATAATTTTAACATTTTTTTTAAATCATATGAAAAAACCTCGGAAACCGTTAGTCTTGCAAATTTAATATTTTTATAAATTAATATCAAATTAGATTTTTTTTTAATCTCAGTGTTTTTTGGTTTTGGGAATAATATTGGAATTGGCCATATTTTTCCATTAGTAAGACGCATTTTTGTGAGAACAGAATGTAGATCTTTTGAATTTAAGAAAGATTTTAGAGGTTTGAAACCATTATTTGTTAACTGTTCGATATCCATTGCAATATCATCAGTTATGTTTAATTCTTGTAAATTAGTCATCTGCAAAAATAACACCACGAGTTCTTAATAAGATGACATTATTTTTATTACAAAATTCAACTAAGGTATCAATAGAATCATGAAATTTGGATATAGGCTCATCATTTTTTTCAATAGAACGATATAGATCATCATGATCAAGCATAATGATTTTTTCGTTAGCATTTATTGAATCAATTATATCTTTTATATTCTCAATTCCTAAAATACTTTCAATTTTTGGGACAACTATTATACCATCAGGAAGTTTTTCTTGTATAGAAAGTATATCATCTGAGTGATTAGCATTAGAAATTGCAAAATATGAAATATTTGAAAAATTTCTAATTGTTGGAATTAATTCTTCAATAGTATATCTATTTACGGGCGGTTTTGTTCGATGAGTAGGTAAATCTAGAAAGATTTTATGTTGCTTATGTTTAATTAGAATTTCATTTAGTTCATCAATTGTATTTATCCAAGCCAAATTAATTCTATAGATCACATCATCAGGAAAAGGCATAGAATAATTTGAGAGATTTTGTGATATTATTAACATCAAATTTTTTTTCTGAACTAAACCTATTAATCCCTTTCGTGTAAGTTATCAACATTGAAACCAAATGTAATTTTTGTTCTATTAGATGGATGCAGATGGGATAGAATTGAGATTTCGAATGATTTTAAGGAATTAATTTCTAAAGGTACGTTTTTTGATAATATAACCGCGGCTATTCCTTATACTCTAGGAGCTGTAAATGCAATTTTTTCTGGTCTATATGGAAAAGACAATGGAATTGATGCATACTATAAAGTCTTAGATCTAAAAGAAACGATCAAAGTTTTACCAGAAATTATGCAGGAAAATGGATATTTTACATCATGTGATCTGCTTCACGATAAAGTTGTTTCAAAACGAGGATATGATATTCATCAAGCACATAAGCTGGGAGATGATCAACTTTCAATTCATAAAGAACTTTTGAAAAAAAGTTTTGAAATGTCTAGTGGAAAACCAGTTTTTTCATATATTCATTTTACGTTAATTCACGATATAGTTGTCACAGAAGTTTTACCAAAATATGAATGGGATGATAAAAAATTCTATGAGCAAAAAGAACATAATTTGGAAGTATATGATAAATTATTTTTGCAAGCAGTAGATTATGCAAAAAAAATTAAAGAGTTTATTGCAGAAATATCAGGTTCTAAAGAAACAATAATTATTTTCTTTTCAGATCATGGAACAGCCATAGGAGAACGATTTGGTGAAAGAAATTATGGTTCTTATACATTTGAAGAAACTATACGAACTTTTTATTTATTTATGGGTGCAAAAATTTTATCAAATCAAAGATCGTCTAATCTTAAAAGTACAATAGATATTTTTCCAACAATTTTAGATTTATGCAAAATTAGTTATGAGAATAATTTACCTGGGATCAGTTTTTCGAATGAGCTTGAAAATGGAGTTATGGTAAAAAATGTAAATAGAGAAGTATTTTCAGAAACTGGTGCGGTTCACGGATTATATCCATCTCCGGAAGAGCCTAATGTTTTTTGTATTAAAACAAATAAGTATAAATTAATTTTTTTCAAAACACCTAATGAATGGAGCCTATATGATTTAGAAAATGACCCATTAGAAGAAAAAGATCTTTTTGGAACTGGATTAACGTTGGAAAAAGAATTACAAACAAAATTACTTGATTGGATAAACAGAGAAAGTAAATATTAATTATTTATCATAACCTAATTCTTTAAGAATTTGTTTTGCTTTAGCTATTTTTTCTTCACTCATTTTCTCAGTATTATTTGATGATATAGAATTATTTTGAATATTAACTAATTTTTCTTCTAATTCTGAAACTAATTTTGGATTTTCATTTGCAATGTTATTAGTTTCCTTAGGATCAAGAATTAAGTTGTATAAGTGTAAATTCTCATTTGAGTTTTTTCTTGAACGAAAATATTTGTATTGTGTAGTTCTTAAGCCAACTGAATTTCCTAATTCATGATTCATGTTAGGAATACTCTCTAAATATGCAGGTAATTCTTCAATTTTTTCATTATTAAATAATGGTAACAACGAAGTTCCATCAAATTTTTGATTATGTTTAATTCCTGTAATATCAAGAATTGTTGGAAGAATATCTACGTGTCTAACTTGTTGAGTAATTATATTTTTTTTAATTCCAAAACCTGAAAAACCCAAAGGTATTCTCAAAACATCATCAAAGAGTTGGTCAGAACCGCGTGAAGAGATATTTCGAATTTCTTGTCGGTTTAAAGATTTTTTATGTTTTTCCAAAGAACGTTTTCTCTTATTTTCTCGTATATATTCAAAAGATTTAACACCAGCAGATTCTATAGATTGGGGAAGTTTTGATTTGAAATGTTTTAAAAAATTTTGTAATTTAGGCATTTCTCCAAAATCAACATCTAGATCATGATCAAATTCTCCATGGTCTGCGGTTAATACTACAATTGTGTTCTTTAGATCTATTTTTTCAAGGATTTTACCGAACCAAGTATCAATAATTGATAATCTTTGATTCCAAGAATCTTCACCGTTATTATTTTCTAAAAATTCATCAGGTAATTTTTTAGATGTGTGAAGGTCCATAATATGCGTATAATAAAACCAGGGTGTCGTATTTTTTATTGAATTTAATTTTGAAATAATTTTTTCACCAAATCCTTCAAAAATTCTCATATATGGTGAGTCTGAAACTAATTCTTTGTCGTCAAAATCAGAAGTCAAAGTTTCAAAAAAAGGCATATCCGGTAAAGTTGCAAACATTTTGTAACCATTATTCTTTAAGATATTTAGACCCTTTTTTGCATTAGAATAATTTTGATACCAAGTAATTTTATGATTAAATGGATGCTCACCTGTAAAAATGCTACCTAAGGAAACATTAGTTCCGTCTGAAGCACTAATCGCTTGAGAGAAAAAAGAACTTTCATGTATGAATTGATTGAAGTTAAAAAAAAGATCAGTTTTTTGATTATTAGTGATTTTATCGCTTCTTAATGAATCAATAATTACAAGAAAGATATTTGGTTTCATTGCATATATCCCATTCTTCTTTAATTTTAACTTAAATATTTACTTGATGTGCCAACGACTATTAGAAGAATATTATTTTTCATATCAAATGTAACCCATTTTTTTGAGTTCTTCCTTAATTTTTGCAGTTTGTTCATCATCAGTAACAAAAGATTTAGATTC
>Ga0114999_10010419_pt1 | contig 10068 bp, 11 predicted proteins | sample ArcticOcean_MG_C_3_FD_89820 | JGI IMG/M metagenome (GOLD analysis project Ga0114999, IMG submission 89820) | Marine microbial communities from western Arctic Ocean - ArcticOcean_MG_CB8_126 | ecosystem: Environmental > Aquatic > Marine > Oceanic | place: Arctic Ocean: Canada Basin | collected... | reverse complement strand
TTCAACCTCGATACGGGCACGATCCTCTTCGGCCGCCGACATGAAATGGCAGGTGACCGTAAACGGATCGGCGAATGGCAGGGCGAGCGACATCGCCCGGGCTCCCAATGCCATCACGTAGCCGCCGTTCGGCCGCGACCCGGCATTCCAATACCCTGTGAGATGCGCCCCGAACGAGCCGTCGCTCTCAGCGTTGAGTTCCATGCTCTCATCCCACTTGTGCACAGACAGTCTCCTTTGTTGTGCGCGCGGCAACGCCCGCTGATTCCTGTGCCTTCGTCAGGCCATCGCCTTCGGGAGCACTTCGTCGGCGAGCCGACGGATCGTCGTCTCTGCATCACCAAGCAGCAGGAGCATCAACCTGTCGAAACCGTTTTCCATGACGAGACGCACCAGATCGGCGCACTCGTCGGGCGTGCCCGCGATCGCTTTCCGTGTCACGAGTTCGTCGGGAACGAGCGACGCGATCTCGTGCTCGGCGTCGATGTGGCGGTAGTAGTCGTACTTGGCCCTGAACTCGACTGACGCCGCCTCGTCCCAGCCAGGCATCCAACTGCTGACGTCGTGACACAGCGTGCGCGCAAGGTACGGCTTGGCGACCTGCCGTGCCTTCGCGCCGTCGTCCTCGATGGCAATACCCGTGTTGAACACGATCTCGGGCTGCCCGGGCGGCCGCTCCGCCGATTTTGCACCGTTGCGGATGTGGCTCTTCATGAACTCCATATGCTCGGGAACGAGCAGGCCGTTGGCCACGACGCCGTCACCGTACCGACCAGCGTCTGCGAGTGAGCGAGGGCCGTCGGCAGCCCAGTACACGAAGAAATCATCCGACGCCGACTTGATCCACCATTTGCCCGTTTCCGTTTCGAGGGTGGCGCCGGACGCCAATGTCCGCATGCGATCCACGCTGGAGACGAGTTCAGCGAGGCGCTGGGGACGCATCCCGATCGTTTTAACGGCACTGTCGCCGTAACCGATACCGAGAAAGGCCCTGCCACCAGACAGCGCATTCAACGTAGCAATGGCATTGGTGGTCACCGTCTCATGGCGCGTCAGAGCGTTGGTCACCCACGGTCCCAGCCGAATACGTTCCGTACGCTCTGCCGCTGCGCCCAAGATCACGTACACGTCGTCCCACAACATGTGGCTGTCTGCCACTCCTACCGACGACAGTCCCACCTCTTCACACAGTTCGATCAGTTCGATCGTGCGCTCCGGTGAGTCTTCGGGAAGGAGGAAGATCCCAACATCGAGTTCGCTCATGCATCGCCTTCTTCTGTGGGTTCTCACCAAGGCCCACGTCGAAGTGAGCTCGCGGGGCACTGCGGTCCACAATAGGACGTCGGTTAGCGCAGCCCACTAAACCTCTAAGTGGCCGCCGATATCGACCGATCTGTTCATATGGTGAAACGCGGCGACGAGCAGGACGAGTATGCCGGGCGGAAAACGTTCTATGCGCGCAGGTCTGCTGGTCTTCCCAATATCGGTGCGTCGGCGGTGAGCGAGGCTCTTGCTGCCGTTACCGCCATGCGCGTGGACTTCGTCGGAAACAGCAACTAGAACACCACGCTGCTGCCGGGGCCACCAACCGTTCAGGTGGTGTAGAAGGGGTTCTCTCCGGACTCGTGGTCGGTCACATCGACGACCTCGGTGATCTCCGGCACATTCGCCAGGATGGTCGTTTCGATGCCCTGACGCAGAGTCATTGCGGCAAGCCCACAACCCTGGCATCCGCCGCCCAGCATCAGGTAAGCGGCCTCGTTTTCCACCTTTACCAATGAGGCCACTCCTCCGTGCGAGGCAATGGAGGGGTTGACGTGTTCATCGAGCAACTGGCGAACGCGTTCCTCCACGTCCCCGGTCAACTCGATGTCGCCGTCGGCGATCGTGGGCGACGGAACGTTCGGGTTGCGCAGGACCAGGCCCGGGGACGCCGGATCACCGGCAATGTCGAGCACAGACCCGGCCAGGCTTTCTACGCTATCTGGCGGAATGGCGACCGGTAGGTCGTCGTGCATCTCGACGAGATCGTCCTCCGACACGTCGGCGCTTCGCAGGAACGAGGTTTCGTAGAGGAATCCGTTGGCGCCGACGCCGACGATGGCGATCCCGAGGTGAAGGTCGGGGATCGTCTCAGCGGTGCGGAGCTCACGGATTCGCTCGAGTGCCTCCGGCGTGATCTCAATAGTCGATTCGGTGGTGACTGTCATAGCGAAATCGTACCCTCCATTGCCGGGTAGCTGGTCGTTTGGAGCCGGGTGGGCTACTCGGCGTACATCGAAGCGATGGCCTCGGCAAAGTGCTCTGCGACGATGTCGCGCTTGACCTTGAGCGTCGGGGTCAGCTCGCCACCATCAATGGTCAGCTGATGATCCAGCACCGTGAACCTCTTGATCTGCTCGACGGGGCCAACGTGATGGTTTACGGCGTCGACGGCCTCCTGGACTTCGGCGATCACCGCAGGCACCTCGTGAGGCTCTCCGCTCAAGCCGTGCTCGTCCATGAACGCCTCCACGGTCTCTTCTTCGAGCGTGATCAGCGCCGTCAAGTACTTTTGGCGGTCGCCTATGACCACCACCTCGCTCACCAATAGGCTGGCCTTGATCCCGCTCTCGAGATGGCTCGGTGCCACGTTCTTGCCACCGGCTGTGATGATGATGTCCTTCTTGCGGCCCGTGATCGACAGGTACCCCTCGGCGCCGAACTCGCCGAGATCGCCCGACTGCAACCAACCATCATCAAGGGCCTCAGCCGTGGCCGCCTCATCCTTGTAGTAGCCCATGAACACATGGGGTCCGCGCACAACGATCTCACCGTCGTCGGCAATCTTCACTTCAGTGCCCGGGAAGGGGACCCCAACGGTGCCGAACTTGGTCCGACCCGGCAGGGTCAGCGTCGTAGGACCGTTGTCCTCGGATTGGCCGTACACCTCGTGGATCACGAACAGCGCTGAGAAGAATTCAAGAATTTCCGTCGAGATCGGCGCCGCGGCGGTAATCAGAACCCTTCCTCTCTCGAGGCCCAGAGCTTTGCGAACCTTGCCGAGCACAAGCTTGTCGGCGATCCGCTCCTGGAAGCTCAAGATTCCAGTCACGTCCATACCCTTGTTGCGCCGAGCGTTGGCCGCCCTGCCTGCCTTGAGTGCCCACCCGGCGATCTTGGCCTTGAGCCCGGTGGCTTTGTGCAATTCGGAGGTGACGCCGACATACAACTTCTCCCACACCCTGGGAACGGCGGCGAAAACGGTCGGACTTGACTGCTTGATGTTTTCGGCGAGGCGGTCAATCGATTCGGCGTAGTAGACGCTGCCGCCTGTCGAGGCCGGGATATGAAGCGTGAACATCTGTTCTGCGATGTGCGACAACGGCAGGTAGGACACGTTGGTATCTGCGGCATGGAGATCGAAGGTGTCCATTGCCGCCTCCGAAGTCCAGGCAAGGTTGCCGTGGGACAGCATCACCGCTTTGGGCGGACCAGTGGTGCCGGACGTGTAGATGAGCGTGGCGAGATCGTCGAAGGTCAGAGCATCGAGTCGAGCGTCGACACCATCGGCGGCCACCGATTCCCCGAGCTCCAGGAATTCGTCCCAGCCCACGACCAGTTCGTCATCGACTTCGGCTCTAGACATGAGGACGACTTTGCGCACCGATGGAATCTCGTCGCGAATCTTGTTGATCTTCTCCCACTGGAGTGCGTTTTCGACGAGAACAACCTCGGCTTCGGCGTGGGCGATGATGTACTGGCACTCTGCTGGCGAATTGGTCGTATAGATGCCCGCTGGAACGGCTCCGATGGCCATGGCAGCAACGTCCATAAGCACCCACTCGGGGCGGTTGAACCCGAGGATCGCGACCGTACTGCCCTTGTTCACGTCAAGGGCCAGAAGGCTGCGGGCAACACTGCGCACGTTCGTCGAATAGTCAGCCCAACTCGACGTGACCCACGCGTCGTCACGGCGGACGTGATAAGCCGGCTGATCGGCCCACCGAGCGCCATTGTGGAGAATCTTGTAAGGGATCGTCTCGACGGCCAAGAGAAATGCCTCCTTCGGGGTTCGACCGCGACTGTAGCCGTGGCGACCGCACGGCAACAGAGAGAGCACTCGGATCGAGCAGTCGTCACGGTGAGCATCGAACCAAGGGCGAGCAGGAGCCCGACAACCACGATTTCTTGGCTCCATCTACCTCGCCTAACCGGGCGCTCCAATCGGCTTGTAGCTAGCTAATAGACGTTCCGAGGATCCCATCGGGGTTCCCACGGCCGTCGCCTGGGGCGGACAAAATGCTCACAAGAATGCCGCAGCGGTTCTTGGGACTCGGCCCTAACGCACAGAATCCCCAGTTTTCGCTAGGGATTCTGTTGGTGGGCACTGGCAGGATCGAACTGCCGACCTCTTCCGCGTCAAGGAAGCGCTCTCCCACTGAGCTAAGCGCCCGTTGTTGATGTCAGTGTAAGCCGGAGGCGCCGCCGGGAATCGAACCCGGGTTCAGGGTTTTGCAGACCCTTGCCTAAACCACTCGGCCACGGCGCCAAAAAGAATGGGCGGTCCCGCAGGCCGCCCAGCCGAGCGGACGACCGGGGTCGAACCGGCGACCTCAACCTTGGCAAGGTTGCGCTCTACCAACTGAGCTACGTCCGCAGAGCCTCAATTCTACCACGAGGCCTGGCTGCGCCTTAGGTCCCGGTAGACCCGAACCCGTGTTTCCCACGATCAGATTCCTCGAGTTCGTCGACGAGATCGAAGTCCCATGATGCGATAGGCATCACGAGAAGTTGCGCGATCCGATCGCCACGTTTGAGCTCGACCGGTTCGAATCCGTGGTTGATGAGCAAAGCCTTGATTTCACCGCGATAGCCCTGGTCGATCACGCCGGGGCCGTTGACCACCGATATCGCGCTCCGTGCCGCCAGACCGCTGCGCGGCGCCACCAGGCCGACGTGACCTTCGGGTATGGAAACGGCGATCCCTGTCGCCACCGACTTCCACGCTCCTGGAGCCAAAGTGGTGGCCTGTCTCGCATACAGGTCTACTCCGGCGTCACCCGGATGGGCCCGAGACGGGGTAGGAAGCGCGGCATCTAGCTTGATCAGGGGTATCTTCATGCGTCCGATTCTCACGCGCTCGGCCAATTGAGGCAACATCATGGCGGACCAGGCTCAACCCGACGGAACCGACGATCTCATCGCGGGCGCTGCAACTGAGAAGAACGACGCACCCGATTGGTATCTCGAGATGCTTGGGGTGCGCCCGGAGCCGAGAACCCGGCAGCCGGCCCGGAGCATGCCGACCGACGTGAGCTTCCAACTGGAGGCACCCGCAGCGAGCACGTCGACTCCCACTCCCCTCGAGCGCCCGAGTCAAGCACGGGAGCCCGAATCATCCGTTCCCGACCCCGGTGCCGAGTTGGATGGGTGGCAACCGCAGGAACTCGCACCTCAGGTCAACTCCCGGCGGCGTCTGCCTTGGGGGCTCATTGCGACGTTTGTGATCCTGGTTGGCGCAGTCATCGGAGCCTTGGCCTGGACTCGTGGCATTGTCGAAGACATGGCAGTTGCTGAGGCCGCTGACTACCGCGACGTTACGACCCGGATGCGTAGCGAACTTCCAAATCTTCAGCAGACGCTCGCAACGGCCACAGAGCCTTCGACGAGCGGGATCGAATTGTTCGAGCTGGCAGCCGAGCTGAGCAGATTCGACGCGGCATCGTCGGAGGTCGTAACCAGAGCAAACCGACCGCTGCCAGATACGTTTCCGCTGCTGCCGAGAGGGTCCCTCGAAGAGCTCGAGCCGACGCGGTCCAGGATGCCGGCACTAGGAGAGGCCGGACTGGGCATGGTCACACGCATCGGGTCTACGATCGCCTACCGAACAACCCTCGACGACATCCTGGTCTATCCGAGTCTCCCCGAGCGGGCGGACGCCAGCCAGGTTGCGGGGCTCAGCCTCGATCTTGCCGCGGCCCTCACCGCGAGCGCGGGAGTACTTTCCGAGCTCCCGCTCGATCCGGCATTCGAAACGCACCGGGAGCAGGCGGCGGCGGCCGTCGTTGAGTTCGAGTTGTGGCAAGGTCGTTTTCTCGAAGCGATTCGCAACGATGACGCAGACCTCTCAGCGGCACTCATTCAAGAAGCGGAGGCCGCCCGAACCGAGCTGTTCCGCGTGTTGGTCCCCGCTCTGGCGGCAATGAGGGCCGACGTAGACAACGCGATCATCGAACTTAACGAAGACATAACAGAGATGATCGCAGCTATTCCCCTTTGAGGGGTGCCGGTTCGGCTTCTTCTAGCGCTTCCATCTCCCTGTGAAAGTCGCTCGCCCCCTGAAACTCCTTGTACACCGACGCAAATCTGAGGTACCCAACCTCGTCGATATCACGCAGTTCGGCGAGCAACGCCCGCCCAATATCGTCGGCATTGACCTCAGGCCCGGCTCCTTTGGCGCCGGCCTCTATCCGGGCCACTATGGCGTCGAAGTCCTCTTGGGAAACCGGACGGTCTGCCAGTGTGATCTCCAGCCCACGTGCCACTTTTCGGGCGGCGAAAGGTTCGAGGTGCCCGTCACGCTTACGGACCATCAACACCGCCGAGGCCCTTTCCTGTGTCGTGAATCGGTGGCCGCAGGCCAGGCATTCCCGGCGACGGCGCACCGAGTTTCCTCCGTCAGAAGGTCGGCTATCAACGACTCGAGTGTCGTCTGTGTCACAAACAGGGCATCGCACCAGGCTTGTGAGGGTACTAGATGTAGTGGTTGTCGATCCGGTGGGCGGCGACCGAGCGGCCCCGCTACGGATTACGAGAGGACGGGAAGAGCGAGTTTCTGACCAGGCACGATCAGGCTCGTGGACAGATCGTTCAGACGCCGAACCTCTTGGACGAGGCCTCGCACGCCGTCACCTTCTGCGGTCATATCGCTGGCGATCTCCCAAAGGGTGTCGCCCGGCTTCACCGTGTAAGTGACGGGCGCCGGTCCGCCCTCGACCTCTGCACTGCCGGTGGCAGGCAGGAGGAGGACCAGGACCACGACAATCGTGGAAAGAGTGACCAATACTCGTGATAGAGCGGTCGTATATCGTGGCATTGTCCTGGCGCCTCCTCCCGTCCCACCTACCGTGTAGGCACTCGGCTCGTACCGAGCGTTGGCATAATCCGGGATACTTTCCCGGAACGTTCACCGTATCGACCAGCTGAGACAAAAACCGACCCCTGGGTTGGAGGCCGTGGAGCCAGCTAATGACCCCAGTGATCGAACGTGTGTTCGTGCCGACGGTACAGTAATCGAACGTCCGTTCGCCTAGCAAATCGAACGTATGTTTGGTTGGTCACGAAATTCACGCTAACGTCCGCTCACACGGCTCATGGAGGACAGCAATGGAGCGCCAGACCCTCACCGCACGGCAGCAGCAAATCCTCGATCACATCAACGACACCGTCAACGAGCGAGGCTATCCCCCTGCGGTGCGTGAAATAGGTGAGGCGGTTGGCCTTTCCTCACCGTCCACCGTGCACAGCCATCTCTCCGCCCTCGTCAAGGCTGGCTACATTCGGCGAGATCCGTCGAAGCCACGAGCGATCGAAATCCTGCACCATGGCGATCGCGAACGAGGGTTGCAGCGAGCCCCCGTGCGCGACGTGCCGCTCGTCGGACGCATAGCCGCCGGATCCCCGATACTCGCAGAAGAGGACATCGAGGAGATCTATCCGCTTCCGACCGAACTCGTCGGCAACGATCCCGTCTTCATGCTGCGCGTTCACGGCGATTCAATGATCGAGGCTGGCATCCACGACCAGGATTACGTGGTGGTCCGGCGGCAGCCCGATGCACCCGATGGGAACATCGTTGCCGCGCTCATCGATGGCGAAGAGGCGACCGTAAAGCGTCTACAACGGATGGATGGCCGCGTCATCCTCAAATCGGAGAACCCGGACTATCCGGCGATGGTCTTCTCTGGAGGCGTTGAGATTCTCGGAGTTGTCGTCGCCGTTTTACGTCGCGTGCTCTAGCCGATCTAGAGTCCGTCGCACTGCCCACAGATAGGACGAGATGGAGTCTTCACGACTCGAGGAACTTCTTGCGCCCGCCGAGGCAGCGGTTGCCGACGGCAGCCCGCCTCTCGCCGCAACGGGATTTTGGAAGGCTGTCGCCGCCGCGAAACGAGATGCCTCACTCCGTGAACGCTACGCAGCCCGACTGGCGGCCATAGACCGCAGCGCTTTCGAACATTGGGCTCTGCTGCGGATTGGAATTCGGCCCGGCACCTGGATCATGCTCGCGGCTACAGCCGTGGCAATCGGCATCGTGGGTGTGGCCTACGCCGCACCCGAACCCTGGGACGGAATTCTGCTTCTGGCCAGTACGGTTGGTCTCGTCACCACGACGCATGGCCTGGCCCACTTGGCCGTGGGGTCGATCGCCGGCATCAAGTTCACACACTGGTTCATCGGCTCAGCGACCCGCCCCCAACCCGGCGTCAAGATCGATTACGAGTCTTACCTAGCCGCGCCGGCACGGCGCCGAGCGCAAATGCACGCCGCAGGAGCGGTGGTCTCCAAGCTGATGCCTTTCCTGCTTCTCGGCGCTGCGTTGGGTATGGACGCACCGCTATGGGCTTGGGTCGGACTGATCATCTTTGGGGTGGTCCAGGTGGTAACCGACCTGCTTTGGTCCGTGAAGGCGTCGGACTGGAAGCGATACCAGCGCGAGATGCGCTACGTCGACTGATCGACCGAGCCCACGTACACAATATTGGCCGGGCCGGTCATCCAGGCACCGTCCTCGTTGATCTCGATCGTTAGCGTGCCACCCGGCAACGCAACTTCGACCGGGGAAACGACGTCGCGGTAGGTGACCGCGGCGAAGGAAGCCGCCGCCGCACCCGTACCGGACGCTTTCGTTTCGCCAACCCCGCGCTCCCACACTCGAACATCGATAAGTTGGCGGCCGGCCGCCGCAACAAACTCCACATTGGCGCGATCCGGGAAGGCTTCGTGAGCCTCGATCAACGGTCCAGCCTCGCGAACCGGGGCAGTTCCCGTGTCAGGCACGAACACCACCGCATGAGGGTTACCGATGCTCACAGGGTGAACGCGCATGCCCTCAAAATCGAACGGATCGGCGCCGCGAACCGGAGTACCCACACGAGCCCTCACGAGGCCGTCAGCGCGCAACGAGGCGGCCAACGGACCAGCTGCTGTCTCGACCACAACATCGCGGGTTTCGACGAGGCCGCGCTCGACTGCGACACGCACCAAGCAACGAAGACCGTTCCCGCACATTTCGGCTTCGCTGCCGTCGGCATTCCAGTACCGCATACGAATCGTGTCCGACGCAACGGGTGTCAGTTCGAGAACGCCGTCTGCTCCAATGCCGAAATGGCGATCGCACCATCGTGAAATCGCCTCCGGATCCGGATCGAAGGGGCCGTCAACGACGATGAAGTCGTTGCCGAGGCCCTCCACCTTTACGAAGTCCATACTCCAGCCTCCTCGAACACTGCCACTGCTGCAGCAGCCCTCACTGCGGGATCATCGTGCCAGGCTATCCACTGAATTCGAGGATCGCGGCGGAAGAACGTCCTCTGCCTTTTCGCAAGGGAAACCGTCGCGTGGATAATGGCCGCGGCAACCTCACCCAACCTGCGGTTGCCTGCGGCGACTTCCCCAAGCTCTCGATAGCCAATGGCCAGCTTTGCCGTCGGACCAAGATGGTTGGCGACCCGACCCGCCTCTTCAACCCAGCCGAGATCGATCATCTCGTGGAAGCGCACGGCAACTCTGTCCTCGAGCGCGTCACCGGGATCGATTCCTACGGCAACGAAGTCAGCCCGTGATCGGTAGTCGCGGACCGCAGCGGCTGAGCTTGTGCGCGAGCGGCTGGACGGCGTTGCGCCCGTGAGTCTGTAGACCTCGACGGCACGCATAACGCGTCGAGGGTTGGCAAGGTCAACATGCTGCTCCGCATCCGGATCGGCGGCTGACAGCTCGGCAACGAGGCGCGCAGGGTCGTCGGCTTCGAGTTGCGCCCGAACCGCCGGGTCCGTCGGCGGAAACTCGAGTGGGTCGACGAGTGAG
>Ga0114999_10010418_pt1 | contig 10068 bp, 6 predicted proteins | sample ArcticOcean_MG_C_3_FD_89820 | JGI IMG/M metagenome (GOLD analysis project Ga0114999, IMG submission 89820) | Marine microbial communities from western Arctic Ocean - ArcticOcean_MG_CB8_126 | ecosystem: Environmental > Aquatic > Marine > Oceanic | place: Arctic Ocean: Canada Basin | collected... | reverse complement strand
GCTCGTCGAACTGCTCGGCGGGGATTCCCAAAACGGCTTCGATGTTCTTCGCCGTCGTTGTCTGCGTTGCAAAGCCATTGAGCAATTCGACCAGCTTCGGGAAGCCCCACTCGTCGGCGATCAACTGGCAAACGAGTCCCGCCTGAAAATACGACACCGCGACCTGACTCGGATAACGCGGCCGCACAAACCCCTTGTCGAGGTCAGCGACCGGGAGAAGCTTGTCGTCCTTCATGGCTTCGAGAAAGTCGGTCGAAATCCGCTCGCCCCAGCCGGGATGCGCCTGCCACTCCTCGTACATCGAAATGCCTTCGCTATACCAGCGCGGCACGAGATGCTCCGTCGCCTCGAGCGTAAAGACGTGCGCCAACTCGTGCCATAGCGTGGTGCCCCAGTGGAAGCTGCCCGGGGGACGTCCCGACGGGCTATCCATCGCGACGACGTAGCCGAACGTGACACCGAGTAGTCCCAGGCCGGGCAAGCCCATCGTGCGGACCGCGAAATCGTCATGGTCCGGATAGAGTTCGACCCGAATCGGCCGCTTCGGTTGGAACTTATACTTCTCGGCGAAGACCGCGACGCTTTCCTCGGCGAGTTCCATCACGTAGGGCCGCAGGATGTCCGCTTCCTTGTTGTGGAGTTGCACGATGATTTCAGGCTTGCCGGTGGCGGCTTCGACTTCCTCGGGCGTCTTGAGAAGAATGTCGTCTTTGTTCGACGTCGTCTCGAAGTTGTCGAAACTATCGAGCAGCCGCAGCCAGTTCGTCGTCTTGGGATTGAAGGCGTCGCCTTTGTAGGCAATTTCAAAGTGCTTGCGGCCTTCTTCCTCCATGCCCTGGCGCATCAGGTTGACGCCGAGGTCCGCGTGCGCGGACCACAACTGGGGATCGACCGCGATCGCCTTACGCAGCAGCTCTGTCGCTTCACGATAGCGCCGTGTAATCACATAGAAATGCGCCTGGTCGGCGTAGATCTTGCCGTAGGCGGGATTGTGCTCCAACGCCTTGACGGTCCACTCGCTGTCTTCCTTGCCCTGGAGCAGGTCGAGCGAAGCCCGCAGCGTATAGAACTCAAGCGGCGACTTGCCAAGCTCTTCGGCGACATCCAAGCCCTTCGCGATATGCTCTTCGGCCTCGTCGTAGTCTTCTTCTTCGATCGACATGCCGGCCAGCAACACATACGCGTCGACCAACTTCGGATCGGCCTCAAGAGCTTCTTCGACAAGGTCGTGCGCTTTGCCTTCGAACCGTTTCGCGAGCACTGTGGCCGCGCCAACCTTCGCCGGGGCGTAGTTCTCGTCAATCGATAGCGCCTCGTTGAACAACTTGGCGGCCTCGGCCGGTGAATGCGTATCGAGATACAGGTAGCCCCAGCGAACGCGCACATAGGGGTCTTTCGGACGCCGAGCCACCGCGTCCCGAAACATATCGTTGGCGCGATGCATGTCTTGCAGCACCCACGCCGCTTCGGCTTTCACGAGAGAACGGCCCGGACCGTTGAGCAAACGGCTATAGCAGTCGCGCGCCTCACCGCGCCGGCCCCGATCCATTGCCTCGTCGCAGGGCTTGAGGATCAAGTCACGGCCCTCGGTGACAGCCTCGTGCGCCGCTGTCTCTTGCGCCACGAGCGAGCCGACCGCGAGCAGGCCGAACAATATTGCCGCGACGGGTTTCATGGCTCAGGCACCTCAGCCGCTTCATCGATCTGGTTCTGCGTCCGCGCCAGCTCGATCAACAGCGTTTGCAAAACCGACGAATAGGCGGACTCTTCCATCTGCTCCTTGCGGCCCTTGAGTTCCGAGATGCGGCGTTCCACGTCGTCGCGCTTCTCAAACAGCGGACGCAGCTTCGGATCGGACAACGCATCAAGCGTGCTGCCAAGCCGGGCCAACGTGAAGTTCGCCGCCAACTCGCCTTCGATTCGTGCGTGCTCGGTCGCCAGTTTCTTCTCCGACTTGTACGACTCCTGCACCTTTGTGTCGGCGTAGGTGAAGGCTTCGAGCGCGGTGATCTGCTCGTCCTTGTTCGTATCCGCCTCGGGATCCCGCAAAGCTTCGACCCAGTGCTTGGCGAACTCCGTAACCGTTCGCTCCGCGCCGCTCTTGGTCGCGGTGATGACGATCCGTCTCTCGGCCTTGAGGAGTTCCGTCGCCGCCCCGCTTGAACTCGTCGTAATCGCGATGAGTTGGTCCTTTGCCGGCAGCCCGTCGAGCAGTTCCTTGATCCGCCCGGCCGTAATGTCCCGCCCGGGGATATTGAACTTGTAGTCGTGGCCGTCGTAACTGCCGTGTCCGATCAGAAATACCGCTACGATGTCGTTCGCCTGGAGCTCGCCGCCTAGTTCCGCGAACATGGCCTCGATCGCTTCTTTCGTCGCCGCGGAGTCCTTGACGGCATGAACGAGTGATTCATCTCCTGCTGCCTTCGCGCAGGTCTCTTCCAGGCTGTCGACGTATTCCGCCCACTGCTTGGAGTAACGCGGCTCGCCGCCCAGGCCGCCCACGATCACGAAGTGCGACTTGGCCATCGAAACAGCGGGCAAGGCCAGCAGTAGCGCACACCAAACCGCTTGTCGCAGCCTCATACGACACCCCATTGCCGCCGTAGCAACCATTCGCCACCGCGCATCGCCAGCAACAACAGGAAGAAGATCGGCATGTCCCACAGATCCAACGTCTCGCGCGCCGTGATACCAGCCTCGGAAAAGCGAATCTCCTTGGGCAGCGCATCGACATTGTCGAGCGTCCAGTAGCTTCCACCCGTCTGCTCCGCTATCGTCTCGAGCAACTCGCGATTCTGCTCGGGATGAAAGTCTTCCGCCAACCCGTCTTCGCGCCGGAAATGCACGACATCGGAACCAAGTGACTCATCGCCCATATGGGCCCGTACTTCAGCTCGATAAGTGCCGGTCTGCCCAGCGGTCAGGTCGGCCTCGAACACGCCGGTTTCATCCGCCGACGGATGCATCTCGACCGTCGTGGGGTCACCATTCTCTGATGAAATCGTCGCCGTCACTGTTGCATTACCGGCCGGCATGAATTCAGCATTTCTGACCTCAGCTCGCAACTTTACTCGTTTCTCGTCCGCGTACAGGCTGCGGTCGCTCGACAGTGCCAGTTGATTCGGGGAATGCACGGCCAAGCTTCGCAACAACTGCTGCCAGAAGGTGTGATGACGCGTATCGTCGTGCGGAAGTTGCATCTTCCAGCGCCAAGTCCCCGCGGTGGCAAAAATCATCGCACGCCCGCGTCCGTAATATTGCTGCACAAGCAACGGATGTCTTTCGTTGCCCACCTTGCTGTCGATCAGTCGAATAGCCGCGGGCTTAAGCGCGCCAATCCTCTGGTAGTCGGCCAACTCCGGCAGGCCGCTCCAAGCCTTGCGGTTTTCCGCCGGGTCTTCATCAAGGCGGCAAATCAACGAATCCAATCCCTGCGTTGTCAGTTCGACGGAGGCTCGGCTCCGCGAAAAAGTATCCTGTGAACTTTCGGGAAGTTGCGCCGGCAGAGCCTCGGCCACCTTCGACACGCCCCATCCGCCATCGCCCAATCCCCGGCGTCCGCCGAGCATCAACAACGTGCCGCCGCGCCGGCTCACGAACTCGCGAATCAAATCTTGCTGCTTGGCGCTGAAGAACGCGGCCTCGATACTCCCGAGGATCAGCGCGTCATAGCCGAACAGCTCCTCACCCGTGACCGGGAAGCCGTTCACAAGCTCGGTGCGGTCGTTCACACCCTGCCGATAGAACTTATTGGGCGTCGTCCGCAGCATCGTGACGAGGCGCACGTTCTCGTCTTTGCCAATGGCGCGGCGGATAAACTTGTACTCCCAGCGGGGCTCGCCCTCGACATAGAGGATGCTGCGCTGGCCACGCGGCACATCGATTACACGCATTTGCGCGTTGTTTCCTAGGATCGTCTCACCCTCAATCGGATCGAGTGAGAACCGTAGGTTCCGCACACCCGCGTCCCCGGCATTGAAATCAATCGCTTCGGTTTGTAACGTCTCACCGCGCCGCAAAGTGATCGTTTTCGACGCGAGGATGCTGGAATCATCCCGCACGGTCAGCCGCGCATCCGTCTGCTTGCTTCCGTGGTGCCGCACCGTTACATGCGAGCTGACTTGGGAATGCGGCAACGTCCGATTCGCTACCCGGACATCGCCCAACTCGATATCCTCCGGCATATCCGTTCGTCCGACGCCGACCGTATGTACCGGGACCTTACGCTGCCGGATCTCCGTCATCAGCTCGCGATTGAACACTCCCGTGTTGTCCGAGCCATCGCTCACAACGACGACCGCCCCGAGAGGCAACACCGTCGATTCGCCGAGCAACCCCGCGACCGACTCGCCAATGCGGGTGCTTCCGCCATTGGGGCCAATCGATTCGAGCGACTGCACTCTCTCCAGTCCGCTCGAAAACGTATACAAGCGGACGCGGAACTTCTCTTCCAACTGTTCCAGAAATCCCTGCCCCAAGGCCGCCCGGACATGATCGAGCCGAGGAAGCCCGTCCTCTTGAATCGCCATGCTGCGCGACGTATCGATGAGAACCGACACAACATTTTGCTGCGAACGCAGGGATTGAATGCTTATCGCCGGCTGCCACAACATCAGCAGCGCCAGAGCCGCCGTCAGGATTTGCAATGCGCCGACGCCTTGCTGCGCACGCCCCTCCAGGCGACCGGGATTCTGTCTCAAGTGCCAAGCAAGTCCGCCGCCCACCGCGAGGATCGCGAGAATCAGCAGCCAACCCGGCCATCCCGTCGCGAAGACAAATTCGCCTTTGCGAAAGACCGTTTGCGGATACTTGAAGAGAAATTCAAACACTACGGCACGTCAAGAGTCGGGAATAAGGAGTCAAAAGAGATTCAATGCGTCATCGCGTAGACGATGTAGTTGATACCGAAACGATAGGCAAGTGCGGTCATGTGCTCCGGGTACTCAGGCCAGTCGGCATGCTCCCAGGCATCACCGAGATCCATATTGAAGTTAATCGCCACCATCAGACGTCCCTCATCATCATAGATGCCGCGCCAGCGAGGAACGAGACCGTCCCGCTCATAGGTTCTTCCGCTCCTTATCACTTGACGTCCGGGGATCTGGATTCGTTGGTCTAGATCGTAAAGAACATGCAGAATCGGCGCGTCGTCTTCGATCTCGAGGATCGGCCGCTCCGGGAAAACGCGTTGCATGCTTTCGAGAAAGCCCGCCCATTGATAGGTGCCGTGAAAGTCGTCGACCATCAGGAACCCGCCGCGCAGTAGGTACTCGCGCATGTGGTCGGCTTCTTCCTGCGAGAGATACCAGCGGCCTACCTCGACGGCATACAGCCAGGGATACTCAAAAATCTCGTCGTCGAGCGTCCGAACCAGCTTCCCCTCGCCGGCTGCATCGACGTTCGTGAGCCGCTTCACCCCTTGCATGAAGTGGTACTCGGCTTCGGGATAGTCGGTGGCCCAGCCCCCACGCCGGCCCCAGCCGCCCATACCGCCGTCATAGACGAGGCGGGTGAAGTAAAACTCCGAGCCGTCGTCATCCGGCATCGGGGCGTAAGTCACGACCGGATCGGTCAGCCGAAGAGATCGGCCGTAGCGCTGAAGGGCCAAAAGCACGGGCGCGGCGATAAGGAGCAGCAGGGCTGCTGCGACCCTCAAACCGCGGTACCGGCCTTGTGGCGTCAATGGTTTTTCTCGACTTAGCCCAACAAAGACTAGCATAGGTCTCGCGATAGTCGCCGGACCGCGATTCGCGACTAAGCGTGTACGAAAACACCCACCGGCTGATCACGGTAAGAGCGGCCCCGGAACGTAATTTCCATTAAAGGCGTCGGCGGAACGTGCCGATCCGTGTAGTGCGGGTGGGGCCACTCCCCGGGACGCACCCTATCCTCCGATCCGGATTAGGCAGGCGGCCCCTCCGCCCTCAAAACTCCACCCTCAAAACAATGTCATGACTCGTGTTCTGATTTCAAGGCGTAAAAAGATTCTGTTTAGCGTCATGCTCACTCTGACGCTCGTTCTCGGAGCGGTACTCGCCGAAGGGATACTCCGCATCGGCTGGCCTTCGTTGGCCAAGGCCTATGCCGCACCCATCGACCCGGGGCTGGGGTATGGGGTCACCCATGGCCACCGCTTCACACTCAACCGCTTCGGTTTCCGCGAAAGTGACTTCCCGACCAAACGCCCCAGCGGCGAGACCCGCGTTCTTTGCCTCGGTGACAGCATCACGTTCGGCTACGGTCTGCCGGCCGAATCGGCGTGGCCGAAAATCCTCGAGAAGAACGTGCAGGAGTTGAACGGCAACCGCGTCTTTTGCATCAACGCGGCCGGCAACGCGGCGACCCCCCATGAAGCGCTCGACCTGTATGAAGCCCCAGCACGTTCGTTCGGCGCTTCTACCGTCGTTCTTGGCTTTTGCATGAACGATGTCCACCTGCGGCAGCACCACAATGATGTGCGCAGCGTGGGGCTCGAACGACGTGGCGCCGGATTGCGAGCCTGGCGCTACCAATTACGCAAGAGCTATCTGTTCTCGGTATTTGATCTGTCCGTTACCGAAATCACCAAACGCTATCTCTACCCACTCAGCGGCAAGAGTTGGCTTGAGACGCATCCCTACCAGCTCAATAGCCTCGGGATGACACCCGTTGCCGAGCGCGCCTGGGCCGACACGTTCACCTCACTCGATGAGTTACGGAAGCAAGTATCTCGCGAAGGCGCCGACCTCATGCTCGTCGCATTCCCTTACCAGTTCCAGATCAGCAACACCGACTTCGACAACCCCTACGGCATCGATAAGACCCGCTTCGCAATCGATCCGTTCAAACGGCTCAAGCTCTTCTGCGCCCAGCAAGGGATCAACTACATCGACCTGCAAGCCGTGTTCGCGAGCACGCGTCACGCCATGATCGAGAGACGCCTTGCCTGGAACGACCTCTATATCGACTACTGCCATCCCAACGAGACAGGCCAAGCCCTCGCCGCGCAGGCTGTTTTCAACAAACTGGTGGAAACCCGCAGCCCGGCGGTTACGAGCCGAACCCTCACCCGATCGCCGGCACGACCACACTCCCGCCCGAACCCTGTCGCTCGTAGTTCACCGGACCTTGCCGGTGAGCTACATTGGTAGTCAACCGCCGAAACGGCTTCGCGCCCAACGGAGCGGGCCCTTAATACGTGCGCGACGGCACCTTCATCCTCGGCCTCTCGGCCTACTATCACGACTCGGCCGCTTGCCTCGTGCGCGACGGCGAGATCATCGCCGCAGCCCAAGAAGAACGCTTCAGCCGCAAGAAGCACGACCATCGTTTCCCGGTCAACGCCGTTGAGTATTGCCTGCGCGAAGCAGGCATCGAAGCATCCGATCTGGCCCACGTCGTCTTCTACGACAAACCGTTCCAGAAGTTCGAGCGTCTGCTCGAAACCTATCTCGACTATGCCCCCTTTGGCATCCGCTCGTTTCTGCAAGCGATGCCATTGTGGCTCAAGGAAAAGCTCTGGATGCGCGAGCAGATCGCGCAGGAAGCAGGCTTCGACGGCAAAGTGCTCTTCACCGAGCATCATGAATCGCACGCCGCCAGCGCCTTCTTCCCTTCTCCGTTTGAGAGCGCCGCGATCCTCACCATCGACGGCGTCGGCGAATGGGCCACGAGCAGCTACGGCGTCGGCAAAGGCAACCGTGTCGACTTGCTGGCGGAAACGCACTTCCCGCATTCGCTCGGACTACTCTACTCGGCCTTCACCTATTACACCGGCTTCCGAGTGAACTCCGGCGAGTATAAGGTCATGGGCCTCGCCCCCTACGGCGAGCCGAAGTACACGCAGAAGATTCTCGACGAGGTGATCGACGTCCGCCCGGACGGCTCGATTCGCCTCAACATGAAGCTCTTCAACTACTGCCAGGGCTTGACGATGACGAACAGCCGGTTCGACCGCATCTTCGGCGGCCCGCCGCGCAAGCCCGAATCGGAAATCACGCAGCGCGAAATGGACCTCGCCCGCTCGGTGCAAGAAGTCACCGAGATGGCGATGCTGCGCATGGCGAACCATGTCCAGAAAGAAACCGGCGAGAAGAATCTCGTGATGGCCGGCGGTGTCGCATTGAACTGTGTCGCCAACGGACGCCTGCTCCGCGAAGGCCCGTTTGAGAACGTCTGGATTCAGCCCGCCGCCGGAGACGCCGGCGGAGCCCTCGGCGCTGCCCTCTCGGCCTGGTACCAATACCTCGAAAAGCCGCGCAACGTCTCGGAAGTCTGCCGCGGCCAGATCGACGGCATGAAGGCCTCTTATCTCGGGCCGTCGTTCAAGCCCGAAGAGACCACCGCCTTCCTCGACCCGCACGGCGCGCGCTACCGCCGCATGGACCGCCGCGAACTCGTCGAGTGGACCGCCAAGCAACTCGCCTCGGAGAAAGTCGTCGGCTGGTTCCAAGGCCGCATGGAATTCGGCCCACGAGCCCTCGGCGCGCGCAGCATCATCGGCGACCCGCGTTCGCAAAAAATGCAGTCGATGATGAACTTGAAGATCAAGTACCGCGAGAGTTTTCGCCCCTTCGCGCCGTCCGTGACCCGAGAGGCTGTCTCCGACTACTTCGAGATGGACTGCGACTCGCCCTACATGCTGCTCGTCGCGCCGGTCCAGAAAGCCATCCGCCGCCCGATGACGGCCGACGAAGATAGCCTATTCGGTATCGACAAGCTCAATATCCCCCGCTCGGACATCCCGGCGGTCACTCACGTCGACTACTCCGCCCGTGTCCAAACCGTAAGGCCTGAAGAGAACGGCATCTACTACGACCTGATCGCCGAATTCGGCCGCCAGACCGGCTGCCCGGTCGTCGTGAATACGTCCTTCAACGTCCGTGGCGAGCCGATCGTCTGCACACCCGAAGACGCTTTCCGATGCTTCATGCGCACCGAGATGGACGTCCTAGTCATCGACGATTTCGTCCTAGAGAAGTCAGAGCAAGGCGAGTTCGTCGAGAAGGAAAAGTGGCAGGAGGTCTTCCAGCTTGACTAAACTCGACCCCGCCCAGGAAGCCACCCAAGCACGCAAGTCCGCCCTTCTCGTAGGCGTGGTCCTACTCGCCATCGCCGCCTGGAACCTCTGGAAAGGCCGTCCAACCGTCTATTTCACCACCGGCGGCATCAGCCTCCTCCTACTGCTGATCGGCGTGACATGGACGGCCGGAGCCATCGTCTTCCACCGCAACTGGATGCGTGTCGCCGCCGTCCTGGGCTACATCAACTCCCGCATCATCCTAGGGATCACGTTCTTCTTCCTCATCACCCCCTACGGGCTCGTAATGAAACTCTTCGGCCGCAACATCCTAGGCCGCCGCGGCCCCAAGCAAGACACCTACTGGATCCCCCGCGCCAAACCCCACCAACAGCCCAAGCAGTTCGAGCGACTGTTCTAGTGCGCTGGTTCGCCGTTTCTCGCCCCCTCCAAAAAAGGGACAGTCACCTTAACTCAGTCGAAAGACTGGCCAGCACCACGCTCATTTGCAAAAGCACTTTGTTTATGGGGCTTCTGGAGGCATTGTGGCTGTTGTGCTGCGCTACGAGTGGATGGTATTCGCTCGCCGATTCGTTTGGTCTCGAATGGTCGTGCTGTCTTATTAGTCTTTGTCTATGGGGCTAGAAGGTGCGTCGGTCTAAGCATCGCCCGTTTAGTTAAGGTGGCTGTCCCTTTTGTCGTCCGATCAACACGGCCTCAATTCGTAGCCTCGTACTTCTATGCCGAGGGTCAAGCGGGCTTTCGTCTTGGCAACTTTGGTCTGGGGCCAAGTTATTTGCATTGGTTTCAAGTGTTGGTAAGACGGCGCTCCAGCCGAGCATTGGCGCGCCATGTTTGTTGCTTTGGGCTTCGAGTCGATTCCAGCCCATGGTTACACGGTCCCCGCCGAAGCCTGGCACAAACGCAGCGCCGATCCGGCGTGGATTCTGTCCGTGCGGCGGGACTACGAGGCTTTTGAGCGTTTTCACGAAGAAGCTCTCCGATCGCAGCCAGGGGGAAATCACGCTGGATGAAATTGAGCGGATCCCAGCGGTTTGAGTAGCTTTCTT
>Ga0114999_10010417_pt1 | contig 10068 bp, 10 predicted proteins | sample ArcticOcean_MG_C_3_FD_89820 | JGI IMG/M metagenome (GOLD analysis project Ga0114999, IMG submission 89820) | Marine microbial communities from western Arctic Ocean - ArcticOcean_MG_CB8_126 | ecosystem: Environmental > Aquatic > Marine > Oceanic | place: Arctic Ocean: Canada Basin | collected... | reverse complement strand
TGGTAGCGATGATTGTACCGCCTGTGATTTAGGAATGTATCAAGACGAGTTGGCACAACAAAAATGTAAAGATTGTCCTATTGGAAGATACACGAACGTTGAAGAAACAGTGGAATGTAAAGACTGTAAAAGAGGACAGTATCGAGACGAAACAGGACAATCGGAATGTATAGCATGTGCTATAGGAAAGTATCAAAACATAGGAGGTAAAACCGAATGTAAAAATTGTGCTGTAGGAAGATATCAAGACGTGGCAGGACAAGAATTTTGTACAGTATGTGGTGGTGGAAAACATCAGGATTTAACAGGTAAAACCGAATGTAAAACATGCGTGGCTGGGAAATTTGCTTTAACTGGGAAGGATTTCTGTGAAGGGTGTGGTAATGGACAATATCAATTATATGAGGGACAATCAGAATGTACAAAGTGTGAAAAAGGAAGAGCGTACGAACGTGACAGTCTATATGATGCGAATACAGACTGCGAATCATGTGGTGCCGGGAAATTTACAGAAGACGATGGATCTACTACATGTGAAGTTTGTGCAGCTGGGAGACACTGGAATGAAATAAAAATAAATGGTATAGTAGTAGACGTCGAATGTGTAGATTGTACACCCGGGAAATATTCAGTAGCGGGTTGGTTAAACCAATATTGTGTAGCTTGTGGAAATACACAGTTCTCTGTCAGGGGAGCTACTGAATGTACAGATACTTGTTCTGGACCCCCTATCGTCGGGTTCAATTCGCCTTGTACTGCTAAAACATGTGCTACGGCCGATAGTAGTATTACAGCTATGGACGGCAGCAAAGGCACGTGTATTAAAAACGATCAAAATGTAGATAGTCACAGGGGACCGTGTACATTTTGGAATTCATTACGTACATATAAAAAATGCAGAGCTGAAGCGTGCGAGAATGAACTGTATACGCTTACAACATGTGTCCATGGGTTTTGTTGTGGTATTAACTGTATAGTTCCAGATGCACCATGTGGATGTTTAGAATATTCTAATTGTGCTTTCTTGTTCTTTGGTTGCACAGTTAATGAGGTATCACACGGTTGTGGGCATGGGGTCCTTGAGTTGCTTAATTGTCCTGCAACTGATTGGAACAATGAAGGTGAAGACATTAATATATGGCGAAACAGTATGTGTGAGGATCCGGCATGTGGTGTGGAGAGTCTCAATTATTACGCCGCGTGTCCCACTTGACAGAAATTATAATTATAATTTTAAATAATTTACGCATGATAAATAACTTACGTATGATAGATAAATTTCAAAGTGTGGTGGTATATAAGAGAACTAAGTGATAATAGATATGAAGTATGTGATCTTCCTGATGTTTCTAAAGTTTATGTGTGTAGTATCTCGAGACGCGATGTCGGACGCGATGGTAGTGTTCCGTATTCTTGAAAAGGACGGTAAGAGTCTATCGGACATGTCGTGGGCCATTGGTGCAACGTTAAAACTCGACGATCATGTTGGTAAATACGATTGTGTGCCTTACCCGAACGATATCCCACCCCCCGACGCAGACATGAAATGGGACGATGATTTTTATTCAAAGTACGTCGAATGGTTAAAGGGTACGGATGCTATTGTTTTGGGGGAAAGGAACGGGTATTCAAGCATGCAGATGTGGTTGAAGGATAAAAAAGAACCTTTTTATTGTAGTTATAAAGACAGTATCGATTGCGTGACAACAAGAAGTATGTTCATGATGCAGTGCATGGTGAAACAGTTTCTATAAAGAATAAGTTTAAGAATAATCTAAAAGAATAAGTTTAAGAATAAGTTTAAGAATAAGAGGTATAAATGCACAGAATAAGTTTAATAATATGAGTGAATTAAATGCCGTCGTACAAGTAATCGTAACTTCTCCCGGGGTAGCGTTCTCCCGCATGTCAGCTGGCTCGGCATGGTTCCCTGCATCAGACACGATATCCGGAGGTTTGCCCGAAGGAACAATGTTAACAAACGCGCACGTGGTAAGGAACGCGTCGTCCGTGTTTATCCGTCTACCTTGCAGTACAAGCGAGTACATCAAGGTGTTTGTCCACTCGATCAGTACGGATTTGGACCTTGCGGTAATACGGTTGGACTGCGACGAACTCGCACGTGTGAAACAATTGTTGAAAGAAAAATACAACGTGACAGAAATTCCCACGTTGCAATTAATTGATTCGGACACGGTTCACCCCCATCGTTACGACAATTTAAAGGCTCCTCGTGTGATCGCTCGTGGGTACCCATTGGGCAACGAGTACCAGTCGTGGACGGACGGCATTGTATCCGGTCTGAAGACTGCGATGGAGAATATTTACATTACCTCTACTGCAACGATTAACGGTGGCAACAGTGGTGGTCCGCTCGTCGACACGAGTAACCGAGTGATCGGTATCAACAGTATGAAAATTCGTGGTGCTGAAGAAATTAACATGGTCATTCCGAGTAATCGAATTTTAAAGGTCTTGTCGCCAATGTTGGATAATTTCGACAACGAACACGCGGTCGGCAAGATTGACGAACGCGAACGTCACGAAGCTTTAGCAAGAACTATCTTTGCGAAGATCTTGTCGGGCAAATCACCGTCGAGAAGTCATATTGAAACCACTGAGAAATTGTTACACAATACCGTAAACATAGACGTATGCCGCGCTATATCTTTCTGGAATAAGATGAATGCTGGTGGTTTTAAACGGGTGAACGGTATAATATCACCAGTTACGCTGAGCGATTTCTTCATGGCACACGTACACGGGAAAGCCGAAGGACATGCAATATTTGAAACTGTGATGAAACATTTGGACGCCGAACAGATGGATGAAATAGCAAACATGCGAACAAATGGGTTTTCAAAATACAAATGTGAAAATTGTTCGAGTGGGGTGAGCTGCAACCGTAACGAGATAATGAGTAAAACCCCCCCGCGCGTGCTGTACATGCCGCGTCTCGGGTTCTCGTACGCGAACAGCACGCCCGCTACGTTGAAAAAATACGACACGGAGAAAACTGGGATCGTATTGCACGGTATTGTGTCGGACTCACTTTTCGACAAGTACGGGGCCAAAAATGGCGATTTTCTTCATCGGGTCGAATATATCGTCGACGGCGCACTAAAAAAATTCGAAATCGATAACTACGGACAGGCGTGGATAGATTCCTTGTCCGCAAGCTTGACAATTCGAGACATCATACACCGGTCGAAATTTGGAAACACCGTTCACCTGCACGTTCGAAGAGAAAACGGTGAACACGAAGTATTGGCGCTCGAGTACGATTGTTTGAAATACGCGGACATGCCGAACGTCAGGTTTTTAGACAGCATGCGTGATATTCCAATGCGATCTGAAATTATTAATTTCAGGGGACTTCACCTTAAACCATTAAGACTTGCCGAAGCTCTCGAATTCAAAAAATCGAAATATCTTCAACAAAAGCACGAAAACATATTCAAAGTCATCGTTGTCGATATAGATGCACACAGCGACGCGTTCATGTCGCGGAACTTTAGACCCGGGTACGTTCTCGATAAGATTAATGATAATAAACTAGACGTGCAGAGTTGGGAACAGTTTAAGGAAAAAATGGAGTCGTTCGATAAGGACACGCCTGTTAAATTTGAAGTCGAAGAAAATAGAGTATTAATAATTTAATAATAATAATGTTGAAATTTCATCTCTCTTATCTAGTTTACTTCTCTTCTCTCTCCCTTCTCTCTCTCTCCCTTCTCTTCTCCCTTCTCCCCTTCCTTCTCCATTCTCTTGTCTCTTGTCTCTTATCTCTTGTCTCTTGTCTCTTATCTCACCCACTCTTCATATATTATGGTTCGTTATTGCAAAGGTAAAATACAACACGGTCATGCGCTTTTACCGCGAAAAACTTCACTGACCAACGTTCAAATATCTCGTCGTAAAGTGATCGACAACCTTGAGAAATTAATGTCTGACTGCGTCAAAGAATTTGTTTCTCAGTTCGACCATTGTGAATACGATGGTTCTCTCGACACTCCTGTCGAATACGATCGTAGTTCGGACAAATACAAGGCGATGAAATTACGATACGGTCGAGTTCGCAGCGACCTTTCATTCGACACTCAAGTTGAAAATTTCAAAACAGTTGCTGCTGATTTATTCGCCAAACGTCCGTCTTATTTTTGCTACAAATGTGATTGTCCGACACGGTACGATCTGCCACAACACGTTTGTCCAGAATATTGAACCGAAGCGTATTTAAACAATAATATTTTATTCAAATGAACGTTGAGTCAGTTCTCAGGGCTGTTAGAGTAAACAATGTCCACCTTACTCGAGATTCTGAACTCGTTTCTACAGACCCTGAACTTGACTCGTACAGTTGTGATTTAGTAGTTCTTGTTTGCATGGCAGTGGTAATTCTATTGAGCGTGGTACTTATAGCGTATTCTATACTCACAACATGATAACATATTACAACATGATAACATATTACAACATGATAACATATTAGACGTAGTATATTAGACGAAATGTATTAGACGTAGTATAATGCGTTCGCAAAAGGATGAAGTTGAAAGCAGCGAAATATTCGATTCTAATTTAGCGATGTTTATATGTGTGTTGATCGTGTTGAGTTACAATTGGGGCGCGTCGTACTGCACGTGTTGAATTCGTGAGTATAAATACGTCGAATAAGTATTCAAATGCGTACCTCATCTAAAAAGTCAAAGAAAGCAGCTAAAAATACAGTATTGGACAGTGCACGCGTTGATTTTTTAAAGTTGCTCCCCGTTATTGGTGAATTAAAAGCCCGTTTGAAAGAAGAGAAAAAAAAGATGAAAGAAATATACGCGACAATTCAAGAACACATGGTAACGAACGAGCTTGAAACGTTGGATATGGAAGGGTACGTATTCGAGCGTAGCATGATCGAGCGGTGTCCGTTCAATGAGAAGAATCTGAGCGAAATTATCGAGGACCAGAGTATTTTGGAACAATACCGCGAGAAGTTCTCCGAGTCGACGTCTCGTTTTCGGATGCACAAGAATGCTTGAATTCTTATCTATAAAGGTAATCACTACGAAGGTTAATTATGAAGGTCAAGGTCAATTTGAACGAATTGGTGGAAGACAAAAGCCGCAAACGTCAGACGAAAGTCGATAGTAAAATCCGCATCCATTTCAACGGCACAAGTATCGTATCAGCAATTTGCCGTCGCATCAAACGTCCGGAAGTATGTTATGTAGTTGGATGTGTTGCGTGGTTGACGAACGTGAAGATTTTAAGCACCCTTGCCGAACACGTCGACGGTGTTTGTTTGATCGTGACGCGCGATAAAGTTTCGCGTTGCGAGAGTAACAAGCGTAAATACCGTCGTTTGAAATGTTTGAACGACGCAAAGTCCCCGATTCAAACGATTGGCACCTCCGGTACAAAATGGACAAAAGCGTTGATGCATCATAAGTTTCTAGTTTTCCTCGACAAAGATCAAGTCCCGTTGTCAGTTTCGAACGGATCTATGAACTTAACGGAGTCTGGCGTTCGACATTTGGAGAATTGTATATTTTTAGAATCGAGCGAAGCGGGCGAAATATTCAAGACGGAATTTCTGCGTTTGTTTGGAATATCAAAACCTTTAAGTTTAAAAAAGTAAGATAATATTATGTAAGTTTAAAAGTGTAAGATTCAAGTATATATATCTTTAATATTCTTATTAAATGCCAAATATCCACTGTGAACCGTTCGAAGATGTTGAAATGGCTAAAAAGTGGGGAGAATGTTCCCCGTCGTATATATTTGTACCGTTAACTCACCTACTTGCAAACATCATTGTAAATAATTGGGAGTTGGACCTAATGGGGTGGAAATATGATGAAAAATACATGTTGGTCCCAAAATCCATTGTCGTTGAAATTAATAAACAACTTGAACAAGAGGTTAATAAACAACTTGAACAAGAGGTTAATTCAGTTTAAACGTTAAATTCGATGTTTCTGAAATATCGTCGTTATCGGCCCAGTTACCCCGTCGTTTCATATACTCATGTATTTCTTTTCTTTTGTTTTCAAGAACCCGCAGTTTCATAGCGGAAGCTTTGTTGATTAAAAGCCGCGTAACTTTATGAACTTTCGACCCAACTTTTGGGTACAACAACGTGGTCGTAGCTTCTGCGACTCTATCCGTGTACGAATTGTCGGTCAAGTCTCCCGATGAAAGAGCGTCGATTAGAGTTGTGATTAGAACGGGTATTAAAAACGGGGCGAGTATAACCGATACGACCGCGTCAAATGCAATAACAATGGGAAAGTTTACGATGGTCAAAAGAAACCCAATGGCGACAACAAGTTTCATGGTACTCATAATCTTTAATTTCTTACTTATTGAAAATCCGTCTGGGTAGTCGTCAACGTAGTCAAAGTCGATATCCCCCTCGTGTTTGCTAGATGTAACTACATTATAAACAACATTCATAATTTGCTTTTTCAACCAGTTGCGTTTTGATTTGTCAAGACGTTTCACTTCTGATGTAATATATTTTGCAACGTTAGGAAGATAAGGTTCTAGAATATCTTCTATAAACGCGTCTTTGTGAAATAATTCAAGCTGTAGAGTTTGTATTTTTAAAGCAAACAAATACACACGGGTACAATCGAGTACCGCCGCATCTTTCATGTCAAGAGCATCGTCAATATTTCTGAACGTGCTAGCAATCTCGGCAGGTGTTGTCTTTGCACCAAATTTAAGAACATAATAAATCCCTTTGTTCTTTATCGTGTTCCAAATGTTTTGTACTTTGTCCAAATTCACCCCTAACTTCGTTTTAAAATCACTTTTTTGAATCGCAAGTTCAACTTTACGCAAATGTTTATATTTTCTTTTTAAGTAAGCGTCGTACCTTGCATAGTAGAATAGATTTTTCGTCCAGAACGCGTGGTCAATAAGAACACCTATCAGTTTTGTCGTTTTAAATTGAACGAAATCGCAAAGAATTTCTAATGATTTCGTATCTTTGCCATTGTAATCACCGAGTTCACCATCGAATAAAAAAACCATAAAGTTGCTATATTCGACGTCTACGTTTCCCCAATACGACAGTATTCCCCGCATAACGATGTACAATGAAAATACAATCACTACCCAGACAGTGAACGCACTCTCTAAGTTGGTTTGTTGCCAGACAGACAAGACCAATACAATCGGAAACATAATCCTATGTTGCACGTTCGACCGTCTTAACATCTTTGAATGGCCTTTGAAGTCAATGTGTATAACACGTATCGACGGTTTTTTATTATCATCGTCCTCATTATCATCGTCCTCACCTTGATTATCGCCTAAATTATGCATAAGCAAAGAAGTTTTTATCCCGTACAACACCTGTAGAAGATAAACAATGTCCGCAGACAAGTAAACGCATGTAAGTGTGGTAATCATTTTAAATATGTTACTTGCACTGCTTATATCATTCACGGTGTCTGCTTCAACAGATAACGTTACTCCTAAATTGATGCTAAGAATAAGACCTATAAATATCAACCGTGTATTGAGGATTGCGATGTCGGAGGAAACATTTTCGGAGATTAAATTAACCGTCTTGTCAATTTCACCAACAATTGATTCAATGAGCTGTACTCGTCCATCGCTGCTTTTGGAAAGACCGTCAACAACGTTGTCGACGATTTGCTCCGCAAGAGGGTTATCTTCCAGTGGAACGTACTGTGAAGTATATCGTCTCATTTGTTCGACTGTCGTATCACTTGTGGCAGATAATGAAGCGATTTTCATCTTCATAACTTCGAAGTATTCTTGTGGAAGCAATGCATCCAATATTTTTATTCGATTGTCTACATATTTGTTCGATGTCATCAAAGCTACCTCCTCCGGGATGATATTCACCGGTGAAGACATTGTATTCACTGGTGAAGACATTTATTTATAGAAGATGTCTATAAATAGAGAGTTTCGTCTGAAAAAATGTCTTTGAGACCAGAAAATGAAATTAGAAGACAGGATTCTCAAAAACAGCTGAGCTGTGCGTTAACGAAACGTGAGAAATTTAAAAACGAAGAATACAAAAGCCGTTTAAAAAGAATATCTGATGGGGAGGAAGAGCTAGTGACATTACGAAAAGAGTTATCTACGGAGCGTCAAAAATACGTACTGTACCGCACATATTCGATAAAACTGAATAAAATATACAACAATCAATTGGATGGGTTTTATAAAGACGATGATCTTAAAAATGCAATAAACCGCATGGATGGTGAAAATGTTGGCATGTATGAAACTTTACTAAAAATGTTTGATAGAGGCGTCTCAAGTGAGGATTATATGAAAGACTTTTATACAAAAGAAATGATGGACAATAAACGGCTAGCCAACGTATGGAAAGGGTTAAACTCGGTTGGTGAGAACAAGGCGTTTACGACGTTGTTGAGACGTCTGGGGTTAGCACGCTACCATCGAGACGCTACTCGAGAGAAGATTGTCGAGAAGTTGGAGAAAATAGAAGAGAAAAGACTCCTCATTTATGAAGAGATGGAATTGATATCGAGGAAAACGAACGAGGTAATTGAAAACGAACGTGTAATTGAAGATTCGACGACAGGTTTACGGTTGGCGTTTAGACTGTATTATTATCTACAGGGGCAATATGCTCGTCTTGAACGTATGATGCTTCGCGATAAACCTATTGTAACCGCTCTCGGTAGTGCAGAGGGATTCATGACCAGTGTTAATGCACAAAATTATAGAAGCGATGAAGAATGTAATAAGTTTCGAACCGATATTCTTGATGCAGCAGGTCATTTTTACGAACAATTCAAACTACATAAACGTGATACTACAGAAGAACTAGAAAATATATTTAATGATGAAACTATATTAATTAAATTCATCAAAACGATAGACGACCGTATAAAAGAAATATATATCACGCCTGCAGTGGAAATATTAGAAAGTGTGGACGACGTATCAAATAATGAAGCATTGGCATGGAAGGATGTTCAATACATTACACCCCCGGACTACACATACCCGTTCGCAACACCCAAAGATGAACACAAACCGTCCGTGATAAAAAAGTTAAAAAATCATATCGAAAAAGCAATCAATTATTACGCGCATTTAAAAGATCATATTGTTAATATAAAGATAAAAGCAATTGAAATGATAAACGCTCGAATTGAGGGAAGATTGAATACAAGTGTTAAAATACAAGATTTGGTTGAGGTATTGCGTACAATACATCCAAACGCCCAATATGATTCGAATGCAAAACCATTCGAAATTTTACGTTGGTTTGTGAACCCCCCAACAATATCTGTTATGAACACAGAGGTACCATGTATGTTGTGCCATTTTTATATGAGATTACATGGTATACAATTCGAAGACACAGGTCTAGAAGCTTTGTATAACGATTTAACTAATAATACGGACGACGTTGTAAAACAACGAAAGTTAGCAACAGGTCTTTATAAAGCATTTGTTGAACCCGATAAGAATGTTTTAGAAAGCGTAAAAGATGAAGAATTAGAAAGTAAAGATCTAAATGAATTAATTGAAATGTTAGAAAACAAATTCAGAGAAACATTTACTGATCGTATAAATTATATCCTCACAGTAGCAGGATATGATGAATATGATGAAGTGAATAATCAAGAAGATTGGGAAAAATTAACGTACATCGTAGAAGCGTTAAGAATAACAAACGTATACGATGAAAACGGTCTATTAACGTTAAAACAACGGCTTGTTGAGCTTCGAACGTTTAACAATACTCTTCTTGCACTCGTGGAAGAGAAAATAGCCGAGGGGAATGAGATGTGGAAAAACAGCGGTTTATTTGGAATATCTTATAACTACGAGCAGTTAGATATAAGAAATTTAATGAATAAATTAGATCCTGAAGGGTGTCTTGAAGGCAAATTATTCGAACGTTTGATATCGTTTCTAACATCTACACGCAAAATTCCGGTAAAATGCCCAAAACCTTCAAATTTTAACCTACTTTTTTAATTTTTTTAATATCATACTTTTAATTTTGTTTTTATCCCCATCGAATCCAACTCCCGTCGTAATAAT
>Ga0114999_10010416_pt1 | contig 10069 bp, 5 predicted proteins | sample ArcticOcean_MG_C_3_FD_89820 | JGI IMG/M metagenome (GOLD analysis project Ga0114999, IMG submission 89820) | Marine microbial communities from western Arctic Ocean - ArcticOcean_MG_CB8_126 | ecosystem: Environmental > Aquatic > Marine > Oceanic | place: Arctic Ocean: Canada Basin | collected... | reverse complement strand
GCAGTGGCTAGCGGGCCCATGGGGTTGTGCGGTGCCACGGTGACGTAGTGGGCTTCGGCGATGGCGGCGATTTTGCGCATTTCGAGCAGGCCGCCGCAGGTGCAGATGTCGGGCTGGATGATGTCGGCACCCTGAGCCGCGAGCAGGTCGAGGAATTCAAAGCGAGTGTAGAGGCTCTCGCCGGTGGCCAGCGGTACTTGCATTTGGGCGCGTAATTTAGCCCAGGCGGGGGTGTGCTCGGGGCGCAGCGGCTCTTCGTAGAAATAGGGATCGTAGGGGGCCAGGGCATTGGCCAATTGCAGGGCCAGGATAGGCTCGAAAATTTTGGCGTGGGGGTCAAAGGCGAATTCCCAATTTTCGGGTGTGTGCTGGCGTATTTCTTCAAAGTATTTGGCCGCTGTAGCACAGACCCGGCCCCAGCGGTTGTCCGCGGGAGAGAGTTTGAAGGGGCCGGTTTTGAAGGCGGTGAAGCCCCATTCTTCGTGCAGGCGCTGGGCGGTGTCGGCGGCTTCTACGCCGTCGCTGCCCCCGATACCGTTGTAGACCTGGACGCGATCGCGGCAGTTGCCGCCCAAGAGCATATAGACGGGTAAGTCGGCGGCCTTGCCAGAAATGTCCCATAGGGCGTGGTCGATGGCGGACATGGCGGCCATGCCGACGGCGCCGGGGGGAAAGCGGAATTGCTGGAAGAGTTTGAGCATAATGTATTCGATGCGGCGCGGATCTTCGCCCTTGATCATCTCAAAGATGTAGTCGACGACGGGTTTGATGGCCAGGTCGGGTCCGTGGTTGTAGGCTTCGCCCCAGCCGTAGAGGCCTTCGTCGGTTTCGACTTTGATGAGGGCGCGGGGACGGCTGCCGTCGCGGGCCATGAGAGTTTTTATGCCGGTTATTTTCATGGGAGCCTTTCTGGTCTATTTAAAGAATATAGGATAGGAGGCCGCTTCGGCGCAGCGTTTAATCAGGTGGATTAGTTCCATGGTGTGGTAATCGCCCCACATAGCCGCTTCGCCACAGGGAATTTTGCGGCCCTTGGGCACGCGATCCCAGCCGTTGGGGCGGTGGTAGATGGCGTGCAGGGTGATGCCCTGGTGTGCGGCGCGGGTGGAGAGGTAGGGCTCTTGGAGCAGGGCCTGGGCGATGGTGTAGGCGGCGGCCTGGTAGCGGCGGGCGCGTTGTGGGTCGCCCTTGGCTAGCAGGTAATTGCCCAAACGCAAATAACCCTGGGCGCAGATGGCGGCGGCCGAACTGTCGAGCGGCTCTACGTCGTTGTAGGGGTCGGAAGCCCGGTGGGTGTAGCGGCCGAAGGAGGCCACGCCCGGGGCGCCGGTGTCCCAGAAGGGGATGCCGTCGGCGAAGCTGTTTTCAAGGTGAAATTCAGCGGTGGCCAGGGCGGCTTTTTCCATCATCTGCACGATCTGGCGCTTGCTGCCAAAAGGGACGAGGTCTTTGTTTTTGAGGGTAGCAAAATATTCTAATTGTTCGGCGTAGCCGCACAATACCCAAGCTAGGCCGCGGGTCCAGGTGGAAAAGGGGGCATAACCCTGCTGGGTGCTGGGGCAGCGGTAATTGCCGTCCTTGGTATTGAAGATGGACTCGTGCACCACGCGGCCGGGCACGTCGAAGGCGTCGCGGCCCTCGCCGTAGTAGACGTTGTAGTGGGCATTGGTGGTGGCGTGTTCGATGAGGCGGCCCAAGAGGCTGATGGGGCGGTCGCCTTCACCCATGAGCACGTGGCCCAATTGGTGGCCCAGGCCGAGGATGCGCAGGGAGCGCATGGTGTCGGAGAACAGCGAGTGCGGCCCGTTGAACGAGTGGATAAAACCGGGGCCATATGCGGTGGGTGTCCAGCGCGCCGCCTGTACAGCGCCCGAGATTTTGAGGGCTAATTCGTAGAAGTCGAGTTCGCCCTGATTGAAGGAGATGCGGCCTTCCAGCATGAGGCGGCGCAAATTGCCGTAGGTGGAGAGGTTGTTAAAACCGTGGTCGTGCACGCCGACGTGAGAGACGTGTGGCGCCATGCGCTCAACGGTGTTGCGGCGGCCTATATTGAGAAAGCGTTTATCGCCGGTCATATCGTATTGCAGAATGGCACAGCCGTATTGGAAGCCCTGGGTCCATTCGGTCCAGCCGCGCGTAGTGTATTTGCCCGCCCAGGTGAAGACCGGGGTGCCCTGGTTGGGGTCCCAGGTTTTTTCGATGGTGAGGATTTTGTTGGCAGTTAGGTCGAGGAAGTGGTTGATGGCGGGGAGTAGTTTTTGGGGTGTGAGGCGGCGGTCTAGCTTCACGGGATGGCTCCTGGGTTGGGAGGTACAGAGAGATTGGATGAAAAATACATTGGAGTAGTGACTTGGTCAATATGGGGAGATAGTATAGGATAGCTGGGAGGAGGGGATTCCTTTAGTTTAGACAATGGTTTGGCTTATGGGATGGTTCCATATAGGATGGTGAGATGAAGCGTTGGTCTTTCTGTACTTATCTATTCTGCACCTGTTTACTGCTGGGTGGTGCACTGCGGTTTGTTGGTTTGGGACGTGGGGTTAGTGATTTTGTGTTGGAAGAACAGCGTGGTGTTGGTGTCGCAGAGACGTTTTATACGTTCCATCCGGATGAGCGCATGGTTATCGAGTCGGCGTTGGCACCGCTGGATGGGTTTAAGCCGCCGCTGACCGTCTACGGTTTGTTGCCCCTGTATCTTTTGCGCGGCACCTTGGAAATTTGTGCGCTAGTGGGAGGATGGGAGGCCTTGGACCTAGATGCGCCGCAAAATGTCCGGCGCATCTATTATGTGGCCCGGGTGCTGGCCGCACTCTACTCAATAGGGGTGTTGGGGTTGGTGTGGATATTGGGCCGGCGTTACTTCGGCGAGCGCCAGGCCGTTCTGGGGGTGGTTTGCGTGGCATTTGCCGCCGGTGCGATCCAACAGGCGCACTTCTATATTGTCGATGGTCCTTTTGTATTGTTGAGCACCGCAGGCATGTGGGCGATTTTGCGGGCGTTGGAAGAGGATGAGCGTCGCTGCTACGCGACGGCGGGTTTGTTGATCGGCTTGGCGGGAGCAGTTCGTCTGAATGGCCTACTGTTGGGAATGGTGTTGCTGGTGGGTTATATGGTTCGTTCAGACGAGCCTTGGCGCCACAGATGGCGCCGTTTATGGCGCGCCGATTTGTGGGTGGCCGGTCTGGTCAGCATACTAGCTCTATTGGCGCTTGAGCCCTACCTGGTGACGGATAGCGGCTGGATGTGGCGTTCCGACTCGCTGACAGATTTTGGCTTGGCGGTAAAAGTTGTGCGAGGCGAGTTGTTGCAGTTGTGGCTGTTGGCAGATTGGCACACCACGCCCTATGTCCACCATTGGACGCATTTGTGGCCGTTGGCCGTAGGTTGGCCACTGACAATTTTCTTTATAGGTGCTCTGGGGTATACGGGGTGGCGGCGTAACGATAGGCATTTGCTGATACTGCTGTGGTGTGTCCTCTACTTCGGTATAGTGGGCGGCCTAGTGGCTAAATCTGTGCGTTATATCATTCCCTTGCTGCCGTTTTTGGCGCTCTTCGCCGGCGCCCTGCTGGTGCGCTTGTGGGACGCGCGGCGTTGGGTGGGGGCTGTGGCGACAGGAGGGATTGTTGGTTATACGATCCTCTACGGAGTTGCCTTTGCGGGTGTTTATGCGGTCGAGGACAGTCGTATTCGTGCGGGGCGTTGGATAGAGGGCAATCTACCGGCAGGCAGTGCTATTGCCGTGGAGCGCGGCGGTTTTCCCATGCGGTCGCTTATCAGCCAGCAGACCTATCGTCTGCAGGCCATGGACATTAACGCGCTTTTCGGAATGCGCGGTTATGCCACTTGTGAGATGAACAGGTACTATCTGGAGAAGCGGCTAGAGTTGGTGGACTATCTCTCCATTATTGATGCCAACCGCTACGCCCAATTCATTGCTGTGCCGGATTTGTACCCGGCGGTGTCCAGTTTTTACCGACGTCTGGTGGCCGGCGATTTGGGATTTACTTTGGTGCGGCGTTTTAAAACCTATCCGAACCTATTGGGGATGGAGTTTAAAGACGATGGGGCCGAGCCGTCGTTTATAGGGTACGAGCATCCGGCCGTACTCGTTTTTAAAAAGAACGAGCGTTTTGCACAGGATTGGTCGGCGTGGAATGCCGCCTTAAAGGACGATATCTATTGTGGTGCCGACGGGGCGCTTGCTGTTGTGGCTGCTGCTCTGCGCGCCGGCGATAAGGATCGGGCTCTGGAATTGGTCAAAACGGCGCGCGCGGAGCATCCCCATATGCTACTGACCTGGCTTATAGAGGGGGATCTCTACCAAGAGAAGGCCCGCAGCGACTCGTTGCTATGGGCCCAACAACACTATTTGAAAGGATATGCCGACCCCGCGCTCCAATCCTATCTACTGCCGTGGGCTAGCGCTATGAGTCTGGCGCTGTTGGGGCTGGATGATCTGGCGCAATACATCCTGGTCAAGGGAGCGCAGATGGAGTTTTTACAGGAGGATAAGCGCAGCATGGTGGAGGGGTATGTCTATACGGCTCTCATTTGGGAGGACAGTGGGGAAGTGGAGCGGGCTAATGAAGTGTACAAACTTACAACTCAATTGTATCCTCGTACAGATGTGATTAATGTTTTGGGGCAGCGCGCCGCCACCGCGCGTCACTACGACGAGGCTCTGCATTGGTGGAAGATGTCGCTGCAGTTGGACCCGGCGCAGAAAAATATAACACACCGAGTTGCGGCCCTACAGAGCCAATTAAACGGCAAATAGCAGGGCTGATTTAAGACCTTCATTCTGATATGTGGAAATTCGCTAATAAAGAGGTTTTGCTTCTTCTAGCCTGCATGGTTCTGGCCGCCTGGTTGCGTTTTGACGGGTTGACGCGGGGGACCAGCGATTTTGTCCTGCCCGAACAAACGCAGGTCGGTGTCGAGACTGTGTTCTACAATTTCCATCCCGATGAGGAAACGCTGGTGCGCGCGGTCCTGCGCTTGGACAATCCTCTAGAACCGCCATTGACGGCCTATGGTTTACTGCCGATGTATCTGCTGCGCGCCGTGTTGGAGGCGGCCTGCTGGGGCGCGGGCCGGGAGGGCCTCGACATCGATTCGCTGGTGGATCGGCCCTTTATATTCACGGTGGCGCGCGTCACAGCGGCCCTGCTGTCTTGGGTGAGCGTGTGGCTGGTCTGGGGGCTGGGTCGACGCTTTTTCTGTGGTCCGGTGGCTTTGCTGGCGGCCTACTTTATGGCCGTGGCCCCAGTGGCGGTACAGCAGGCACATTTTTATACGGTTGATGGGGTGTTTACTTTTTGCGCGCTGGTTTTTTTCTGCGTGGCCTTGTCGGCAGTTTCGACTTCCCACCGTGGTTTGTACGTGCTGGCCGGGGCCTTGGTCGGCGCCACCGGCGCGGTGCGGCTCAACGGTTTATTGCTGGGGTTAGTGCTGGTTGCCGGTCATATACTGGTCGCGGCTGAGGGGGCACATCGCCCGTTTACGGCGCAGTTTGCGGCGCTCCGAATTGTGGCTGGCCGGGGCGGCGGCGGTGCTGGTATTGATCGTTTTGCAGCCCTACCTCATCGTTGAGCCGGCCTTGCTAGGGCGCAGTGCAGGCACTGATGACTTTGCCTATTCGGTCGAAATTGCGCGGGGAGGAATTCTGCGTCCCTGGTCGTTGGTCGATGTGCACACAATGCCCTATTTGCACTATTGGACGCATCTGTGGCCACTGGGTGTGGGCTGGCCGCTGACATTGGTTTTTGGCGCGGCGCTAATCTATGGGATCTGGCAGCGGCAGTGGGTCGGGCGGATGTTTATAGTATGGGTCTTCCTAGCTTTTGTATCGGTGGGTGCTTTGCACACCAAACACGTGCGCTATTTGCTGCCCCTACTGCCTTTTCTAAGTTTGGTAGGAGCGGAAATGTTGTGGCGATTGGCACAAAGGTGGCAGCGCAGTGGCTATGTGGTATTGGCAGCGGTCGTGTTGCCTGCCGGCGCTTATGGTATTGCCTTTGCCGGTATCTATCCGGTGGAAGACAGCCGCATTCAGGCCGGGCGTTGGATAGCGGAGAATGTGCCCACCGGCAGTGTGATTGGCGTGGAGAGTGGGGGCTTTTCTTTGAGGAGTGTGATCAGTTCTGCGCGCCATCGAGAGAACATCATACCGGTTTCTACACTTTTCGGCACGCGCGGGTATCTGCTGTGCGAAGCCACGCGTCGGCATTTATACAGCCAATTGGGCGCCGTCGATTATATTGCCATTGCCGGGGTGAATCGCCACCAGCAATTTACGGCTGTGCCGGAGATGTATCCGGCGGTTGCCGATTTCTACGACAAGTTGGTAGCGGGTAAACTCGGTTTTGCCCTGCAACGGCGCTTCACAACTTATCCATCCCTGGGGGAATGGGAGCTTGAGGACTACGGTGCCGAGCCTTCTTTTGTGGGGTACGACCATCCGACCGTGTGGATCTTTCGGCGCACAGACGATTTTGCGTCGGCTTGGGAACACTGGGGCCGGGAATTGGCGAAAAATTCGCATTGTGGCGATGCGGCAGCCGTGGCAGTGGCCGCGCACGTGGGCGCGGCGGCTTGGTCCACTGCGTTGGACAAAGCGGTGGCGGCTCGGCAGGCCGATTCCAATCTGCGTTTTTTGGCCTTTGTCGAGGCGCATATTTATGGTCTACAGGGCGATGTTGAACGGCAGCGCGACGCGGTTGCGTCTTTTAAGCAGGGGTTGACCGATGGTTCGCTGTCGGCCTATCTCCTGCCCTGGGCGACTTGTCTGAGTTTGATGCAATTGGGCCTGGATGATCTGGCCCTCGATGCTTTGCAAGAGAGCGCCCGCATTATTTTTCCGGATAAATATATACACCGCATGGCGGAAAACAGTTTGCACGTAGCCGATCTCTTTCTAAAGCGCGGCGACGCGGAGCGCACGGCGGCGGCCTACCGCATTTCGATGCGCATTGAACCCCAGGCAAAAGTGGCTACGGCCCTGGGCAATATGGCGCAAAAAATCGGGCAGGATAAAGAAGCACTGGAATGGTGGGAACAGTCACTACAATTGGATCAGGGACAATTGGCACTGCGCAAGCGAGTGGGGCAACACGCTTTTGAATTGGGTCATTACGATCGCGGCCTGGACCATCTTGGACAGGCCGTACAGACCGACCCCGATTTGACTCAGGAGCAGAGGATCCGCGACTTCAATCTTCTGGCTAGGACGGCCCAGCAGGCCCAACTCAAGACCTGGGCCCGGGCCTTTTGGAAATATTCGCTGCGCTTGGACAGTACCCAGGAAAATGTGCGGCGTCAATTGGAACATCTGGAGGCGGATGGCAAACATCCGTGACGATCGGAGATAATGCACATGTACCGGCTGAACCGCTCCCATGTTTTCTTACTCGCTTGTCTGGTGCTGGGTGGAGGACTGCGCCTGGTCGGGTTGACTCGGGGCGACGACGGCACAGCATTTCACACGTTTCATCCAGACGAGACCATGGTGGTCCAGACCGCCCTGGCGCCGTTGGATTTGACCGATCCGCCGATCACGACCTACGGCATGTTGCCTTCTTATGTGCTGCGCGGCGTGGTGGAGTTGAGCGCTTTGGTGTTGGGCTGGGAAGAGGTCGGGGGAGAAAATGCAGCTGCGCGTCGGCGCGTCTATTACATCGCCCGACTCTTGGCCGTGCTCTACTCCATGGGAGTGCTGGTGTTGGTATGGCTGTTGGGGCGGCGCTACTTTGGCACCGGTGCCGCCGTTTTAGCGTTGCTGTGTGTGACGTTTTCGACCGGGGCGATTCAGCAGGCGCATTTCTATATTGTCGACGGTCTATTTGTGCTGTTGAGCACGGGGTGTTTGTGGACTAGTGCGCGGGCCTTGGAAGGGCGCGATGGGCGCTGGTATGTGGCCACGGGGGTGCTGATCGGCTTGACGGGTGCGGTGCGTCTGAATGGCCTATTGTTGGGTTTGATTTTGCTGGTGGGGTATGTCTGGACGGGGGGGATAGATTGGCGCTCCAAAATAGCTCGGTTGGGTCAGGTCCATCTGTGGTTGGCCGGTGCTGTGGCCTTGCTGGTATTGTTGGCGGTGCAGCCGTTTTTGCTGACGGCCCCCGAGCGCATGTGGCAGGTCAACTCGGCGCGGGACTTTGCCTTTTCGCTGCAGGTGGTGCGCGGTGAAATGTTGCAGCCGTGGTTGCTGGTGGATGTGCATACTACGCCTTTCGTGTATCACTGGACCCATCTATGGCCTTTGCTTGCGGGTTGGCCGCTGACCTTGTTTTTTGTAGCGGCGCTAGCGTATGCAATGCGGCGGGCCAGTGTAGCGCAGGGTTTGTTGCTGCTGTGGTGTGGTTTGTATTTCTTGATGGTGGGCGGATTGGTGGCCAAATCGGTGCGTTATGTGATGCCGATGCTGCCGTTTCTGGCATTGTTTGCTGGGCAATTGGGAGTGGCTTTGTGGCGTTTGGAGGTGCCTTGGGCTCGGGCGATAGTGGTGGGGGTCTGGGTGCTTTTCACCCTGTATGGATGCGCTTTTGCGCGGCTCTATACCAGCGAAGACAGCCGCATACAGGCCGCGAAATGGATTCGCGAACAGATTCCTGTCTCGAAGCGGATCGGTGCCGAGAATGGCGGCTTTTCCATGCGGGGTGTGTTGGAGGAAAGCCATACCCTCGTCCCAGTGGATGTGCCCAGATTATTCTACAGCGGACCGTATATGTTGTGCAGCGCTCAGATCGACCATTTGGGCCAGCGTCTGGAGAAAATGGAGTACTTGGCGATCATAGCAGAAAATCGCCAGGCGCAGTTTTCTTCGGTACCCGAATATTTTCCGGTGGTGGCTGATTTTTATCGCCAATTGTCGCAGGGCGGGCTAGGGTTCGAATTGGTGCAGCGTTTTAGGCACTATCCCGGCTTTGGCAGCTGGGAGTGGATCGATGACGACGCCGAGCCGTCGTTTCTGGGTTATGACCATCCCACGGTATTGATCTTTAAACTTCGCGACCCGGCGGTGTTGGCGGCAGGTTTGCAACGCTGGAAGCAGGAATTGGCAGAGAACGCCCACTGTCCCGATGCGGCATTGGGCCAAGTTGCCGCAGCTATGCAGGCCGGCGACTGGCCCAGCGCCCAGAATCGCATCGACGCGGTCTTGCAGCAGTATCCTGCAGTCAAATTAGCGCACTGTCTGGAAGCCGAAATTTATCGCCACCTAGGTCAGACCGAGCGAGTAAAGGAAGCGATGGCGCACTATCGGCCGGAGGAGAGGTTGGGGCCCATGACGCATGTGGGGAGTACGGCGTTGATCCACTATGTGGCCCCCTCTGCCGCCGGCTCGCTGGCGCGCTTGGGGTTGGCGGATCTGGCTCTACAATTGCTCCTAGAAGTGAGGATAGGACGTTCCTCCGAGGCTATTGGCCAGGTCGTAGACGAGTACATGAGCGTGGCCGCCATCTTTTTTGAGCGTCAGCAACCTGTTCATATGGAAAAGGTATTGCAATACGCCAACCGGATTCATCCCAGTGCCAAGGTGACCAATCTCCTGGCCAAACTGGCCTACCAGCGCGACGAGGTCGATGCGGCGCTTGCATTGTGGAAAAAATCGCTGGCCCTGGACGAAGTACAGGTTGAAGCCCATAGAAATTTGGGTTTAGTAATTTTGCTGCGCAAAGGTGAGCACGCCCGGGCTGTGCCCCATCTCGAACGCGCGGTGCAACTCGATTCGACGCTCGCCGAAGAAGTGCAGCAATGGCTTATCCAAGCTGGATTCTAGGCGGTGGAAGAATAATGGCAGCACGGTTTCTCAAAACATGGAAATGGGATCAATGGTGCATTCTCTTACTCGCTTGTTTGGTGCTGGGTGGAGGACTGCGCCTGGTCGGGTTGACTCGGGGCGAGGACGGCGCAGCATTTCACACATTTCATCCAGACGAGACCATGGTGATCCAGACCGCCCTGGCGCCATTGGATTTGACCGACCCGCCGATCACGACCTACGGCATGTTGCCTTCTTATGTGCTGCGCGGCGTGGTGGAGTTGAGCGCTTTGGTGTTGGGCTGGG
>Ga0114999_10010415_pt1 | contig 10069 bp, 6 predicted proteins | sample ArcticOcean_MG_C_3_FD_89820 | JGI IMG/M metagenome (GOLD analysis project Ga0114999, IMG submission 89820) | Marine microbial communities from western Arctic Ocean - ArcticOcean_MG_CB8_126 | ecosystem: Environmental > Aquatic > Marine > Oceanic | place: Arctic Ocean: Canada Basin | collected... | reverse complement strand
GGACATACCCAATGCATTTCTTTGGATTGCTGGCGAGGGTGCATTGCGAAAGAATTTAGAGATGAGCGCACGCCAACTAGGTATTTTCGAACGTGTCCGATGGCTTGGATGGCGGTGCGATGTCGCTGCGTTGTTGGCCACCGCGGACATACTCGTTTGTCCATCACGGCATGAGCCATTAGGAAATGTGATCATAGAGGCTTGGGCCCACGGTTGCCCGGTTGTGGCCGCATCATCTCAAGGACCTAAATGGCTTATTGATTCTTGTGGGGCAGGGATATTGTTTTCAATCGACGACCCCCGTGCACTCGCCCAATCTGTATTGCGTCTCCTAGGGAATAAGGACATCGCAATCGATATGGTAGCGCGAGGCCGCCAAGCATATGCACAAGATTATTCGGAGGATATCGTCGTCCAGCGATATATTGAATTTTTTGATCGAGTATCTCCATAATGTGCGGGATTGCTGGACTTGTAATGCGCGATGGGTCCACTCCATCGGTTGAGATCCTCGATCGATTTGCCCGGGTACTGGGACATCGCGGACCCGACGGCGAAGGCAAACATTTGGCTGGACCAGTGGGTATGGTGATGACGCGATTAGCGATTATCGATCTCTTGACTGGTGATCAACCAATCTATGACCCGGGCGGTGTCGCTCTGATTGCGAACGCAGAAATTTACAACTTCGTCGAACTACGCGCTCAATTGCGTTTTGATACCTTCACAACACAGTCGGATTGCGAGCTCCCACTCCATCTCTACCGTAGAAACGGCTTATCATTTGCCGACGACCTACGTGGCATGTATGCAATTGCCATACACGACCCGGTCGAGGGACGGCTAGTCCTCGCGCGTGACTCATTTGGAATTAAGCCACTCTACTATGTTGAGAAGCCAGATTTGTTCGCCTTTGCCTCCGAGCCGAGTGCACTAATTGCCGCAGGAATTGTCGAAGCCGTCGAAAATCCCGATCATCGGGACGAACTGCTACAGTTACAATTTACATGCGGCCGTGACACGATTTACAAAGATATTTGTCGGGTTCTTCCTGGTGAAACCCTTGAAATCCGCGGCGCACAAATTGTAAGCCGCCGTTTGCGACCTTCTTTGCCTACTCCTATACCCACTGAGATCAGCCAAGACACCGCTTTGGTTCGGATCAACGATGCACTTATAGATAGTGTCGAAAAACATCAACGATCGGATGTTCCCTACGGTCTTTTCCTTTCGGGTGGCACTGATTCTGCAACAATATTGGCACTCATGGCGAGGCAAACTGATCGTCCACTACAAACCTTCACTGCTGGATTTTCAGAGCGAGGTGTACACGACGAACGATTACATGCTCGACAATTGGCAAAGAGTGTGGGTGCTGAACACCACGAGGTCGAGTTTACCGAAGAAGATTTTTGGTCACTCCTTCCGCAGATTGCCGGATGCATGGATGATCCAGCAGCCGATTACGCCATATTGCCAACATGGAAACTAGCTCGCGAAGCAGCACAGGAACTCAAAGTTGTATTGTCTGGAGAAGGCGGTGATGAACTATTCGCTGGCTATGGCAGGTATCGCAGTATTTTACGACCGTTTTGGCAAGGCGGCCGAGCAATCCGTCCACAAGGAATATTCGACCGGCTACGCGTGCTTCGACATGAGAATAACGCATGGCGCGACGGAATAGCCTCGGCCGAAGCAACTGCCTCCATTCACGGTAGGACTATGCTCCAAATCGCACAGGCAACTGATATTGCAGATTGGTTACCCAACGATTTACTGACCAAACTGGACCGTTGCCTGATGTCGCACGGCCTTGAAGGCCGAACACCATTGCTCGACCCAATAGTCGTCGACGCAGTGTTTTCGCTGCCTGACCAATTTAAGGTCCGGAATGGCCAAGGAAAATGGATATTGCGGCAGTGGCTGGCAGAAAATTTTGCAGCCTCTCGTCCGTTTGAAAAGAAACGGGGTTTTACGGTCCCTGTCGGTGAATGGATGAGTCACCATAGCGATCGACTGGGTGAACTCATTGCTAAGGATCCAGCGGTCGAAGCGGTCTGCCATCCATCACGCATAAAAGCACTATTTTCAAGCACCAAAAAACGTGCTCGGTTTGCAGGATGGACGCTCTTATTTTATGCGCTTTGGCATCGCCGTAATATTCGCAATCTCCCGGCAGATGGCGACACGTTTGAGTGCCTCGCTGCACGCTGATACGACGTACGCAGATCTCTACGCCGTTTTGCCGCACGCGTCTGCTTGTTTTCGTAAGCCTTCATTGAGTTGGCGATATCCGGCGACAATGCAGACAAGTCCTTCTCCGGGTTGCACCCTAATTGAATAACTCTCGAGAGCTGCTTTAAAAAATCAAATTCTTTTGATTTGGCCTTGGAAAGTGCTTTTTAATGGATGTCACAACTTCTATCAGTTTCAACGCGGCTGCAACATGCTCACGGAGTTCGAGTGGATAGAACCTATTGTTGGCGTAGTAATGCGTACATGCCTCAGTAGTGGATGTTAATCCTAACGAGACTGGCAGTCCAAGTGGACTCATCTCCACAAACCTCGCACCCTAACTGCCGAGTAAATCACGCATCGCAACAATGCCTTCAGCAGCTCTATTACAGAAGCCATACGCCCATTTATTCAAATGCTACGCTACCCCTCAATTTGGCTGAAATCGGCGATAAGATTCATGGTCCATGTCACATGGGCAAGGAGGCTAAGTCGATTTTTCCGCAAGGCCGGGTCATCCACATTGACTGTCACACGATCAAAGAAATCATCGACAGGGCGCCTAAGTTTGGCTAACTCCAACATGGCTTTCGAAAATTCACCTTCACGTACGGCGTCAACAACACGAGCGCTCGAAATCAACATAGTTGTACCGAGCGCATTCTCCTCGTCTTGTACTAACGCCTCCAGGTCGTAAACACCGTCGTAGGTCACGCCGTCCGCCTTTTCCTCAATGCGCAGGATGTTCGCAGCACGGCGAAACGCTGTGAGGAGATTAGCACCATCATCGGTATTCAAGAATGTGGCCAAGACGTCCACCTTGGAAAGCAACCTCACCAAGTCATCCTCGCCACCGAGCGCGAAGACCGCACTAATAAGGTCATGTCGCACTCCGTGTTCGCGCAAGTGAACTTTGAGCCTATCGGCAAAAAAAGCCAGTAGATCAGTCGCGAGTTCTTGTCGCTGAGTTGATGGTACGTCTGGCAGAAACGGCGTCGTAGCTTGGGCAAATACCTGCAGGAGAGGCATCCTGAGTTTGTTCTCCACAATGAGTCTGATGACCCCAAGCGCCGCGCGACGTAACGCATATGGATCTCTAGAACTCGTTGGTTTTTCGTCAATTGCCCAAAAACCAGAGAGTGTATCGATTTTATCAGCAAGAGAGAGCACAACCGAAATTGGAGCATTGGGACATCGGTCGCCCGGACCGAGTGGTGAATAATGTTCGGCTATGGCTTCGGCTACCTCCGGCCGCAAATCTTCCTGCAACGCGTAATAACGTCCCATTACCCCCTGCAATTCGGGAAATTCACCTACCATGCCTGTCGTTAGGTCAGTCTTCGCGAGCAACCCAGCACGTTGACCTATCGCGACGTCAACATCTGGAATATATTCAGAGAGCACTTGAATCAATGCCTGAATTCGTACCGTTTTATCAGCAACAGAACCTAGTTTCGCGTGGAAAATAAGCCCGCCAAGATCTGGCAATCGACTCTCAAGCGTACGCTTTCTATCCTGGTCCCAGAAAAACTGAGCGTCGGCGAGCCGAGCTGCCAAAACACGTTCGTTCCCGGCAACAATTTGTAGACCACCGTCCGTCGCCTCAATATTGGTGATGACAGCAAACCGCGGTGCTAAAGTACCGTCTTTCTTAATAAGTGAAAAATATTTTTGATGGTTACGCATAACCGTGGCCAAAACCTCATCCGGAAGACCCATGAACCTTTCCTCAATACGACCCAAAAGCGCGACCGGCCACTCAACGAGCCCAGCAACCTCATCAAGGAGACCTGGATCATCCTTTATACTGAGCCCCTCTACTTCCGAGAGTCGTTTGAGTTCGCTTTCGATAAGCGCACGGCGATTGTCAACACGAAGGATTACATTTGCTTCACGCAACTTCGCTTCATAGTCGTCAAACGACTTTGCCTTTATTTTTTTGGAAGAAAGAAAACGGTGGCCAACCGTTTGATTTCCGCTTGCTAAACCATGAGGTGAAAATCTAATTGGATCTTTGCCACTCTCGGTCCGACCCGAATTACGTGTGAGATCGAGCTTTATTGTGTGTCCATCAAAAACACACAGAATTGACTGTAGCGGACGCACCCACCTGAATTTGGGTTCCTCACCCCACGCCATCGACTTAGACCACGAAAACCCCCAGACAGTTTCCTTCACAATGTCAGCTATAATATCACTGACTGCGCCCCCGCCGTTCGTCATATTAACAACGTAGTATTCGCCTTTCTTTGACACCTCCGTATGCAGAGCGTCACGCTTTACGCCGACCGATCTTGCAAACCCTTCGATCGCTGCGTCTGGCGCGCCAACCGATGGCCCTCGCCTCAACTCGGTTGTCGCTGGTTGACGTTTCGGTAGCCCGTTAATAACGAGCGCGATACGCCTCGCTGTGGCAAAAGCGTCTACATGTTCAAAGGTCAGCCCATCTTTTTCTAGGCCTGACGTGACGAGGCGCTTAAGCTCGTCAACTGCGCGTGACTGCATACGCGCAGGAATATCCTCCGATAATAATTCGAGCAGAAGTTCGGGCATCTCAGTTATTCTGCCTCGGACGCAGCAAGCCACGCTGCGCAGCAAGCGTTTGCCATTGCGCGGACGCGACCGATATACGCTTGGCGTTCAGTTGCGCTGATCACGCCCCGTGCGTCGAGCAGATTAAACAAATGGCTTGCCTTAAGGCACTGATCGTAAGCTGGAAGAGACAGGTTTACCTGTAATACTGCCGCACATTCCTCCTCCGCATCGGCAAAGTGGCGAACAAGCATGTCCGTATTTGCATATTCGAAGTTATAAGCGGAAAACTGACGTTCCGCTTCGAGGAAAACGTCACCATAACTCGTTCCCGCACCATCGTAGTCGAGATCGTAGACGTTCTCCACACCCTGAATATACATTGCCAGCCGCTCGAGCCCGTAGGTGAATTCCACCGATATAGGATCGCAATCGATGCCGCCAACTTGTTGAAAATAGGTGAACTGGCTGACCTCCATACCGTCACACCAGACCTCCCATCCAAGACCCGCCGCGCCAAGAGTTGGACTTTCCCAATCGTCCTCGACAAATCGTATATCGTGTTCCAGCGGATCAATACCGAGGGCTTTCAGACTGTTGAGATAGAGGTCCTGACTGTCCTGCGGGGATGGTTTGAGCATCACCTGATACTGATAAAAATGCTGCAGCCGATTGGGATTATCGCCATAGCGGCCGTCGGTTGGCCTACGTGAAGGCTGCACATAGGCGACGCGCCAGGGTTTTCGTCCAAGAGCTCGCAGCACGGTTGCAGGATGAAATGTCCCTGCACCAACCTCCATATCGTAGGGCTGTAGAATAACGCAACCCTGCGACGACCAATACTCGTGCAGCGTCATGATAAGTGACTGTAGGCTATTAGTTGCAGCCATAGTGTTCCTAAAACCCGGCTGAACGTCAGATACGACGCAACAGTATTGCAGCGCCGTAGCGTGTCAATAAGGGCAATTTTCTCGATCGCATTTGGACGCGTGGTTGGTTGCAACGTAAGTTTTGCAAACTGGACATCTCACCGTTTCTTCAACTGTGCCACCGACAGCTGGATCGGTCTTGCTTTTATCTTCTTCCAGCCCTCTGCCCCACATACGCGTGTTTCTGATCTCAAAATACCGTTGCATTCGCAACATTCCGTACAGCACCGTTAAAATAACGCTGATTAGAACAACGAACTTCAAGAATGAGAACCCAAACATATCGCACCTTAATCGGGCAAACAAGCCTGGGTCAAGTAAGGGTACACACTGTGGTATCTATGTTAACAAATTCAACAAATTCGCAGAATTACAACGGCCGGAAACATAAATATCTGTATACCGTATTGATACTTTAAAGACCAAATCGCATCCAAATTGCTCGTTCTTCAAAGGCTGTCATCACTTCTTTGGCTAACGATGCCTCTCGCTCCACAACTAGTTTGCGTTGAAGCCAACCGCGCGATGGTACCATGATTCTAAAGCGGACCGACTCACCCAATTTTTCTCGCATGACGGAACGCAAATCGCCTATACCGTCGACCAATCCTAATTCACGCGCCTTGCGACCAGTCCAAAATTCCCCACTGAATAGGGTTTTCTCGCTTGCATTGATCCGTTGCGCTCGCCGCTCACAAACATAGGCAATAAACTGTTCGTGGAGATCTTTCTGAATTTCCTTGAGAAGTTTTATGTCTTTCGGATCCTCTGGTCGAAACGGATCAAGCATTGCCTTTTTGTCACCAGCAGTATGGACTCTACGCTCTACGCCAATTCTCTCTAAAAGTGCAGGAAACCCAAAATTTGCTGAGACTACACCTATCGATCCAACAATAGAGGCGCCATCGGCGTAAATTTCATCGGCCGCACAAGCCAACCAATATCCGCCGGATGCAGCCACATCCTCACAAAATGCGAAAACTGGAATTTGTTTCTCATCCGATAGTGCGCGAATTCTCCTCGCTATCAGCGCAGATTGCACTGGCGAACCGCCGGGCGAATTTATCGCTAGCGCAACTGCCTTTACACGGCCCATCCGAAAAGCTTGCTCAAGAGGTTCCGCCAGGGCACTAAGTGATAGACCACGCCTTGCCAGCCCAAAATTACCAATGACTCCAGACAGTTGTATAATTGGCACGATTGGCGCGCGCGCTATGCGATCGGCAAGCAACTCACCAAACCACGGTAACCGGCGCAACCAATCTGCCGGTTGCTTTGATAATTGTTTCTCCGTCATGACAATTTAGGTGGTCCCTCGCATTCAAAAATTCAACAACCCGTTATTCTGTTTTCCTTATTTTACTGTGATCATAATCGCAATGCCATACCATCACGAAGGACGGATTCAGCCGCACAAGTAAAGTTATTGGATTCTGTATGTAACACCATCCCAGCGGAAAGACGCATTGGCGATTTGGCGCCGCGCCGACCATGGACGATCACACGTTTGGCAGGCTGGCCAGCAAAAGACCACAACGGAAATACGACGATGCGCCCCAAGTGTTCATATAATAGGGCCAATAACTCATCCAGACGGTCTGCACGATGGATAAATGTAATTCCCCCCAAAGGCCTTGCCATAGTGACGCAAAATTTCACCCAGCAAGCGAGATCGGCAGCACCCTCGATGGTCGATACAGCTTTGGTCACTTCTGGCGATGGGTCTGCTTGATCGGCGCGAAGATAAGGTGGGTTTGCCATTACTTCATCAAAACTCTCCGGCCGAAGTTCTGGTGGCGGATTCAGGAGGTCACCAGTCATGACCTGCATCCGCTCACCAAAGCCATTGGCCGCAATATTGTATTCGGCTAGCAAGCTCAGTTGTGGTTGAAGTTCAATGCCTACAACGTTTGCCGAACTTACGCGAGCAGCGTAGCAAAGAGCTCCAGAACCAAACCCGCAACCGACGTCAAGTATTCGAGTGTTCTGAGCATCTGGAACTGCTGCTGCAAGAAATACCGGATCTATAGCAGAACGATAGCCTCCGCGAGGTTGATGAAGAATGACACGTCCATTCAACAGATGATTTGGTTGATCATAAAGTTCGGTAACGGTCGATATATTCTTATCCTCGAGTTTGCCAATTTGCACCATGAGTCTCATCGCAGCGTCATAGTCCTCATCAATGACCATGAGTCTTCTTGGTATAGCGTTGGCTGATCCCTCGAGTACGCTCGTATGTTCATCAAATAGGACCGCATCGATTCGGTAATCCGCCAATAGCGCTATCAGCCACGAAATGTGAAAGGCATCGGAAGTACGTAGGATTTCTCTCATTCTATTTCAAGCACTCAATAGTAACCCGCTCGGTCCTTACCTTGACCATTTGTTAAGTTACCCTATGCTCGCGGCCGGATCGTCTGGAGATCGACTAGGAGTGCAATCTGTTGGCAACTGTTGTCAAATTTCATCCAAAATACTCCGAGGATAGGAAACCTACGCTGGACAATCTACACGCGCTAGTGTCAAGCGATATCGCGCGTGTCAATCAGCTAATTCTCGATCGTATGCAAAGTTCTGTTCCACTAATTCCCCAACTTGCGGGTCATATCATTTCCTCTGGTGGCAAACGACTACGCCCCATGCTTACGCTTGCTTCCGCCAAGCTATGCGGTTACCAAGGCGACAGCCATATTGCACTTGCCACCAGTGTTGAGTTTATTCATACGGCAACTCTTCTACATGACGATGTCGTCGACCAGTCGATATTGCGGCGTGGCCAAAATTCTGCGAATTCACTTTGGGGAGATCAAGCATCAATCCTCGTTGGCGATTTTCTCTTTTCTAGAGCATTCCAACTTATGGTCGAAAATGGATCCCTGGAAGTGCTCTCCATTCTTTCTGAGGCATCGGCTGTAATCGCTGAAGGTGAGGTTCTTCAGCTGATGACAACTAACGATACCGAGACGAGCGAGGAAGCATATCTTGCCGTTGTTTGCGCCAAGACTGCAAAACTTTTCGCGGCGGCAACGGAAATCGGTGCTGTTGTAGCAGGTCGACCGAAAGCAGAACGCCAGGCGCTGGAAAGCTATGGCATGAATTTGGGGATTGCGTTCCAGTTGATCGACGATGTGCTAGATTACTCTGCAAGTGAAAGGGAACTAGGAAAAACCGTAGGCGACGATTTTCGCGAAGGCAAGATCAATCTACCGGTAGTGCTTGCTTGGCGACGCGGTGTTGAGAAAGACAGAATCTTTTGGCGTCGCACAATGGAGGAGTTAGACCAAAAAGACGGCGATTTTGAGGAGGCAGTTGCTAAAATGGAACGCTGCGGTGCTCTGCAGGACTCTATTGAGAGAGCCCGCCATTATGGGGCAATAGCGCGTGATGCTTGTGGTATTTTTCCCGATAGTGAAATTAAACAGTCACTCATCGACGCTATCGATTTTTGCATCGAACGAGCACATTAATTATTCTGTAGTGATGTGCATTAATGCAAATTAGGTGCGTGGCCGGCTCCACAAAGGCGTGTCGGGACGCACCAGAAATGCCTCCTCCTCCTTGGTTGTCTCGCGGCCAAGTGCATCATTTCTCGCCGGAAACCGACCAAACCTTGAAAACACCTCCCTATGCGCAACAGCAGCTTTTCTGGCTCTCTCATTATCTAAGCTCGCAAAGAGCTTTACGCTTAGATCTTGATCGTCGGCATTTTCACTATGTTCCAGGGGTAGATAAAAGAATAGGCGTTGCTCTTGCGGCACCATTTTATCAGCGCCAACTGCAAGTGCCTCCTTAGCAAGTTTTAGAGCTAATGTATCGCTCGCGAATGCTTTGGGGACTCCACGAAACATATTACGAGAGAACTGGTCGAGAATAACAATTTCCGAGAGGCGGCCCTGCGGTGTAGCGCGCCAGGACACAAACTCTCCTTTGTTTGCCTGTGTATGGGCATTAAGAAATCGCTTTCTCAGCATCGCGTCAAACTTTGCATCACCACCAAAACGATCTTCTTGCATGCATTCTTCGAACCAGAAATCGAATACCTTAAATACTTCTTCACCGCCGGAGGTTTGCCAACTCTCGTACTCCGCCTGCCATAATTCTGCATATTCCACGTGTTTCCAATCGTCAAACCACGGACCACCACGCGTGAAGTGGATCGCGCTGGGGGAACCGCTTCCGGGAGAAGTCGACCAGCCTTCAAGCCAGTTCCATGTCTCCGGTATGACGCCTATAAGCGCGTCATCAAGCCATGCAAAGCGATGCAAAAATAAGCCTGATTCCGAATTCACAAGCTCCGGTGACAACACTGCATTCGCAGGATGCCCACAATTATAGAGAACCATAGACGACCAATTTTTGCGGGTATATTG
>Ga0114999_10010412_pt1 | contig 10075 bp, 11 predicted proteins | sample ArcticOcean_MG_C_3_FD_89820 | JGI IMG/M metagenome (GOLD analysis project Ga0114999, IMG submission 89820) | Marine microbial communities from western Arctic Ocean - ArcticOcean_MG_CB8_126 | ecosystem: Environmental > Aquatic > Marine > Oceanic | place: Arctic Ocean: Canada Basin | collected... | reverse complement strand
CGATCGTGCCAACAGGCATGCGGTCGTCATAGACGCCATCAGCCTGCGCGACTCTCAACCCGATGCGCTTGAGGTGAGCCTCCGCTTCGGCCAGGCCCCTCTTGCGAAGGTCCGGTACTTGGACGCTGTCGACATCGACCAGAAGCGGCATCACGACGATGTCGAGGAGTGCCAGGAACAGCACAAGGCTTACGACGACGGTTGCGATCACCAGGACTATTGCGCGCAGGGTTTTCATGGCTGCTCCCTTCCTATCCCTTGCGGATGCGCGCGGCAAAGCAGCCATCACCGACTTCTCGCCCCGGCAGTGTCTGTATGAACCTTGCGCACCAATCGGCGGCAGGGAAGTGCTGGTCAGCCGGCTCTACCTGCGCTCCTGATGTCGCTTCGAGAAAGCGTTCCAACAACTCCTCATTCTCCTCTGGTTCGAGGGTGCAAGTGCTGTAGACGACGATGCCTCCAGAACGAGTCCGTGCATAGGCAGAGTGCAGGATGTCTAGCTGCGCAGCCGTTTGCTCGAATATGGCTTCAGGTCCAGTGCGCCGCCATCGTGCGTCAGGGCGCCGCCGCAACACCCCCGTGCTACTGCAGGGAGCATCAACGAGAACGCGGTCAAAGCCACCACTCAGTGAATCGCCATGGTCAGTCGAGTGCCGCGTTTGCCAATTCGAGTGCGGCACCGTGACGCTGGGCAGGCGCGCGTCCTCCACTAATTTGGTGATGCCTGAAAGACCCAGCCGCGTCATATTCTCACTCACCCGCTTGAGCCTGGTGGCAGACCGGTCACTGGCGACCAGGCGTCCTAATCCATTCATGCGAATAGCCATTTGCGCCGTTTTTCCACCCGGTGCACAACACACGTCCAGAACAGCGTCCCCGGGTTGCGGCTGCAGAAGAGCGACGGCAAGGCCGGCATTGACGTCTTGAACGAACAGCTGCCCGGCGCGAAACGCCACAGACTTGAAGGCACCTACCGGATCGCTGAGCTCGTAGCAATCCGCCAATGGCCCCATGGCTTCCGTGTCTGCGATGGGGGATTGCGGGTCTGGAGCTACGCTGCCGGCATCCCCGAGTGTATTGCGCCGTACATAAACCGCGGGTTGATCGTTGTTGGCCTTCAGCAACGCCTCGGTACGCTCCGGGCCCCAACGGGCCAGCCATCGCCGCACCATCCATGCAGGGTGGGAGTAAAACGTTGATAGGTAGTCGACGGGGTCGGTGTCGCTGTTGGGGTATACGACACGATCGCCGCTGTCAACGACTCGGCGTAGGACGGCGTTGACGAAGGCGCCTAATCCTCGGTGGCCGAATTTCTTGGCAAGCTCGACGGAGGAGTGCACCGCCGCCCGGTCGGGCACCCGGTCAAGCCACAACAGCTGATACACTCCAAGGCGAAGGGCATGCCGAGCCACCGGATCGACTTGGTTGATCGGCCGCTTGGAGAATGACTGCGCTATCCAATCGAGCCGGCTGCGCCAGGTAAGGCAGCCGTAGACCAACTGACGGACAAGTCGACGATCGCGCTCGTCCAGGGGGCCGCCTTCGAGTCGCTCCAATCTCTGTTCGAGCTGAACTTGTCGTTCCTCAACATCTGCGAGTATTCGCAGAGCGGTCTCACGCGCCAGATCCATAGGATTCAATTCGGGCTGGGTTTTGATTGGGGCGCTAGCGGAGTTAGTATAGGGAGGATCCCGAGCCTCAAAGATAGGGTTGCGCGGCTTCTACGGCGTGAGCGCCTTGACGTTCGGTTCCATCGACATATATTGGGCCGCTGGAGTATCTACCTGTTGTTGGTGGTGCCATTCCAACCACCAGATGCGGTGTGTTTGACAAACTTAACCTCAACCTGCAGAAGCGTCGACTTCCTCGGAATCGAGCCAAACCATGCGGTCATATCCCGTCTGGCACGTTGCGCACAATGGCTCCTATGAGTCGGTCTACGAGGCGCTGTTGCAGAGTCGCCAGCTCACTTCCGATGACCTGACCGCAAGCGCCGACGGGCTGCATTCGCCGCAGTTGCTGTGCGGCATTGACGATGCCGTTGGGCGCATTGTCGAGGCGGTGAACGGCGGCCAGCGAATCATCGTCTACGGCGACTACGATGTCGACGGAGTCACCAGTACGACGCTGTTGCTTGATTTCCTCGAGCGCGTCGAGGCCAATTGCGGACACATCTTGCCCAATCGGTTCAACGACGGGTACGGTGTCCGCTCCTCAGGCGTCACTCGGGCATTGGCAGCTGGAGCGCAGCTCCTCATAACCGTAGACAATGGGATTTCTGCCAACGAATCCCTCGCCCTGGCGCAACAAGAGGGGCTGGATGTTGTCGTCATCGATCATCACCAACAAACCGGCGATCTGCCTCCAGCGCATAGTGTCGTCAACCCGAATCGCAAAGACTGCACGTACCCATTCAAGGGGTTGGCCGGGGTCGGGGTGACCTTCAAAGTAGTGCAGGCTGCCAGTTCTCATTTTCTGTCGGGAGATGAACGGCGGCGCTACCTCAACGGGCTGCTCGATCTGGTTGCCCTGGGCACCGTAGCTGATCTCGCGCCAGTCTTCGGCGAGAATCGAATCCTGATCACGCGCGGCATGAAGGTACTGGAGAACACCGAACGAATCGGTCTGCGTTGTCTGAAAACGCTTGCTAAATGTACCCAGAGCCCGCTCAAGACCGGCGCCATCGGATTCCAGCTCGGTCCTCGACTAAATTCAGCAGGGCGCTTGGCGTCTCCCGATCTTGCGCTGGAGTTGTTGCGCTGCTCGGACTTCGCGGAGGGTGAGCGGCTCAGCGCTGAACTCGAGCAATTGAACATTCAGCGCCGCCAATTGCAGAGAGCAGGAGCCCAGGAAGCCAGCGCTACCGTGTCTGACTCTGACCTGGAGTCCGATCGAGTGCTCGTAGTGCTTGGAGAGGACTGGCACCTGGGAGTAATCGGCCTGATCGCCGGCACGCTGGCCGAATCGCACGCGCGCCCAGCCGTCGTCTGCACCGGAGCCAAGAGGGATGGGACTTACGTGGGGTCAGCAAGGAGCATAGCGGCATATGATATTGTCCAGGGCATTAGCGCCTGTTCCGACTACCTCGAAACCTACGGTGGTCACCCTGCCGCCGCGGGATTCTCGCTGAAGGCTGAGCGCTTTGAAGAGTTCCGCGTACGCCTGCTTGACCATGCCAACGCACAGCTGACGCCGCGCGATATGGAGCCGGAACTGCACATCGACCTGCTCCTGCGCGACGACGACATCGGTCTTGCGACGCTCGGCGAAATGGCCAGGTTGGAGCCGTTCGGCAAGGGTCACGAGCCACCCCTGTTTGCTGCAACAGACCTGCAAGTTGTCGATTGCAAGCGGATCGGCCAGAAGGGGGATCATCTGAAACTGGCTTTGCGCACGGGCGAGGCCACCATCACGGCGGTGCGGTGGCGCAAGGGCGAACTGGCCAAGCATATAGCGGTCGGGGATCGCGTTAACGTGGCCTTCGAGCTGGAAAATGATACCTACGCCCGTTCGCCGGCTGCACAGATGGTGATCAAAGACATGTACACCCTGTCCGTCGATGATCACCTACATCTAAGCGAGGAGAAGGTCGGATCCCCGGCGCCGGCAATGGGGCCCACAGCGAACGATATCAGCGCCACTATGGCGCCACAATGATCAGTTCTGAAGTTACCCCTCGTCTTTTCGTTCCTAAGAGCGATGTAAAGATCGTAATGGTTGTCGTCGATGGTCTCGGCGGACTCCCGCATCCCGATACTGGGCGCTCTGAATTGGAAACGGCCGCCCTTCCTAATCTAGATAGGATTGCCGCTGCCGGAAGCTGCGGCCTGCTGACACCGCTGGCTCCCGGGTTGACGCTAGGTAGCGGTCCCGCTCACTTGGCCCTGTTCGGCTACGATCCCTGGAAAAACGAGATTGGCCGGGGAGCACTTTCGGCACTCGGCCTCGGTATGCCTTTCACTGTGGGCGATGTCGCGGCGCGGCTCAACTTCTGCACGGTTAACGCCGACGGTCTGGTGGAAGACAGGCGTGCCGGACGTATTCCGACCGATCTGTGCCAGAAGCTCTGTGAGTCACTGAACGAAATTGAGATTGACGGGGCCGAGCTCACTGTTGCCCCGGAACGGGAGTACCGGGCAACGGTCGTCTTTCGCGGCGATGGTCTCGCTGAGGGCGTTTCTGACTCCGATCCCCAGGTGAATGGGGTGGCGCCCCAGGTGCCGGAGCCACGCACCCCAAAGGATGCCAGGATGGCTTCCGTTGCGACCGAGTTTCTGTACCAGGCGAACCAGATTTTGCACGGCCAACACCCCGCGAACACGGTTCTGATTCGAGGTTTTGGCCGCTTCCCGAGTCTTCAGGGGATGCGCGAAGTGTACGGTCTCAAGTCGCTGGCCATCGCTGCCTACCCTATGTACCGGGGGGTCGCCCGCGCGGTCGGGATGGACGTTGCGGATAACGGTTTGACGCTGGACTCTCAACTGCATTCCTTGCACGAGAATTGGGAGGCGTTCGATTTCTTCTACCTTCACGTCAAGGCCACCGACAGCGCCGGGGAAGATGGCGACTTCACTCGTAAGGTCAGCCTCCTGGAGGAGATTGATCCCCGGGTAGCCCAGATCGAGAAGCTCGCGCCAGGTGTCCTCATCGTCACCGGCGATCATTCTACGCCCGCCGTTATGCGTGGTCACAGCTGGCATCCGGTCCCCGTCGTTCTTGCCAGCCCGTGGGGCATCCCAATGGCGGCGGCCTCTCAGTTTACCGAGAGGTCTTGCGCCCTCGGCAGCATCGGGCAGATCCCCTCGGCCTCACTGATGACACTGGCCATGGCTCACGCCAGGCGCTTGCACAAGTTCGGGGCATAAGGTGACTCATCCCGTCCGCATAGCTCACCGCGGAGCGTCGGGGGATGGGCTGGCGCCGGAGAATACCCTTGCGGCGTTCGAAAAAGCGATCCAGATCGGAGTGGACGCGGTCGAAGTCGACGTCCATGCGACCAGCGACAATCACCTTGTCGTCATCCACGACTCGACATTGGACCGGACGACGGACCACTCCGGTGTCGTCCGCGAACTCGCCTTTGAGCAGATTCGCGAAGCGGACGCGGGCTCCTGGTGTGGTGCTGAATTCACCGGTGAGCGGGTCCCCGAGCTTGAGGAAGTATTGGACCTGGCGCGGCACCGGGCCCTGCTCCTGATCGAGATCAAAGCCGACTACCTGGCGGAGAAGGTTCTGCAGACGGTGGTTGAGATGGATGCCGCTTCTCAGGTCATCATCCAATCGTTCAGCCAACAGACGATCAAGCGAGTCAGGCTGCTGGAGCCAACCATCCCTACCTCTCTGCTGATGGGCAAGCTGCCAACAACTCCGTCTCGGGTTCGAGCGCGCAAGATGGTCCGCGACGTGCTGGCCGTTGGGGCTAACTCCGTTGGTCTGTGGCACAACGTTGTGACCCCGGCGCTGCTCGAAGAGATGCGCCGCCGGGCGCTATCCGTGTGGACCTGGACGGTCAACGAAGAGGTCGCCATGCGCGATCTTGTCCAGATGGGAATCCAGGGCATCATCACCAACTACCCTGACAGGCTCAACCAGGTGCTGCAAGATCTCGAAGATCAGGGGCTCGTGGAGCCACCCCTGGGTCGCCGTCGACGGCTCAAGGGAGGCCGCTGGAGCCGTCGACGACTGATCAAGAAAGCCCAGAAAAAGCGCGGTGGCGGAAATTCGGTCGCCTCGTAGTCGGGGTTGACCAATGTTAGATTGAGCGGCTATATTGCGAGAGGACAACGAGATACGCCTGTTCATGCGGTAGACGGATAGAGATCGCCATGGGACTGGAACAAGAATCACCACTCCTGATGGGATTGAGCGCTGAAGAGGCGAGCGACCTTCTCGCCATCGCCGAGCAGCGCTCATACGAAACCGATGTTCTCATCGTTGGAGAGGGGACGACCAGCGATTGCCTTTTCATTCTCGATGACGGAGCGGTCAGAGTGGAGAAGCAAGACGGTGCTAACTCGGTGTTGCTGGCCACCATAGATCAACGAGGTGATTTTTTCGGCGAGATGTCTCTCATAGATATCCTGCCGCGCTCAGCAAACATCCACGCGGCACGAGACTCGCGGATTCTGGCGTTCCCCAAGCGGGAACTCACGGGCAATGAGTGAATCGCACGGATTTTACCATGGCGGCCGGAGGTGAATGTTTCTTTCGCTTTTGTTCGCAGGAGTGATCCTGGCAGCCGTTGCCCTGAAATACCTCGTCCCCAGGCGTCCAAGATGTCCTCAGTGCTTTACCATCAGGGACGTGGAAGAGCCGCTATGCGGCGAATGCGGCTGGATTTATGAAGTACCAGGTGAAGAAGACGACGACTACGGCGAACTCGAAGAAGTAGATGACGGCCCCTTGAGTTGAGGTAATCAAACAAAAACTTCATGGAATGGGTCATTGCACTATTGGCAGTCGGCTGCGTCTTTTTCGGTGCGCAGGTGGTCGTTGACTATATCAAATACAAGAAAGTGATCGAGCCGCGTATTGATCGCATGGAAAAGACAAAAGCGGATCTGCGGAACCGAATCGGAGAAGCTGAGGCCGAACTGGGACATGCAAAAGGCGAAATAGAGCCGGCAAAGGAAGAGCTACGCCGACTTCAGCGCGAATACCAGGAGATCCATGAGGAGGTCCAAGATGAGAGCGCCCGACACCGAGGCGATCCGAACTCCCCTCATCTTGGCAGTTGAATCGGGTCCTCAGATGCATCTCTGAGGTCAAAATTGCTTGACAACAGATTGGGTCAGGTTTTAGATTGTTTTTATTCTAGTTAGGGCAATAACATGGGCATGGTCACTATCACGGGTTGGAGGTCGGTAAAATGAAAATGCGCGCAATACTGCTCGCGCTAATGGGTGCAGCAATCACGGTCGGTTGCGGCGGCGAGCCGCCCAAGGCTGATCTGGACGCCGCCAGCGCAGCTCTACAGGCTGCGAAATCTGCTGACGCCGGCAAATACGCCAGTTCCGAACTGTCTGCGGCCGAAGGCGCTTACAACAAGGCGGACGGCGCTTACAAGGAGCAGGATGGCAAGTTGTTCAAGGACTGGGATTCCGTTAAGCCCTTGATCGATCAGGCCAAGAGCAAGGCCGAGCAGGCGAAGTCCACGGCCATGTCGGCCAAGGGACGCGCCAAGAGTGCCGCGGAGTCGGCCATTGCTGTTGCCGCTGCCGCGGTTTCCAGCGCACGGAACACACTAAGTGGTGCTCCCTCGGGTAAAGGTACCGAGGGGGATATACAACAACTCGGAGCTGACCTGGATGCCGCTGGAGCCGCTGTTAGTGCGGCGCGGGCCGCCGTTGGCCGAGAAGATTTCGATGCCGCTACCGCCGGGGCCACAGCGGCCGCTACCAAGGCCGGCAACGTTGCCGGCGGTGTGGATCAGGCAGTGGCTAAGTACAACGAACTGGTCCAAAAGAATACGCCCTGGTACATGAGGATGTAGTAGCACGTCGGACCCACGCAGTACGCGATGTTAAAAAAAATGAAATCAGAAGACGGTCGGGGTAGTAGCGCCCCGGCCGTCTTTTTTATTCTAACCACCCTCCTACTGGTCTTGCTGGCCTGCAACCGAGCCACTGCGAATACTGAGTTGCTCGCCCAACTTCAGCAGGAGCACGCCCTGCTCCTGGGCCTGCTGCACCAGCGCGACACGCCCACTTCCTACATCGTCATCGACACGCACGACAATCGTCTTCAGGTTCGATCTCCCGACGACGAGGTCATTCAACAGGCTGTCTGTTCAACTGGCGCTGGACGCCGGTTCGAGGGGCCAAGACCCCGTAAGAATCAGCGTTGGCGCTTTGCCACTCCGCCTGGCCGCTTTGCCGTTATCCGCAAGGTGGCGGATCCCATATGGAGCAAGCCGGACTGGCAGTTCCTCGAGGCCGGTGAACGAATCCCCATTTTCGCCGAAGACCCCCGTCGATTTCAACCAGCGGTTTTAGGCGAGTACGCGCTACATTTTGCGAAAGACTACATGATTCATGGGACGCTCTACGAGGTCAATCTGGGCAGGAACATGACGCACGGTTGTGTGCGCGTTGGATCAGAGGACCTGCGTCAGCTATATGAAGAAGCCGAGGTGGGTTGGCCCATATATATCTACTAGGAGTTGGCCTTGATCGACCAGCGTTTGGCTCGTGGATCTTGCCGCTGTTGCTCGTCATCCACATGGCCTCCTCAGCGTTGGCCTCGGACCAGGTGCAGCATCAACAACGGATCAACACCGCGTTGAGGAGCGTTCTGAAGCTGGTCGATTCGGGCGAGAGCTTTCTCACCTATGATCGCGCCGCCGGAGAGCTGCGGCTGCAGCAGCAGGACGCGCTGCTACGAGTATCTCCAGTGCTCGAGGAGTTCAGGGCCGGCCCGGGCAAGGACGGCCCTGTCGTCGAGCACCAACTCACTCTACACCTGCGTCGCTATCGGCGCGTTCACGCCTACGCATCAATGCTGTCCAGCCCATTCGATTGGGAGCAGTACCTGGCCACCGATGGGAAAGAGACTTGCATGCTCTATTTTTCTAGCGGATTGGTGGTCTATTCTTCGGCGGAATGGGGCAGCCAACACTCACCCTCACTGCGCCTCGCCGCGGCCGATCTGCGGGCATTGTATAACACGCTATCAGAGGGCGCGAGGCTGGTAGTTTTGCCATCGGGATGGGACAAGTTGGCGCCGGCCCATGGACGCTGAACTGCGGGCAGGGTGGGCGAGAGCCGACATTTCGCCTCCATTGGGCATTCACATGGGAGGCTATTGGGGTCGCTCCAGTGGGGCGACTGCAATCCTTGATCGTCTCGAGGCCAAGGCCCTTGTTGTCAGCGATAAGGACTCCAGCGTCGTATTACTCGTCCTCGACATCGTTGCGCTGGCAGCAGCAGATGTCCAGATCATCCGCGATCGCATCACCGCGGCGACGGGAATTTCACCGCAAGCGGTGATGGTCTGTTGCACGCATACACATGCTGGGCCTCTAACTCTGGCGTTTCGTGGCATGGGTGAGATGGACTGTGCTTACATGGGTAGCCTGAGGGACGCCGCCGTGCAGGCCGCCTCTGCTGCGGCCGGAACTCAAGAACCGGCTACCTTACGCTACGTCCAGACTCCGGTTCAGATCGGACACAACAGGCGCGATCCACGAGGTCCCGTGTCGACCGTCCTACAGGCGTTTGAGGTCGTCACCGAGAGGGCCGCGGCCGTGGTCTTCAGCCACGCATGTCACCCTGTCGTCCTAGGCCCGAGCAATCACGGTATCTCTGCAGAATTTCCCGGGGCAGCAGTGCGCCGGCTTGAGGCCGATGGTGTTTCGTTCGCCATGTTCGTGAACGGTGCCTGTGCCGACGTCAATCCCCGCCTGGCCCAGGGGGAGGCCGAACAGGTAACCGAACTCGGGCATGAACTTGCGGACGCGGTGTTGGTTGCGATCGACACGGAAGGTGTCAGAATCTGTGCCGGGGGTCTGGCCCATCGACGAAAAATCGTCTCACTGCCGCTGATTCATTCGCCGCCACGTGCCCATCTGATCGCCGAGATACTGGCTCTCAAGGGGCGGGCGATGGTCAAGCGGCTCGTTGGTGGCGGAAATTATTGGGACCAACTGGTTCCTCAAGCGCAACGGCAGTGGGCCAAAGAGGCACTCAACCAGACTGGCGCCCATGAACGGACAACGACACCCTTCGAAATCCAGACGCTGCGCATTGGGTCGCTCGTGCTGCTTGGGATGGAAGGCGAGATCTTCGTCCGCTACCAGTTGGATCATGAAGGGACGTCGGTGCTACAGCCGACGATTCTGTGCGGCTTCGCCAATGGTTGCATCGGCTACGTGCCAACGGCTGACGAGTATGTTCGAGGCGGGTATGAAGTCGACGTTGCCTACAAGGTATATCCGAGCACCCGGATGATCGCGCCGGAGAGTGAAGGGATCATTCGGCGCACGATTGCCGAAATGATCAGCTCTCTCCAACGGGATGAAGAAAGGGAGTCGCCTTGATTTATTGTGCTTTGAAAAAGCGATTATCCGTGCCGCCTG
>Ga0114999_10010409_pt1 | contig 10075 bp, 8 predicted proteins | sample ArcticOcean_MG_C_3_FD_89820 | JGI IMG/M metagenome (GOLD analysis project Ga0114999, IMG submission 89820) | Marine microbial communities from western Arctic Ocean - ArcticOcean_MG_CB8_126 | ecosystem: Environmental > Aquatic > Marine > Oceanic | place: Arctic Ocean: Canada Basin | collected... | reverse complement strand
TTCTGTATTATTAAATATCATATTAAATCTTGTTTTAATTTTATATTTAGGCATTAATGGCGCAGCGATTGCGACGGCTATTACAATTGTTTTCTCAAATATTATGATGCTTTATTTCGCATACAAAGCGACTGGTATTAATCCATCCCCGATTAGATTAGTAAAATGGAAGATATAATTCCTAACCTATTTATCATAGGTGCACCAAAATCAGGTACGACATCGCTTTATCAATATCTTAAATCGCATCCAAATATTTTTATGTGTACGCCTAAAGAGCCTCATTATTTTTCTGACGATATTGAGAACATTAGTATTGTTAAAACATTAGATGAATATCAGCGTTTGTTTTATAAAAGAAAAAAAAGACATAAAGTTATAGGTGAAGCCTCAGTTTGGTACCTATACTCGGATACTGCTATAAAAAATATCTACGAATATAATAAAAAGGCAAAAATAATTGTTATGCTTCGAAATCCAGTAGATTTATATCAGTCATTACACCGGCATTTTGTATATAATGGTTACGAAGATAGAAAAGATTTGAAAGATGCATGGGACTTTCAGCTAAATCGACAACAAGCCAATAATATACCAAAGCATTGTCCAGATTCAAAACTTCTTCAATATAATGCTATATTAAAACTGGGGCACCAAGTTGAGAGACTTTATTCAATATTTCCAAAGAAACAAATAAAGATTATTTTGTTTGATGATTTTATAAGACATACAAAAGATACATACAAATCTACATTGTCATTTCTTGATTTAGAGTATGATGATAGAAACTATTTTCCAAATATAAATAAAAAAAGGCAAGTTAGATATAAAGCCCTAAATCAATTTTTCCTTAATCCCCCAATCTATATAAAAAAAATATGGAATTTTTTCAAGAATATATTTGGAAATAGTATTATTGAATTGGCTAATAAAATTATATTAATGAATACAACTAATATAATAAATAATAAGAATATTAATTCAGAATTTCAGTTTGAATTAAAAAAATTATTTAGAAATGAAATAAATAAGCTTTCAAATGTTATTGATAGAAATCTTAATCTATGGATCAAATAGATATATTAATTAAATGAATATGAAACAAGAGAAAATTTGGGAATACTTTCAGGGCGAAGGTATAGATAATTTTTCTGGCGCAGAACATAGATTATATTACTTATTTTCACTTGTAAAAAAATACAATAATAAACTGAAAGTTAGCATCCTGAATATCGGTTCCGGCAGTGGATATTTCGAAAAATTATGTGCCGAGGCTGGTTGGGGCATACACACATTAGATATAGATGAAAAGGCAAAAGAAAGGTTGGTTTAATATGGAGTAAATGTCTACATAAATAGTATCACGTCAATACCAGTAAGTGATGGTTATTTTGATTTTATTATTTGCTCGGAAGTACTTGAACATTTGACAGATGATCAATTAAAAAATGCTATAACTGAGCTATATCGGGTTACAAAAAAAAATGGATATATTATTGGTACTACGCCAAATAATGAAAAGTTATTTGAAAATATTACAGTATGCCCAAGTTGTAATTACAAATACCACCGCTGGGGTCATTGGCAGACTTTTACCCAGACCGATATAAGAAGAATATTCTGTGAAGTAAATTTTAGAAAAACTAAAACGAAAATATGTGTATTTAAAGATTTTTCTGAAACATCATTTCTAAATTACATAAAATATTTTATTAGATTGTTTATCTCTAAGTTGAGCCCTTCATATATATATTCGAATATACTATTTATAGTAAAGAAATAGAGTATTCAATTTTTTTAAATGAATAAAAAAAAGATAAAAATTTTACATATAATAAATAGTTTATCTATTGGTGGCGCTGAGAGAATGTTATTTAATATTATCTCGTCTAGTAATATTAATGAGTTTGATATTTCAGTTTTTTCATTGAAAGCTAAATGCGAGTCCTCAGTAGAAATTGAAAAGCTTGGAATACCAGTACTTTATTTTAATGTATTAAAAAAACAAAATTTTATTTTTAGATTTTTAAAAATTCTCTTGGAAATTGTAAAACTTAAGCCTGATTTAGTTCAAACATGGTTATATCAATCAAATCTAATAGGAGGTATTGCAACAAAGATTGTATCATCTTCTAAAATTGTATGGTCGCTACATTCTACATTACTAAAATCTAATGTAACAAAAAAAAGTACTAAAATTATTGTTAGGCTTTCATCTATGTTATCGAAATATATTCCAGATAAAATTATCTGCTGTTCAAACTCGTCGTATAGTGATCATAAAAAAATTGGTTTTGACACGAATAAAATGATAGTGATACCTAATGGAATTAATCTTAGTGAATTCAATTACTCGAATAGTAAGAAATCTTTTTTACTCAATAAGCTCAATATTGATGATGATAAAGTAAAAGTAATTGGGATGGTTGGGCGCTATCATAAGATGAAGAGGCATGATATTTTCTTTCATGCGGCTAAAATTATTAGTGATGAGCATCCATTCCTTCATTTTCTTATATGTGGTAATAGAATAAATAGTACTAATGATGAATTAATGGCGGAAATAAAGATATTTGAAATAAATTCTAAGATACATTTGCTTGATAATTATTATGATATGAGTGAGCTATACTCGTCATTAAATTTGCTAGTTGTTACATCAAGCTTTGGAGAAGCTTTTCCTTTGACTATCTGTGAAGCTATGGCTTGTAAAATACCAGTTATTTCAACCGATGTCGGTGATTGCGCGCAGATTATTGGTGATATGGATATGGTGGTACCAATAAATGATCCAATCTTATTAGCAGAAAAAATTGAGAAAGTTATCTACCTCGACAAAAAAAACATAAGTAAAATTGGTGAAAAAAATAGAATACGAATTAAACGTTTATTTGAAATAAAAGATATATCGAAGCGTTATGAAAATCAATACCAAAAATTATTAAATATTAATTAAATAGTCTAATGAAATTTTTTTATAATATTATTAATAATAAGTATTATCTATTTTGTACTTTATTGTTTTACACTTTATGTGCCGCTTTTTTCATTCAAGATATATTATTACCATTTTTTTTCCCAGACGGAATAAATAGTTATGGACTCTTAAAAAATACAGATTCTATCAACTATCATAAACAGTCTGTTTTAGTAAGTGATAGGATTAATCTATTAGGATGGCAAGAATGGGAATTATTGCCTCCTTCAACCGATAGTACTGGAATACCCCATTCAGATCGTCATTTTATAGTTGGATTAACTTCATTATTTTATGCATTAATTGCACCTGAACCATGGGTAATGATACCGATAAATGCATTTTTTCATGTTCTCACTGTATTTATGCTAATAAAAATAGCATTACTTTTCACTGATAAATATCATTTAGCTTTGTTATCTGTAACTCCTTATATGTTCTTTCCATCAGCATGTTTTTGGTATTCTCAGTTACTTAAAGACGTTTATTTTAATCTTGGTGCTGTTATGTTTTGTTACGGATGGATGCATATTGTATTTATTAATAAAACCCAAGATATAAAAATATCTAATACTTTAATAGGTCCATTTTATATTCTATTTGGCTATATTTTGACTGGGTGTATTCGACCATTTAATTTTACATTATTAAAAATAGAATCATTGCTGATAATTATTTTCATATTAATCCAATTATTTTTCCTCATAAATAAAAAAATAAATTTTAAATATTTTATTAAAATATTACTAACTTCATTTATAGTATTTTTATTATTAATGAAAACTGACAATATTATTTTAGATAATAATCTCATTTCAAAAGATATAATTTCATTTGATTATGTGAAGCCAATTGAAAATGATGGCAAACTTTCTTTTTCTAATTCGAACATAAATGAACTGAATTGGAGTAGAACTGAGTGGATACCTCTATCCATAGATGAAAAATTCTCGACATTAGCGGGTATGCGTAAGCTATCATTAGATAATGTTAAACAAAAAAAATTAGTAAAAAGCTCTATAGATATAAATGTAGAACTTAGTAGCGCGATTGATGTATTAAAATATATACCCAGAGCAGCACATATCGGATTTTTATCTCCATTTCCAGAGCATTGGTTTGGAGTCGGTTCCTCGAAATCATCAACAGTCATGCGAAGGATAGCAATGTTTGAAATGTTATTTATATATATTATATTTTTATTTACTCCAGTTGCTTTTTATTACTGGAAAAATAAACCTGAGTTTTGGGTTCCTATAATTTATTGCTCAAGTATGATGACATTATTTCCTATAGCTATTCCAAACGTAGGGAGCATTTATCGATATCGTTATATATATTTAATGATCTTAATCACTATTCTGATTATTTCTGGCTATAAATTTATTTATAAAAAATTTTTTTAAAATTAGAAATATAATTTATTAGGACGTATGCTACTATGCCTTTAGTTAGTGTGGTTATACCATGTTATAATGCTGGTTCAACAATTCTACGTGCAATACGTTCAATTGAAACTCAAACAATAAAAGATATTGAGATAATTATAGTCAATGATGGTTCAGATGAAGCCGATACTTTAAAAATCTTAGAAAATATCTCATCCGATAGAAAAATACTTAATCAGAAAAACAAAGGTTTATCTTCCGCTCGAAATTATGGAATAAGCGAATCAAATAGTAAATATATTTTACCTTTAGATAGTGATGACTATTTTTCACCTACCTTCATCGAAAAAGCAATAAGAGAAATTGAAGATAATGAAAAAACTTGTTGTGTTTTTTCAAATATTAATATTTTTGGCAAGAGGGAAGGTATATTAGATCGTAATTATAATTTCTTTATCCAACTTTTTAATAATCAATTACCTTACGCTATACTTTTAGAAAAAAAAATATGGACTGAAGTAGGGGGTTATGATGAAAATATGAAGCTTGGTTATGAAGATTGGGAATTTAATATTAGATTAGGAAAAAATGGGTATCATCCTAAAAAAATACCTGAGCCTTTATTTTATTATAATGTTAGTAGCAAAGGTATGATGGAAAGTCAATCCGATAGAAATTATATTAATATATTGCGTTATATAAGAAAAAAACATAATGACATATTCGTAATCAATAAACTATTCGCTATATGGAAAGACTGGAGAAATGAATCTAAGCCTTACCCATTAATATTTTATGTATTGATGTATTTAGCAACAAAGTATTCCCCTGGAAATTTTTACAACTTTATTTACAAGAACTTAAGTTTTTTGAGACAATCTGAACGTTTGTCGTAAAAAAAATATTAGAAATTTATATTTTTTATAATAGGGTATTTACATGTGTGGTTTTGTCGGAGTTATATACAATAAAAAGCATTCAAAAGAACATCTTAGAGATGTTACTAATCGTATGCTTACCCCTATTGAACACAGAGGACCAGATTCGTCAGGAATTTGGTTGAATGAAAAAATGGGCATTACTTTAGGTCATCGCCGTCTTTCGATTATTGACCTATCTGAAAATGGCAATCAACCCATGGTATCAAGATCTACTAGATTTGTTATTTCATATAATGGTGAGGTTTATAATTTTAAAGAGCTAAAAAAAGAACTCGATGAAGCTAATTATGGGCCATGGCGTGGAGAATCAGATACTGAAGTTATTCTTGCCGCGATAGAACACTGGGGTATTGAGAGAGCCATATCTAAATTTATTGGCATGTTTTGTTTTGCAATATGGGATAACAAGGAAGAATTATTACATATTGTTCGAGACAGAATAGGAATAAAACCAGTTTACTGGGCGATCCAGGATGGAAATTTTATTTTTGCCTCAGAATTAAAATCACTTATGGCATTTGAAACATGGAATGCTGAGATTGATAGAAATTCATTAGCCTTATTTATGAAATATAAATATGTACCGAGCCCAGCAACAATTTTTAAGAATGTATATCAACTTGAAGCAGCAACAATATTAACATTCGATAAAAATAAGAATATTAGGAAAAATAAATATTGGTTATTAGGTGAAATTGCTAAAAATGGAATCGGACAAAATAACACTAATATAAAATACTCCGAAGGTGAAGTTTTAGATCTTATTGATAATTCAGTAAAATATCGTCTAATGTCAGATGTTCCAATTGGTGCATTTTTATCTGGTGGTATTGATTCTTCAGCCATTGTCGCACTAATGCAAAAGAATAGTATTTCTCCAGTAAATACATTTTCAATAGGGTTTTCAATCGATTCTTATGATGAAGCAATTTATTCTAAAAAATTAGCCAAGCATTTAAACACAAATCATACGGAATATATCTTAGAGCCCGAGGATGCAATTGATATTATTCCAAAATTACCTCAAGTATATGATGAGCCTTTTTCAGATTCTTCCCAGATACCAACGTTTCTTCTTTCAAGGCTTACAAGTAAGAATGTGAAAGTTGCGTTATCTGGTGATGGTGGAGATGAGGTTTTTGGCGGATATAATCGATATATATATGCAGACAAATATTTTGATAAATTAAACTCAATGCCAATTTGGTTACAAAATGCTTCTAAAAACTTTATTCATAGTATCCAAGAAAAATCATGGGATAGTTTAGTTAAATACTTTCCAGAAAAATACGCACTTAATCATGTTGGTGATAAGTTTTATAAATTAGCCAGCGTGATTGGTAAAGACCACGTCGGTACGTACAAAACATTAATTAGTGATTGGAAATTTGAAGATGATCTAATTATAGGTGACGAAATATATCGTGATATAGACTTTAATAAACCTTCATATTTTGATACCACAAATTCAGTGGAATATATGCAATTGATGGATCAAATGAATTATCTTCCTAACGATATTCTAACCAAGGTTGATAGGGCTAGTATGGCTAATTCTTTAGAAGTAAGAGTTCCATACCTAGATCATCGTATTATCGAAGCAATGTGGAAATTACCAAGGCAATACAAAATTAATAATGGTATTAGTAAAGTACTACTGAGAAAAATTCTTGGGAAATATGCAGAACCAATAAACTTTAACAGAGCTAAAAGTGGATTTTCACTACCCATATCAGAGTGGTTAAGAGGTCCTTTAAAAGATTGGGCAGAATCGCTATTGAGTAGTCATACCATAAAAAATTGTGGATTGTTAAACCATAAAACTATAAATAAAAAATGGAATGAGCATCAATTAGGTAAGAATAATTGGGGTAGTCATATATGGAGTATTTTGATGTTTAATGCATGGTATGAACATTGGGTAGAGAAGAAATGAAATTATTTATAATTGTTTCTGAAGACTGTTCGTTCTTATCTCATCGACTTTCATTAGCATTATCAGCAATTGATGCGGGTTTTGATGTGACTGTTGTAACTAGATTAAATAAATATAAAGAAAGTATTAAAGAAAGGGGAATCAACGTTATTAATGTTAATTTTAGACGATCTTCGAAAACTCCGTTCATTGATTTATATAATTTAATTAAACTTATTATTATCTTTAAGAAAGAAAAACCAGACATAATACATAATGTAGCATTAAAAACTATATTACTTGGTTCAATAGCAGGACTATTTAGTAGAAATTCTATAATAGTTAATGCATTTACAGGCTTAGGTTATGTTTTTAGTTCTAATCAATTACATGCAAAGTTGATAATATTTTTTATCAAACCAGTATTTAAACTACTTTTTAAAAGATCTAATTACTGGACGATTTTTCAAAATCCTGATGATTTCAATTTATTTAATAGTTTAGGCTTAATTGAGCAGGAACGTAATGTGATAATACGTGGCTCTGGTGTTGATATGAATGAGTTTTTGCAAACCACTGACACTAATAATATACCTGTAGTAATGTTAGCTAGTAGAATGTTGTGGGATAAAGGTGTTGAGGAATTTGTGAAAGCTGCAAAACGTGCGCATGAAGAAAAATTAAAAGCTAAATTTATTCTTGTTGGAGATGTAGATAAAGATAACCCAATGTCAATTCCTGTATCGACTATCATGCAATGGACAAATGAGTTTTATGTGTCATGGGAAGGGCATTGTATTGATATGCCTAAAAAATTAAGTGATGCGAGTATTGTTTGTTTGCCATCATATAGAGAAGGTTTACCAAAAGTATTATTAGAGGCTGCTGCAATAGGGCGCCCATTGATTGGGACAGATGTACCAGGATGCCGTGAGATTGTAAGAAATGGCGAGAATGGGATACTCGTTAAATTAAAAGATGTCGATTCTTTATATGAAGCAATTAAATTACTTGTTTCTAATCGGAAAATGAGACAATTAATGGGTAAACGTAGTCGTGAGATAGTTGAATCTGAATTGTCTTCAGATATTATAAATTTACAGACTATTGAATTATATGAAAAAGTGAAAAATGTTAGTTGTTAATAACTAAAATAGTATATCTAAAATATTTAGTATTAAATTTTTTTAATGAACCTATATATTCTTTTAATTCTAGCCGTAATTTTTATAGCTGTGTCAGTTATTATTACTGCCTACATTCGTAATTTTTCTATAAAGAATAATTTATTTGATATCCCAAATGATCGTAGTGCACATAAAATACCTGTACCTAATCTGGGTGGTATTGCCATTATCATTCCTCTAATATTTTTAATAGTTACTTTGTTTTCTCAAGAAATGATCGGTGATGAAATTGGAATAAGCATGATAATTGGTCTATCTCTTATTGCTATAGTAGGTTTGGTTGATGATTGTAAAAACTTATCAGCATTTACAAGAATTACTATTTATATAATTGCTTCCGGGGCGTCCTTATATTTAATTGATGGTGTAAAATCGATTTCTATAAATGAGTATAATTATTATTTAGGAGATGTAGGTTATTGTTTAGGCGTATTGTTTTTGGTTTGGTTGACTAACTTATATAATTTTATGGATGGTGTGGATGGTTTTGCAGCAATAGAAACTATATGTGTTTCAATATTTTGTTGTTTTTTGTTTTATTCATTAGATAATGCTCCATTTTTGATAATAATGCTTTGTTTAGCATCGACAAATGTTGGTTTTTTATATTGGAACTTTGCACCAGCAAAAATATTTATGGGTGATATTGGTAGTTGTTCGATTGGATTTTTTTTCGGATTATTAGCTGTTTATACAGGAGTTAATGGAATTATTTCAATTAGTGTTTGGCTTGTACTTTTAGCTCCATTCATCAGTGATGCAACATTTACTTTAGTAAGCAGAATTTTTAATAGTGAAAGATGGTATGTAGCACATAAATCACATGCATATCAAAAATTACATCAGCTTGGTTTGTCGCATAAGCAGTTATCATTAAATCTGTTTATAGTTAATGTCTTACTTATATGGCCGCTTGCATATCTTGCCAATTTACATGCAAAGTATGAGTTACCTATAGTAATATTATCATATATTTTAATGGCTGCTATTTGGTTGCTAATTCAAGTTAAATATAAAGAAATTACTAAATAAAAATTTTGAAAATAAAAAAAAGAACATTAGTAATTATTCATGATCTGTTAATGTCAGTGCTAGCTTGGCAATGTTCATGGTGGGCTAGATTTAATTTTACTTTCCCATTTGATAATTGGGAAATGAGTCTTTTTCTCATTCCAGTAATTATCATACTTCAGTTATTTATTTTTCAAAGATTTCGTTTATATAGGGGGATATGGCGTTTTGCTAGCATTCCTGATCTATGGAATATATGCCGTGCATCAATAACTGCTGCCTTATGTATTACGCTGATTTGTTTTATTAGTTTTCGTCTAGAAGGAATTCCTCGTACAATTTTGATTTTATATCCATTTTTTCTTATGTTTTTTTTAGGAGCACCAAGGGTGGCTTATCGTACTTGGCGTGATCATAATTTCAGTATAAAAGCTATTTCTAATGGGAAAAGAGCTATAATTCTTGGGGCAGGAAGAGCCGCGGATATGCTTGTTAGAGAAATGCTAAGAGATGGTAGTTATATACCAATTGGGTTGTTAGATGATAATTTTCAACTAAATGGCTCTGAAATACATGGCGTAAAAGTTATAGATAAAATAGATAATGTGGCTGAAGTATGTGCTAAAAAAGATATTGATATAATTTTAATTGCTATT
>Ga0114999_10010408_pt1 | contig 10075 bp, 15 predicted proteins | sample ArcticOcean_MG_C_3_FD_89820 | JGI IMG/M metagenome (GOLD analysis project Ga0114999, IMG submission 89820) | Marine microbial communities from western Arctic Ocean - ArcticOcean_MG_CB8_126 | ecosystem: Environmental > Aquatic > Marine > Oceanic | place: Arctic Ocean: Canada Basin | collected... | reverse complement strand
TGCAGGAGAACATGTGGAAAATTATACTAACAATGTCAAATATAAATGTAAAAAATTATATAAAAAAATTAAAAAGAAAGGTGGTTATGAAAGAGTTGAATTAGATATAGTTCCAGAACCAGTATTAAATATACTACCTTCTACCGGAGAAGAAAAAAATGATATTTTTAGACATAATGGGTTATATAAACCTATGAATACTTTATATGAAATTTCTGAAGTTTAACGACTTTTCATATTATCTATAACATAGAAATAAATAGACCATTGTGCGAAACTTTTAACATAATTAGCATGTAATCCTCTATAAAATCCACTGATTCCATCATATTTATAAATTTTTCTAATACAATCAAAGGTATTTTTGTATATAGGAACAGATTTATCATAACCCTGTAATTGTAATCTTCTTCTTATTAAGTCTGTCGGATAAGTGATAGTTAAAGCCATAATACTTGCTAATCCGCCATTAATAGGTGGAAAATATGTATTTTTTCTTTGTACATAATCTTTAAAATAAAATAAACATCCAGAGAATGTACCAAATCCAAAAATACTAACAGGCAGTCCGCCATATAAACGTTTTATAGAGGTATTTCGAAGAACATTATATACGCCTTTATATTTAGTTTTATTGGTTTGTAGCGACAAAAAAGTTTTAGTAGTTTCAAGAGGATAAATTATCGCTATAGAAATACAACCCGACGCGGCACCAGCCATAAGTTTATTTTCAACGGTTTAATTTCTTTGTATAACATAAAATTCAATCCATATTGTGGTGTTCCTTTAATTAAATTAGCATAATTTCCTTTCCATAAATAGCGAATACCTTCCTTTTTAATTACATCTTTTAATGTAGAATTTGGAATAAAATAATTTTGTCTTTGTATTCTCCATAACTCAAGAGGTGATGTACAAGTTTTTGCTATGACAGATGAAATCGTTCCTTTTATAAAATTATCTAAAAGTTCGCTAATCATTTAAATATATACAGACACTACAATTAAATATTTTTAATATATATATATGATTGAATTAGGAATTGAAAAATTAAAAAAAATAATTTATGTATATGAAAAGAAGTTTGAAAAAAAATTTGGTCCTTCAACCGAGACTCACGATGTTATTGTTGGTCTATTGTTCTCAATGTTACTAATAAAAATGCATTTTCAAGGTGATTTAATTCGTTTATTATCGAGTATTAAATCACAGTATAAAAATTTAGAACGGACAATAGTTTTGGCGGCAATAATTTTGGTAATTTTACAACATAATGATATAATAAAATTAAGTTTTATCCATGCTATATTTGCTATGTTTTTTCATTTAATTTCAGATTCACACAATATTGCAAATATTTTCTGGTTTTCTTTGATAGCGATGTATTATTTTAATAGTACTGATATTGGCGAATAATATGTTTAATAAATTAATATAAAAACACGATAAGTTTTATATTAATGGATGAAAAAAATGATACTTTCATAACAAACATAGTAAATATGGAAAAATATATAAAAAAGAAAAATTATTTGGTAATTAAATCAGATAAAAGCGTTGAATTATATTCATCGTTAAGAAAAATACAGGAAGATATACTTGTTGACGCATCAACCATATCAAAAAAGTTGAAGGATAATAGAGATTTTTGTATATGTACATCTAAACCAATGGGATATGTATTTTATATAAAAAAATTAACATAATTGATTTCGTAATACCCAACCTTTTTTTCGAGCTAAATATCGGTTATAACTATTGTGTTTTTTATCAATACCCTTACCAGTATCTAATAAACGTCTTTTATTTCTTAAACCATTAATATTACCAGATGTCATAAATGTATTATTTGTAGATTGTTTTTCGATTTTATTCCCTGGTCCGCCGGTATTAGTTATTTGTAAGTTACTTGGACAATCATTATTAACTTTTGTAGTTTGATTTTCTGCTTGTTCCTTTGTAACGGCTAATATTTTTCTATCTATTGTGTTTGTGCTTGCTGTTAGTTTGTCTTTTTTATCATTTAATCTAGGGTCTCTGGGTTTAAAAATATCACCAAAACAAGAATTATTTTGTGGATAACTCATTATATATAAATAATAAAGATAATAAAATTGATTTAAATATTATTGAATTGGATATTATTTAATGTCAACGAAATGCCCACACTGCTATAAATATTATAAGACAGCATCATCATTTGGTAAGCATTTTACGATATGTCATGCTCTTGCTAATGCGGAAAAAAAGGATGAAATATTAAATACTTTGCAATTAACAAATTTGATGCGCGTATTAATTAATGATAATAAAACATTAAAAAAGAAAGTGACATTTTTAGAAGGCAGATATTATAAGCGTAAGGATGTGGATATTATTAGTTGGATAAATAAAAATATGATGGAAGGAAAACATTTTAAGTATTGGATAGAAGAAATTATAGTAGATAATAAAGCTTTAAAATATGTATTAGATGTGGGATTTAATAATGGTGTGGTAAATATCATATTAAATAGCTGTAAAGGCGAGTGGAATTGTGAAAGAATACCAATAAGATGCTTTAATGAGATAAAAGGAATTTATGTATTTGATTCAGAAAAATGGAGATTAATAACTGATAATGAATTCAAAGATATAATTTGTTTGATACAAAGAAAATTATTTGTTGAATATAAACAAGAGGAAGATAAAATGGATGTATATAATCCAAATAAGAATGATAAATATTTGGAAGATATGAAAATATTATGCGGCAATGGTAAATTAGAGAAAAATACGAATATAATAAAAAACAAATTTTATAACGAAATAAAACTGAGTGGTAATCGTATTGTAACTCAAAGGTGTTAAATTTAAGTTATTATAACAGAGACTTCCTTTGTGTTATAATATCCTACTCTTTTTGGTGAATATTTTTTTAATGGAAAAAAATCAGAACAGAGACCGTGCCAACTACCAATAGAAATATCAGTATTATTCTTTTTTTGGTTACAACAATTACAAATTAATATAAATTTAAATTTTTTACTTTCAACCAAATAATCCAAAAATAAATAAATATTTTCAAGCGACCAATGCTGCAAAACATCTTTCAAAATACACATGTCAGCTTTAAAAATATTTTCTTTATCTTTGTAAAAATCTTTTGTTATAAAATTAAAATTGGGATAATTTTTTTTATTATGTTGTATAATTTTATTATATACATCATATCCGGTATAAGATATATTTAAATTATCATATATAGAAGTGCCACATTCAAAATCTCCGCAACCCAAATCAACTATAGATTTTATATTATTATTAACAATATATTTTTTTAAAAAAGGAATATAATGATTTTTATTGTAATTTAAAGAACTTCCAGAACCACTACTACCCTTATAATGTGAATTATGATTATCTCCCCATGCAGATTTTTCGTATATATTTGTAAAAATATTATCCATATTTATATATATTAATGTTAAGCAATTTTTATAATAACTACGTAACCGATAAAAAAAATGTGAATGATGATGTTGTTATTGCGGTATTGGCAAAAGATAAAGAATATTGTATAAAATTTTATCTTGATTGCATTTATAATTTAAATTATGATAAAAAAAAAATTCATTTATATATTCGATCCAATGATAACAATGATAAAACAGAAGAGATATTGAAAGAATTTATAGATAAACATAGTAAAGAATATGGTTCTATATATTATAATTTTGAAAGTATAAATGAAACACTTAAAGATATAGGACATAGAGAATGGACTAAAGAAAGATTTAAAATATTGGGAAAAATAAGACAACAGTCAGTAGATTATGCGATAAAAAAAAAGTCACATTATTTTGTGGTTGATTGTGATAATTTTATAACATCAAACAGTTTAAAAATTTTAATGGAAAAACTAGATAAATATAAAGTGATAGCGCCTATGTTGAATTCTCAAAAAAGAAAAAAATGGTATTCTAATTTTTTTATGGAAGTAACCGATGAAGGTTATTGTAAAGTATCAAATTATTATTATGTGATTTTGAATAGGCAAAAAAGGGGGATATTTGAGGTTCCATTAATACATTGTGCTTATATGATTCACAATACTATTTTACCGAAGATAAGCTATAATGATGATAGTGAAAGATATGAATATGTCATATTAAGTGATGTATTAAGAAAAAATAATATATCTCAATACATAATTAATGAGGATTTTTATGGATATATATTATGGTCTCTATATGAGAAAGAATTAAAAAAAGATTTACTTGATAATTGGCCTGAAAAATTACATTATTTTAAAAATAATAATTATATTAAGAATCTATTATAAATTAATTTAAAAAGATACTTTAATAATAATAATAATGTTGAAAACTTTGTATTGTATTCGTCATGGATTAGCCGTTCATAACGTTTTATATGGGCATATTGGAAAAAAAGCTTATACTGATTATCGCGATACTCCATTGTTTTACCAAGGTTTAAAGCAAGCAATAAATTTGAAAAATACTTGGGAAGATATAAATAAAGTTGAACTGGTTTTAGTATCGCCTTCTTTTAGAACTCTTCAAACATCATCTAATATATTTTACGAATCGGGTGTTAAAACAATAGCTTTGGATTGCCTGTTAGAACACCCTTTGGGTGGAAAAGAATTATGTAATAAAAGGAATGAGAAATTAATATTAAAAACTAATTTTCCTTGGATTGATTTCAGTAATATTAATGATGTTGTAGAGTGGACCGAACAAGAAGAAAATATAGAAGAATTGCAAAATAGAATAGATATATTTATAAAATTTGTTAAAAATAGACCAGAAAATCACATTGCTGTGGTATGTCATAATTCTTATTTAAAATATATGTTGTTTAAAAAAATAGGAAACGAAGATAATGGGTTAAAGCATTGTTACCCATATGTACATAAACTATGACGTTATTTTCTATATTTGGTATTGCTGTGTGTTTGCTGGCTTTCTGCATGATTGCCGCAATGGCTTTTTATATATATTTACCAGGAAATAGGTAAGTTATTTGCGTGCCTTTTTTTTAGTGCTGTTTTTTCGGTTGTTTTTTTTACGTGATGGGAAAGCTTTCTTTCTTTTTCTTTTCTTTTTTTGGCGCTTCCCCCCCCCTAAGCTTACAAATCCTTTATTCTGTCCTTCTTTGCCTTGTCTTTTTACTCTATCTGCATAGCCAGAATCATTGCCCGTAAAATCTTGGGTATTTTTTGCTTTTACTATGATTTCCTTTGGTTTACCCATAATACCCCTCTTTCTATCATCTTCATTTATATCCCTTTGCATTATTCCATGTGACGCTTTTTCGCTTTCTTCTACAGTATGAAATTTAAAAAGTCTTTTTATGTCTATCTTTGGGTCATTAAAGGTGTCAGTATCTTCAACTTTGTTATTTCCGTTATAGATTATATAATCCCAAACTGTTTTCCTTTCTTTTACACTCATTTTATTTTTAGAAAGATATAATAATTTTAACATTATTAAACAATCATTTTTATATACATCATACTTTAATATATTTTTTGAATTTTTACTTGGAATGCTAAGTTCTATTTGTTGTTTATCTGATGTTTGAAATTTATAAAATTCCTGTATATTGCCTATGAAAGCATGTTTCTTTTCATCTGTTTCAAGTTTTATGAATTCTTTAAGTGAAGTATCTTCAAGAGTGATCCCTTTTTTCGACATATTAATATATAATGATAAAAAAAGTTAGGTTTTTATCATTATAATTTAAAAGTATTTACTTGTAAATTCTTTAATTGTAAATACAGGTATTTTTAATTCTTGTGCCTTTGTGGCTTTGGTGGTATCTTGATTTTTTTTTGCTACTAATACTAAATCGGTTTTTGAATTAACAGAATTGCTAACAATAATACCGAACGTTTTCAATAGGTCTTCAAATTTTTTATCTCTAAATCCAGTGATAACAATTTTTTTGCCATATAATGGATGAGACATATTAATATTGGTATGTTTTACAAATTGTAATTTATTTTCTTGTTTAATCAGTTTCATAAATGTGACGAATTCATCGATATGAGGAACAAATAAGTTAGCAGTTTTTTCTTTGAAACCTGGTAAAAAGGCTATTTTTTTTAGTTTATCTGCGGGACACTCGTTACTGATTAGAATATCGGGATATGTTTCTAATATAGCGCTGACTCTTGATAAACCCATACCTCTACCCAATATATTTGTAGCAACAAGAAGCTCTGGTAATGGACATTTAATAATACAATTTGCTATGCTATTACTAATTTTAGTAGATGTTTTTTCTTTGAAACCTTCCACGGTCATAAAATCTTCAAATGTCATAGTTAAGATGGTGTGTATAGTATCGAAACCAGCATTCATTATTCTTTGTACATTGCCTCTACCTAAACCGACAACGCCAATATTCACAAAGAATGCGTGTATACATTTTAATCTTACAGTCATATTGAGGTTGGGGTCTGCAAGTACATAATCAACACCTTTTAATTCAACATTAAAACATGCAGGAGGACCCCAAACTTTGACTGGCGTAATAACACTATGAACTTTTGGAATAACATCGCCACTACGAATGATTTCAACAACAGCGCCGACATCAATACCATTATTGCGTCGGTATGCTTCATTATGAACAGTTACATATGTAATAGTGACACCGCATACATTAACAGGTTTAACTCTAATTTTAGGCTTTAAATAACCATCTTTACTTGGTGACCATATAACTTCTTCAACAACAGTAGTAGCTATTTGATCATCTGTGACGACTTTAAAAGCCCAAGCGTGTTTGGGATTACTTGAAACTCTTTCAACAATTCTATCTTGAGTAATGATGACGCCATCCATTTCAAACTTATATGTCTTTTTCCAATCAAGTAATGTTTCTTTTAATAAATTGAAAGGACTTTTTGCGTGTTTAAATGCCGCATTATACATATATTTAACGACATTGAAACCAATTTTTTCAAGCATTTGTAGCTGTTCCAAAGGAGTTCTTATGGGCTCAATTAATTCATAAGCAACGAAAGTTAAATCCTTAACAACAGAGGGGTCAATTGTTTTGGCATTGAGAATACCAGATACGAAATTTCTTGGATTGGCGAATTTATCAGAATATTTTTCAGCGAATAATTGTTTTTCAATAAGTATTTCGCCTCTAACAGTAATACCAGGATAATTAGGCAAATTTAAATATGGTGCTAAATGCGTTACATTTTGACCGACTTTACCGTTACCTCTGGTATATAATATAAGTTTGCCTTTTTCAGTTGAATATCCCATAGAACAACCATCTAATTTGGCTGAAATGATGTGGTTCGCTTTATAAGACCTTGCTTTTTGATTTACTTTATCTTCTTTCTTAATTTTATCCATAGACCACATTTCATAAGGAAGAGTTATTTTACGGTCCTCATCTATTTTAATTAAGGAATGACCTTCATTAATGACTTGATTTTCAGGATAATTTTCTTTGACGAAATCAATAAGATGATCATATTTAGCATCGCTCATAATAGGTTTATTATTGTTGTAATAACTTATATTGGCTTCTTTAACTAATAAAGTGAGTTCTCCTTCTGAATAATTGGATAAAACATTATTATTATTCGCGAAATCATTCATTAATTTATAAAGATTATGATGTTTTTTTTTCCTTGTTTTATTTTTTCTGTTGGATAAAACTTTGAAATTTTCAGCAGTTTCGCGGTCGCGTGGTTCAACCCATTTTATATTTAAGAAATTAAAGATATCTTTTACATCCTTAAATTTATGCTTGATTTTGGAACCTTTTGTGCCGTTATGTGTATATAGGCCGTGTTCATTCATAGTATAACCCATTTTAAGTGCTTGAGCTCTCATAAGGGTATTGAATATTTTACTACCAGTGAAGTATAAAACCGCAAATGGATATTCTTCTTGTGTGGTAAACATGAAGTCAAGTCGTCTTGCGGGATGACCTCGAATTTTACCAACGGTTAAAGATTTTTTTGAACCTTTTGATAATAATTCAATAATAATATTAGATTGAACAAGATAATCAAGGAAATCCCCAAAAACATCTTGCTGATCTGATTTAGAAGTAATAATAACATCAATATCGCCAGAATTTTCTGCTCCTCTACGATATGAACCAACTATTTCAAAATGGACACCAGTCCTACCGTTAATATACAGTTGTTTAATAGCTTTTTCAAATTTGTTACGAAAATGTTCAATTTCTAATCTTGGAATTCTTTTTAAAATATCTTCATAATATTTCAATCCCTTTTTTTGAACATCATTTAAAATTTCTTCTTGGTATTGACGCAATTCTTGAATAGAAGTGATTTTATCGTGTTCTACAATAGATTGTGCTTTTTTAGGACCAATACCATAAACATCGGTAAAGATGTTAATGGGATCAGTTTTAAAATCTTCTATGATTTTTAAAGTGCCTTTTTTTTGAAACTCATTGTATTTTGCCACAGTAGAGTCCCCGATATTTTTGATTTTTTTTAATTCTTCGGGACTTTCAATTTCCTTGTTATATAGAATTAAAGCATCGACAGCTTTTTGTGCGGCTTTTGAACCCATGTTGTCTCCTTTTTTTGATTTGATTTTTTGCACTTTTTGAAGTATAGCAATGAAATTTACGTTTTGACTCATAATTGTATTAAAATAATCAACATGGAATATTTAAATCAATTTTATTATATCTTATAATTAATATAATGCACTTGGTTATTATAATAGTTTCAATAGTAATTTGTGAAGCATTCGCACAATATTACATCAAATTATATAATGAAATTCCTTTAAAACACTATTATTTTATGGGTTTGGGATTTTATGGCGTTATAGTATATTTATTGAATAATGCCTATGATCATACTACAATGGGTACAGTAAAGATACTATGGGCTGGTCTAAGTTGTATAAGTATTTTATTAGTGGGTCGTTTCTTTTTTGGTGAAAGAGTGGATGGTAATGAATGGGTAGGAATGATGTTGATATTGTTGGGGGTAGCAATAACGCAAATGAAAAAAAGTATGTGGCTGACGAGAGAATTAAATAAAGAGATGAAAACTATATTTAATTTTAAAACTTGAAATAAGAAGATAAAAATTTTTTAGAAAGAATATCATCGAGATGTTTATTTTTTTTTGAATAAACATACTTATCCTTTTCTTTTATAATTTTTATCTTTTCTGTAATTTTAGGTGGTGGATATTGTTTCATTTTATAATAAAATAATATTAAAATATTATAAGATGAACGAAAAAATTCAAAGTCAAGGAATGGTGAAAACGGTTGTGAATGGTGAAGTAATTCAAAATAAAGAATATGGATTAGATTATGATGGAAATAAAATGGATTTTGCTTTCAAAGATGGTAATAAAAAATTAATATTGGGTAGATTAGAAAAGGAAGATATATCTAAATTATTAAGTAATAAGAATGAAAAGAAATGTTTAAAAGAAAATTTAGAAAGTTTATTACCAAAAAACATGAAATTAAAAAAGAATTATACAAAGAAACATAAAAAGAAGAAAAGAATAACATTAAAAATCGAAGAAAAACCAAAAAAAAGAAAAAAATCCAGGAAAAAAAAGAAGAAGAATAATAAGTTAAAAGATTTTCTTGACTTTCTTAATTAAAGCACTATAAACAAATGGATTATAAGCTTTTAGAGTACCATTTTTTTTATATGTAATATATTCTTTTGATTTCTCATTTTCCATTAAACTTAAATATTTTTTTGAAGCATATAATTGTTTGAAGATTACATCATCAATTCCTGCCGTTTCTATAAATACGTATGGGATTTTTTTGATATAATAAATGAATTCGACAAATATTTCATCATGGTCTGGAAATGTGAAAGATAAAATTTGAGATGATTTTTTTTTACAATATTCTATATGTTGATAATAAAAATCTGATCGTAATTCAATTGATTTATCAATTATATTTTTTTTTACCTCTGTAAAATTCGTGTTCGATAAAGAAAAAGACAATTCTATAAAAAATCCCATATAAAATTGCTAAATAAAATAATATTTAGTAATTTTTAGACTTATTAG
>Ga0114999_10010406_pt1 | contig 10077 bp, 10 predicted proteins | sample ArcticOcean_MG_C_3_FD_89820 | JGI IMG/M metagenome (GOLD analysis project Ga0114999, IMG submission 89820) | Marine microbial communities from western Arctic Ocean - ArcticOcean_MG_CB8_126 | ecosystem: Environmental > Aquatic > Marine > Oceanic | place: Arctic Ocean: Canada Basin | collected... | reverse complement strand
GGCCCGACCAGGGTCACGTCCATGCCCATGGAGACGAAGCCGGCGGTCAGGGCAGGCTCCAGCATATAGCCGGATAGCCGCGTATCTTTCGCGATCACCACGCGGTGACGGTGATTGCCCCGGGTGAAGCGATAGCCGGCAGCCATCGCCACCCTGGTCGCGATCTCCACCGTCATGGGCTCGGTATTCGCCGTGCCGCGAATGCCGTCCGTGCCGAAATACTTGCGTGCCATGGCCCCCGCCGGATGCATCTGTGCCTTGGCGCCTTATAGCAGAAAGTGCCGGGAGGCGGCTGCGGTTGTGAAATCGTATCCTTAACTCTTTCTCACCCCCACCCCAACCTTCCCGCATCAAGGGGGAGGGAGAAGGCAATTCATCGCCAAGGAAAGCTCCCTCCCCCCTTCTGGGGGAAGGTTGGGGTGGGTGGTAAAATAATAGCTCTTCGCCGTCGCCCTCTATCCCCGCACGGCCTGCCAGACGGCGAGGGCCTGGGCGGTTTCGACGACATCGTGGACGCGCAGGAGCTGCACCCCGGCCTCCGCGGCGATCAGAGCGGCGGCAATCGAGGCAGCCAGCCGTTCGCCCGGCGCCGCGCCGCGCTTGACCGCGCGCACTAGCCCCTTGCGGGAGGCCCCGACCATGATCGGACAGCCGAGGGCGTGGAACGCCGCGAGGCCGCGCAGCACCGCCTCGTTATGGGCGCTGGCCTTGGCAAAACCCAGGCCCGGATCGATGCAGATACGGTCGCGCGCGATCCCTGCCCCCTCGCAGGCCGCGATGCGGGCAGCCAGTTCCGCCGTCACCTCGCCCACCACATCGTCGTAATGGGGCTTCTCGCGCATGGTCGCGGGATCGCCGCGCATATGCATCAAGATCACGGGACAGCCCAGACCGGCCACGGTATCCACGGCCTCGGGATCGTAGGCCAGCGCGGAGATGTCGTTGACCAGGGCCGCGCCGGCCGCCACCGCCGCGCGCATGACCCGGGCGCTACGGGTGTCGATGGAGAGCGGCGCGCCGCAATCCGCCAGCCCCTCGATCACCGGCAGGACCCGGCGCAGCTGTTCCCTGGCGGGAGTCGCCGCCGCGCCGGGGCGGGTCGATTCGCCACCGATATCGAGCATGGCGGCGCCCTGCTCGACCAGCCGGAGACCTTGCTCGATCGCCACCGCCGGATCCAAAAAACGCCCGCCATCGGAGAAACTGTCCGGCGTGACATTGACCACGCCGACCAGGCGCGGCCGGTCGAGGGCGATCCCCGCGAATGCCTTTGGCAAGGTAGCGTTTACCTTTCCTCCATTCATGGCGCGCACTCTGGCCGCGGTTTCATTCCCTGTCCATGGAGCGGGTTATGTTCGACGGCGTTGAAGAGGACGGCTGGACCGACGGCGCGGCCTACGATGCCAGGATGGGCCGGTGGAGCCGAGCCGTGGCCGAGACATTCCTGGTCTTGCTCAACCGCCGGACGGGGCTGACCTGGCTGGATATCGGCTGCGGCACCAGCGCGCTGACGGGCGCCCTCCTGGACAGGGCGCGCCCGGAGCGGGTGCTGGCGATCGACCCTTCGCCCGCTTTCCTGGCTCATGCCCGGACCCGCCTTGCCGATCCCCGCATCCTGTTCGAGGCGGGAAAGATGGAGAATATCCCGGCGCCCGACGCCGCCTTCGATGCGGTGGTCAGCGGCCTCGCTCTCAACATTCTCGGCCGGCCGCGCTTCGCCATGCCCGAACTGCGCCGCGTCGCCAAGCCGGGCGGGGTGGTCGCCGCCTATGTCTGGGACTATGGCAGGCGCATGGAACCGCTGTGCGAATTCTGGGAGACGGCGGTCGAACTGGACCCGGATTCGTTTGATTTCGACAAAACCCGGCGCTTCGCGGATTGCGATCCCGAACATCTGGCCGACATGTTCGAAGGCGCGGGCTTCGATTCGGTCGAGACCAAGGCCATCGACCTGCCCCTCGCCTTCGACGATTTCAAAGCCTGCTAGCGCGCCGTAGCGACCGGCTTCGGCCCCGCGCGCCCAGCTATGCCGCCACCTTCGACGACGGTGCGCGCGCGGCGCTCAAGCGGGCCTATCGCCAGGCGATCAGCCCACATGGCCGACCGTCCACACCACCGCCCGCGCCTGGGCCGTCCGCGCGGTGATCTGAGGACGGCTCGAATCGATCCTCACCAAAACAGCGTTGCGCCCGCAGGGTTTCCATCCGCGGCTCCGATTCACTAGGCTCCCGCCGGAACCGTCCGTGTCGATCCCTGCAGGAGAGTCCGCCCATGCACGCCCTTATCGTCCTGGCCCATCCAGAGGCCAAATCCTTCAACGCCCAGATGGCCCGAATCGCGAAGGAAACCCTGGAAGCCCAGGGTTGGACGGCGGAAATCAGCGATCTCTACCGCCAGGGCTTCGATCCCTGCGAGGGGTTGGCGCATTTCCCCGCGCCGAAGGAGCCGGACTATTTCAGCGCCCAGGGCGAGCAACGCCATGCCGCAGATAACGGCACGATGCCGCCCGAGGTCCTGGCCGAGATCGAGAAACTGGAGCGCGCGGACCTGGTCGTCTTCCAGTTTCCCATGTGGTGGTTCTCGACCCCCGCGATCCTCAAGGGCTGGCTCGACCGCTGTCTGGTCTATGGCCGGACCTATACGGGCTCGATGCGCTACGACCGGGGTTATTTCATGGGCAAGCGGGCGATCGTATCGGTCTCGACCGGCGCGCCGGGCAGCACCCATGGCTGCGACGGGCGGAACGGCGACGCCGACATGCTGCTCTGGCCCTTCCATTACAGCCTGCATTATGTCGGCTTCACGGTGCTGCCGCCCTATTACAGCTTCTCGGTGGAGAGCGGGATTCTCTATTCCGACCCGAGCGTCCTGCACGACCGGCTGGAGGGCTACAAGGCCGGCCTGGCCGACCATCTGCGGGGGCTGGGCAAGCTCGAGCGCATCCCTTTCAACGGCTGGGACGACTGGGACGAGACCGGAAAGCTGAAGCCCGGCGCCCCCGCATACAGCTCCTTCATGCGCCATCCGGACTAGGGTTTCGCGCGGGGCCCGGTCCAGGGATAGAGGCCGTCCAACTGCGCGTAGTAGGCGACGATGGCGCGCACCTCCTCTTGCGACAGGCCGGCAACGGCATAGCCCATGGGTTTGTTCTGCCGAACGCCCAGGCGGTAGTCGCGGATCGCTGTGGTGAGATAGCTCGGATGCTGGCCGTTCAAGGTAGGGACAGGGTCCTTGTTTCGCGTCGGATCGGCGTGATGGCACTCGACACAGAGGCGAGCGGCCAGTTCCGCACCGCGCTCAGCCAGCTCGCGATCCGCTCGGCGGTCGGGTATTCGGGCAGCCCTGTCCCGTCCAGCTTCGAAAGGTATTCCGCCACTTCGGCTATCGTGTCCCGGGCGATCGTTTCGGCCGGACCCTGCATCAGATAGTGGTTACGCCGGCCGGGACCGGCTTGCCGTTGACCTCGAGGATCTGGAACTCCTCGAAATGGACGTGGACCGAATGAGACCAGATGCTGCCCGCGTTGCGCATGGTCCAGATCTCGGCCGTCCCCTGGACGACTTCGGCGACCGGGATGCCCATGTCGGCCACCTCGCCGTTGACCGTCCATTGCCCGCCGGTGTAGTCGAAGTCCCAGACCCCTTCGCGCACAACCGCGCCGAGATCGATCGGCGGCAGGTCGACGAAGCGCTCGGGCACCCAGCTCGGATCAGGGCCGCTCGCCGGCACCACATCGAAGCGCATGATCGCGTCGCCCGGCTCGATCCGCCGTCCCGTCGGGCCGGCGCCGTCGACCTGCTCCAATCTGTTACGCAGCACGATTTTCTCACCCGGCCGATAGCGCGAGAAGTCGACGATCACGTCGTAGCGCTCGGCCACCGCCATCGGCAGCGCTTCCGCCACCACGGGCGCGGGCAGGAAGTTGCCGTCGTTGGTGAACACGGTGAAGGGCTGGCCGCTGTCGAAAAAGAGCTCGTAGAAGCGCGACGGGCCGCCGTTGACGATGCGGAACCGGTACTTGCGCGGCTCGACCTTGAAATGGGGCCGGATGATCCGGTTAACCGTGAACTTGTCGCCCAGAAAGCCGGCCGTGTTGAAGATGTCGAAGACCGCTTGGCCGGCCTCGTCGAACAGCACTTCGTGCAGCATGAGCGGAACATCGAACCGCCCGCTCGGCAGGAGCCAGGCGCCGGGCCGGGTGTCGTTCTCGTCGCCCGTGTCGTGGGTGTCGTCGAAGGCCAGGAAGAAGGCGCTGAACCCGGCATAGACATAGGCCGCCGTGAAATCCATCTGGTGGTCGTGATACCACAGGGTGCTCAACCGCTGGCGCGGGTCGAAGCCGGACGGGAACATCGCGTAGTGGTGGTCCCAGCATCGCCCCGGATCGATGAAATCCATCGGGAAGCCGTCGCTCTCCGACGCCGTATGCATGTTGTGCAGATGCATGGTCGTGGACGGCAGGCCAAAGCCAGCATGATCGGCCGGCAGCTCATTGAAGCGGCGGATCAGGATCGGCTCGCCGTAGCGCGCGTGGTTAGGTCAGCCCGGGAATCGAGGCGTCGTAGCCCCAGCTCACAGTGGGCGGCAGCTCGGGATGATAGCTGTGCAGTAATTGGCGCTCGCGCATCTCGTAGAACTTGACCGGCGGGAACTCGTCGTAGCGCTGGTGCCTGTCCGGATGGGGCGGCAGGTCGAGGCGAGCCGGGTCGATCGGCGTGGCGAGCGGCATGATCTGAAGCGGAGCCAAGAAGGGCGTGGTCGGCGGGCTCGGGTCCGAGGGCAGATTCTGAGGCATCAGGAGTTGGGCCTCGGCCGAGCCGGCGCCGAGCGCACCCGCCCCCGCCATCGCGCCCATCTGCAAAAATGCCCGCGGCCGCCCTCCATTCTCGGCCAGCGTAGACGTTTGGGCAACGCGAAGCCCCGCTCGCGCGGGACCGCCGTAGCAGGGCGGGCAAGGCACTCCCGCCTGCAGCGCGTTCAGGCGTCACCTGGAGCAAGGGAGCGCGTCGCCTCCCGATTCGTCGAGGTCCGGCGCAATCAGCCGAGGGTATGCCTGGATTGCCCGGGCGGAGCCGGGCAAGGGAGAATAGCCGCTCCCCCTACCTCGCCGTGACCTCCGGCGGGGTCTCGCGGACCAGGTCGCGCAGGCGGGCGGTGGGCTCGGGCAAAACCGCCGTCAGCCGGGCGTCAGCCAGGAAACGTTGAATCGCGTCCCGAGTCTGCGGTCCCGCGATGCCGTCGACGGCCCCGAGATAGTAGCCGCGCTTGGCCAGGTCCCGTTGGATTTCGAGGATCGGACTCGGCGCAGGTACCGCGAAACGCGTCACTTTGGGCTGGGCGAACATCAGATGATCGACCAGGGCCTGATCCGCCACCCCGGTTACCGGCAGGCCAGCATCGCGCTGATAGGCGCACACGGCGGCGCGAGTCTGCGGGCCATAGACGCTGTCGACCGGCCCGGCGAAATAGCCGTGGCCACGCAGCTCCTTCTGCGCCGCCCGGATATAGGCCTCGTCCATGGTCGGCACGGCCTGGACGAGGACGAGGGGCAGGCCTCCGTCGCGCGCGCCCGCCGCGCCTACAGACAGGGGTGCGGCCACGGCCGCAGCCGTCAGGAGCACCGTGCCTACGACAATCAAAGCCAAGCCCCGGGTTGCGGATTGCCATTCGTTCTTCAACAGATCCCGGCGCATGGTCCGGTCTTCTCACTCCGATTCCGCATTGTGGCCTCGCATCAGGTCCGCATCCCGCAGACCCAACTAGAACTCTAGAAACGTGCGTCCGATTGGCGTGCGTATTTCAACTCGTCGCGAAATATGGGTCGGGGTCATGTCGAAACCACGGCGAGATTAGGCGGCCACTCTGAACGCGGAGGCACTCCGCCGCACCGAACAAAAAAAAGACCGCCCAGATTGCCAGGGCGGTCCGTATTTCTTGACGAAACGAATGCCAGCTTTCCCCTACCCCGGCTGCGGCTCAGGTTCCGGGCCGCCCGCCGGCTTGCCGCCTTGCGGCTTGGGGCCGCTGGTGGGGACGGAGGAGCGGATGCCGCCGCCCTGATCGCTGGGGCCACCGGGTTCTGGGCGCTGGATATCCTCGCCGCGCAGCAGCGCCTGGATATCAGCGTTGCTCAGGGTCTCGTATTCCAGCAAGCCATTGGCGATGGTGTGCAAGTCGTCGATATTGTCGGTGATGATCTCGCGCGCCTTGGCTTCGCCCAACTGAACGAGGCGCTTGACCTCCTCGTCGATCGTGCGGGCCGTGGCATCCGAGACATTCTTGTGTTGGGTCACCGAATGGCCCAGGAAGACCTCTTCGTCGTTGTCCTCATAGCGCAGCGGGCCGAGCTTCTCGCTCATGCCCCATTCGGTCACCATGCTACGGGCCAGGCTGGTCGCCTTGCGGATATCGTCCGACGCGCCGGTGGTCACGCTCTCGGGACCGAAGATCATTTCCTCCGCCACCCGGCCGCCGAAAAGGGAGGCTATCAGGGCCTCGATCTCCATGCGCTTGTGGCTGTACTTGTCCCGCTCGGGCAGGAACATGGTCATGCCCAGGGCGCGGCCGCGCGGAATGATGGTCACCTTGTGCAGCGGGTCGTGCCCCGCGATCTTGAGCATGACCAGGGCATGGCCGCCCTCGTGATAGGCGGTGAGCTTCTTCTCTTCCTCGGTCATGACCATGGAGCGGCGCTCCGCCCCCATCATGACCTTGTCCTTGGCCTCTTCCATCTCGGTCATGGTGACCATGCGCTTGTTCTTGCGCGCGGCCAGCAGTGCCGCCTCGTTCACCAGATTGGCGAGATCAGCGCCGGAGAAGCCGGGGGTGCCGCGGGCGATCACGCGATGGTCGACATCGGGGGCCAGGGGCACCTTGCGGGTATGGACCTTGAGAATCTGCTCGCGCCCCAGGATATCCGGGTTGGGAACGACGACCTGGCGGTCGAAGCGGCCCGGACGCAGCAGGGCCGGGTCGAGCACATCGGGGCGGTTGGTCGCGGCGACCAGGATGACGCCCTCGTTGGATTCGAAGCCGTCCATTTCGACGAGGAGCTGGTTCAGGGTCTGCTCGCGCTCGTCGTTGCCGCCGCCCAGGCCGGCGCCGCGATGGCGGCCGACCGCATCGATTTCATCGATGAAGATGATGCAGGGAGAGTTCTTCTTGCCCTGTTCGAACATGTCGCGCACACGGCTCGCGCCCACGCCGACGAACATCTCGACGAAGTCGGAACCCGAGATGGTGAAGAAGGGCACATTGGCTTCGCCCGCGATGGCGCGCGCCAGCAGGGTCTTGCCGGTACCCGGGGGGCCGACCAGCAGCACGCCCTTGGGAATCTTGCCGCCCAGCCGCTGGAACTTTTGCGGGTCGCGCAGGAATTCCACGACCTCCTGGACCTCCTGCTTGGCCTCTTCGACGCCCGCGACATCCTCGAAGGTGATGCGTCCCGATTTCTCGGTCAGCAGGCGCGCGCGCGACTTGCCGAAGCCCATGGCCTTGCCGCCGCCGGACTGCATCTGGCGCATGAAGAAGATCCACACGCCGATGAGCAGCAGCATGGGGAACCAGGAGATCAGGACCGAGAGCAGCGGATGCATCGATTCCTCGGCCGGCTTGGCCGTGATGCGCACGCCCGTATCCTCGAGCCGCGGCACGATATCGGCATTGTCCGGAGCGTAGGTCTGGAACTGGCGGCCGTCGGAGGTACGGCCGCTGATCGTGTTGCCCTGGATCGTGACCTCGGCGATCTCGCCCTGGCGGACATCGGCCAGGAAGTCGGAGAAGGCCATCTGAGCCTGCTGCCCCTGGTTCGCGCCGCCCTGAAACAGGTTGAAGAGCGCGACAAGCAGAAGCGCGATGATGATCCAAAGCGCGAAATTTTTGCCGAAATTGTTCACGTGCCGTCGTCTCCCGTGAGGTCTGCGCCAAGAATCCAGCGGGGACGGCTATACCGCTGCCCCCAGGCCGCACGCCTGAGTTTCTAACAGATAGTGTATCGACGCCGTTAAACAACGGCAAACTCGGCTTGGCCCACCGATCCGAAGGGCGCCGGCATCAGCGGATTGAGCGGCCGAAAGGCGATTCGCACCGCCGGCGCGCTCGGCGCGGCATAGCCCAGATAGGGTGCGGCGACCAGCCGCCCACCGTCCCACAGCGCGGGCAGAGCGGCCCGCGCCGGAGCCGGGATCGCCTGTGCGACTGCCGCCCGCAGGCCGGGCCGGGCCTCCAACGCCTGGCGCCAGCCGTCGCGCCCCAGCCGCCCGATATGCAGAGGTCCCGCAGATAGGGGGCGATCCAGGGTCAGGACGAAACGGCCGTCCCACAGCGTCTCCCCCGCCCCGGCAATGGCCACGGGCAGCGCGGTGCGCCCGCCTTCGCGGCAAACAAGGCGCATGCCGTTCCGGTCCGCCGCGCCGATCCGGCAGCCCGCGAGGGTGCGCCCTGCCCCAGTCCCGGCGATCGTCGTCAACAGCCGGTCCAAGGCGTCGCGACGCGGCGGATAGGCGCCGCCGCCCAGGCAGCGCAAAAGGGCAGCCAGGGCGCGCAGCCCGTCTTCCCGCGACGACCGCGCAATAGCCGGGCCGTCGAGCCCGGCGAAACCCGCCGGGTGGAGCACCACGGCACGCGCCAACTGGTCCGCCGTCCGCGCCTCGCCCGATGCCCGCGCTTCGCCCGCCGCCGCCGCCGCATCAATCAAAGGCGCCAGTGCCCCATCGCCGGCTTGGGCCAGGTCGTTGCGCAGGCGGACCCGGGTAAAACCCGTATCCGCATTGCTGGGATCCTCAATCCAATCCTGGCCCGCGGCCTCCAGGGTCGCGATCAGTCGGGCGCGGGGCACGACGAGCAAGGGGCGCAGCAGACGGCAATGGCGCCGCTCGACGACCGCCGCCATGGCGGCCAGGCCGTCGGCGCCGCTTTGCGCCGCACGGCGCAGCAGGACTGTCTCCGCCTGGTCTTCGCGCTGATGGGCCAGCAGGAGATGCAGGATGCCGGCGTCGCGGCAAGCCGCTTCCAGCAGGGCATGACGCGCCGCCCGGGCCGCCGCCTGGATGCCCCGTTCCGGCTTCTCGCCAAGCCAGGGCAGCACGCGGGTTTCAAGGCCCCGCGCCGCCAGCCAGCCGGCAACACGCGTGGCCTCCCCCATCGAAGCCGGACGCAAACCATGATCCACGATCAGGGCCAGGACGCGGCCGCCGCGCGCCCGCGCCCAAGCATCGGCCAACAGGGCCAGGGCCATGCTGTCGGGACCGCCGGAGACGCCGACGGCGAGGCGAAGCGCCGGTTCGTAGGGACCTAATTTATCAAGCAGGTCGGCGAACGCCGCCGCCGTCAGCGGGCCGCCACCGGATGCCACGGTGCGGATCTGGCGGCTTAACTGCAGCCCAAACCCTGGCGTGTCGCCGTGGCCTCACGGGGAATGGTCGCGCCGGCATTGGGGAATTGCGAGTCGAGCTGGCTGAGCGAAGCGCAGGCCTCTGCCGTCTTGCCCAGTTTGCCCAGAGACTGGGCAAGATTGAGCAGGGTCAGATCGGCTTTGGGACCGTCGGGGAATTTCTGGTAGCCCTCGGCATAGGCGATCGCCGCCTGCTGGAAATCGCCTCGGGCAAAATAGATCTTGCCCAGCCAATAGTAGGCATTGCCCGCCGCCGGATCGTCGCCGTGGAGATCGAGGAACTCGCGCATGGCCAGCTCGCCATTGGCGTGGTCGCCGGCCCGCAGATAGCCGAAGGCGGCGCGAAACTGGTCTTCCACCGAGCCTTCGGGAAGAATCCTGCCGGTGGCGGGCGGGGTGCCGCCGATCACCGTGGTCGTCGGCTGGGCCGTGTCTGCGCCGGCCTGCACGCCCGGCGGGGCCGGTCGCGCCAGCCCCCCTGCCGACGCCGCGCCGGCGGCCGACAATTCGCCGTCCAAGGGCGAGGTCCCGGTCGCGGCAGGTGCCGCTCCCTGGCTGCCCAGGCGTTCGACCTTCTGGTCGAGCTGGCGGAGGGCGTGATCGATCTGCTCGACCCGTCCGGTCAGGTTGCGCAGCGCGGTTTCGAGGTCGCCAAGGCGGATATCCATCTGGGCCGCGCCGGCAGG
>Ga0114999_10010402_pt1 | contig 10078 bp, 8 predicted proteins | sample ArcticOcean_MG_C_3_FD_89820 | JGI IMG/M metagenome (GOLD analysis project Ga0114999, IMG submission 89820) | Marine microbial communities from western Arctic Ocean - ArcticOcean_MG_CB8_126 | ecosystem: Environmental > Aquatic > Marine > Oceanic | place: Arctic Ocean: Canada Basin | collected... | reverse complement strand
TCTTCGTCTAGCCTTTCCCGTCGCCGCCCTTGCGTTTCTCGGCTGGGCGTTGGCATCCCGCCCCCTGCTTGATGCGCAAGGCGACCTGACGACCGCCTTCGCTTTCGTCCCTTCATTGGCGGTCGCCTTTATCACCCTCGGCGGTATCTCGCTTCGGGCGTGGCGGCGCTTCTCGCTTTGGCTCGCCCTGGCGATCGTGGGGCAAGCAGCGGCGTTGCAGCTCATCAATGCCGGCAAGCAGATCCACTACCAGCACTACCGTGGCTGGGAATACCTTCTCACGGGCGCTCATCCCGTCATCCAGGCCGTTCTACTCATTCAGCTTCTTTGCGTCCTTGTAGGTATTGCCCCTTGGGCCGGACGCATCATTGCGTTCGTGCGTGATCGTGTGGGGATCTGGGGTTCATTGGCACTCGCGGCGATGGTTGCCGCAACCACGGCTACTGTTTCGCGCGAGATCGGCTTCTACGCGGGGGAGATCGCGCTCGGGGCGTCCGTGCAACTGCTCAGCCTCGGGAATATCTTTCTGGTTGCCGCGACCATGCCCGAGAGTCTGGTCAACCGCATCGGCAGTGTATTTTCCGCCGACAGCGACGAAACGGCGCGGCCTCGGTTTCTGAGAACCTTTTCGATTGCCGCTGCCCTTTGGGTGTTTGTCGCCGCCGGAGCACTCAGTTGGTTCTCCTACGAGCGTTTCCCCCACATCGCCGACGAGGTCGTGTATCTGTATCCGGCACGCTACTTCGCGGCCGGCATGCTCACGATGCCGTCGCCGCCGGTCAGCGAGGCCTTCGAGATGGACTTGATGACCGACGACGGCGAGCGGTGGTACTCGCCGGTTCCTCCGGGATGGCCCGCCGTGCTGGCGTTGAGCGTATCGCTGGGGGCTCCTTGGCTCGTGAATCCGCTACTCGCGGCGCTGGGCATCCTGCTGTTGTCGTTCCTGGTTGAGCGCGTCTATGACCCGGGAACAGCCCGTCTTGCCGTGTTTCTCGCCGCGACTTCACCGTGGTATCTGTTCCTGGCGATGAGTTTCATGACTCAGACCGCAACACTCACCATGGCTTTGTTCGGCGCCGCGGCCCTCGTTGTTGCAATGGAGCGCCGCTCGTTCCCGTGGGGATTGGCGGTCGGGCTCGCCACGGGGTTCGTGGCTCTGATTCGTCCGCTCGACGGCGTCATCGTCGCTGGTGCGCTCGGTCTCGCGATACTACTGCGGTGTCGCGGTCTGCTTCGCTGGAAGATGCTCGTTGCAGCCACCATTGGAGGAACGTTCCTCGCCGCCGCCCACCTTGCCTACAACCAGCATCTGACCGGCAGTCCTCTGAATTTCCCTCTCAACGCCTACTTTGATGCCAAGTATGGCGAGGGTGTCAACGACCTTGGGTTCGGTCCCGACCGAGGCATCGGCTGGGAGATCGACCCTTATCCCGGACACGGGCTGCGCGATGTCATCGTCAACACGCAACTCAACACCTCCACGATGAACACCGAGTTGCATGGGTGGGCCGTTGGGTCGCTGCTGACCATCGCGCTGCTGTTTCTCGTGGGGCGGCCACGCGTCGTCGACTGGTATCTGCTCGTTCTCGTCGGCACCGTCGTCGGGCTGTACAGCCTCTACTGGTTCAGCGGCGGCCCCGACTTCGGCCCCCGCTATTGGTTTCTCGCCTTCCTTTCCCTCATAACACTGTCTGCTCGCGGCATCAGCACCTTCGCGAACCGTATGTCGTCCCGTCGCGCTGTTGCGGCCGGGGTCATGCTCGCCGCAATGGCCGTGGTCAACTACCTGCCTTGGCGGTCGGTCGATAAATACTTTCACTACCGCGGCATGCGCCCGGACCTATGCCGTACCGATGTAGCAAGCCATTTCGGACGCGGTCTCGTTCTGATTCGCGGCGAGCAATTCCCCGACTACATGTCGGCAGCCACGTGCAACCCCATCGACTTCTCAGCCGATCAACCCATCTTCGCTTGGAACCGTGGCGCCCGTGTTCGCGAGCAACTTGCGACGGCGTTCCCGGACCGTCCAATCTGGGTCCTTGAAGGCCCTAGTCGTACCGGTGGCGGATTCGAGATTGTTGAGCACCCCAAGTCTCCACGCTCCCTCGGAGTACCGACCCAATGACCCTGGATTGGCGTGAAGCCTTCCGCGACCTCGACATCATGGTCCTCGGAGCCACCGGATTCATCGGCCGCTGGGTTGCCCGCTCGCTGACCGATGCATCCGCCAATCTCCATCTTCCCGTGCGCGACTCCGCAAGCCCCGATACCGTGGCGCGAACCTACGGGATTCGCGCTGAGTGGATTGAAGCTGACCTGACTGACCTCGACGCTACAACCGCTCTCATTCAGCAGCGGCGGCCCGCCATCATCTTTAACTTGGCAGGCTACGGTATCGATAGAGCTGAGCGAGACCAACAAACCGCCTACCGTATCAACGCCGACCTCGTGCGCAGGGTCGCACAAACCTTATCAACGAGCCCAGACACTCCGTGGCCCGGTCAAAGGTTCATCCATGTCGGATCGGGGTTCGAATACGGACGCGCTCGCGGCGACCTGAGCGAGGCCACTCACCCCGAACCCGGCACACTCTACGGCCAAACCAAGCTTGCCGGCACGCAGGCATGCACCAAGGTCTGCCAACAAAGCGGACTGCGCGGACTCACCGCCCGCCCGTTCACCGTCTACGGTCCGGGCGAGCACACAGGACGCTTGCTACCAAGCCTGATTCAGGCGGCGAACCTACAGTCCTCCATTCCTCTCACCGCGGGTCTCCAGGAACGCGACTTCACCTACGTCGAGGATATCGCCGAGGGCCTACTTCGACTCGCCTGTTCAGCCGCCGACCCCGGAGCCGTCGTCAATCTCGCCACGGGGCGGCTCTCTAACGTCCACGACTTCTCACTCGCTGCCGGCCAGGTCCTCGGTATCTCTGAGCATCGCCTCGGTTTCGGCGCGATTCCGACGCGTCCGGAGGAAATGAAGCACGATCCCGTCGCCACAACTCTTTTGGAATCCCTTACGTCCTGGCGACCGCCAACCACGCCCCTGGAGGGAATTCGCCGGACGCTTGCCTATCAAGATCGTCAGCGCTCTTGATAGCATGAATCGAGATCGATGCCGACAACTGTATCGATCACACGTTTGATGGGAAATACCGCGCTACCAGCCGACACGCCTCGCCTCTCGTTGATCATGCCTTGCTACAACGAGGATCAGGCGGTGGGCTATTCGATCCCGCGGCTGCTTGGGGCATTCCGTACAGCACGGATCAATCTGCAACTCATTACCGTCGACAACGGATCCACCGACCGCACCCGAAAATTGCTCACAGAGTTCGCCGCGAACAACCCCGAAGTCTCCCTTTGTGCCCTGAACGTGAACCAGGGCTACGGAAACGGCATTCTACAAGGGATTCCTCTTTGCTCGGGTGAATGGCTGGGATTTGTTCACGCCGACGGCCAAGTCGATCCCGAAGATGTCGTCCGGCTCTTCGAGGCGGCTGCAGCCACCGACGGCAATGTGCTCGCGAAAGTTTGCCGCCGATTCCGTATGGATGGCTGGAAGCGCAAGATTGTCTCGGGTGGCTACAACGTGCTCGTGCGGATGCTCTGGCCGGGCCTGCCCTCGGCTGACATCAACGGTTCGCCCAAGCTTCTCAAGCGCGACCACGCACTCGCTTTGAACCTCCAGTCGAAGGACTGGTTCCTCGACCCCGAGATCATGATCAAGGCGCATCGATTAGGCCTGCGTGTCCTCGAACTCAATGTCTTCGCCCGCATGCGAAGCAACGGTCTCTCACACGTCCGCGTGGGCACCTGCTGGGAGTTTCTCGTGAATCTGCTCAAGGCCCGGCTGACCCCTTCGTTCCGCGCCACTGACAGCGCGCGGTCCCACGTTGAGCAGGCCAGTCGTTGACCACATCGAGCTCTGTGTTGTGGCATCTTTGAACGTCCCATAAGCATGCAAACAATCATCCTGGCAGGCGGACGCGGCACCCGGCTTTCCGAAGAAACGGCAACCCGACCCAAGCCGATGGTCGAAGTAGGCGGTTATCCGATCCTGTGGCACATCATGAACATCTATGCGTCGCAGGGCTACAAAGACTTTCTCGTGGCATGCGGATACCGGGGTCAGATGATCAAGCAGTACTTTCACGAGTTTTTCCCCCACAACAGTGACTACTTCGTCGACCTGAAAAGCGGGGAGCGCGAAGTGCTCAATGAATGCGAGCACGATTGGCGTGTCGGTCTTATCGACACCGGGCTCGACACCATGACAGGCGGACGAATTCTCCGCCTTAAGCCGTCGTTGCAAGATGAGCGATTCATGCTTACCTACGGCGACGCCGTCGCGGATATCGACATCCCCACGCTGCTCGACTTTCACGAGTCCCACGGCAAACTTGCTACGGTCACGGCCGTTCGCCCGCCGGCGCGCTTCGGTGTCCTCGGCCTCGATGGCGACCGCGTCGCGGACTTCTCTGAAAAACCCCAAACCGGCGAAGGCTGGATCAACGGCGGCTTCTTTGTGTTCGAGCGTCGTCTCCTGGACTACATCACCGACGACAGCACGATCCTGGAGTACGACGCGCTAGAGAAACTCGCGGCCGACGGGGAACTCATGGCGTTCCGCCACAGCGGTTTCTGGCGTCCCATGGACACGCTGCGCGATAAGCACCTGCTTGAATCGTTGTGGACGTCGGGCGAAGCCCCGTGGAAGGTTTGGTGATGGAACCCTGGACCCAACGCAGTGTTTTCGTCACCGGGGCATCAGGCCTACTTGGCTCCTGGTTGTGCGAAGAGCTCCTCGCGCGTTCCGCCCACGTCACCTGTCTATTGCGCGACTGGGTGCCGGCGGCCCGGTTCACGCAAGAAGATCTGTTCGCTCGCGTCAATGTCGTGCGGGGCGACCTGGAAGACCACGCGCTTCTGCTTCGCGCGCTTAACGAATACGAGGTCGATACGGTTTTCCATCTCGGCGCCCAGACCATCGTCGGTACCGCGGCGCGCTCGCCCCTATCCACATTTGAATCAAACGTCCGTGGCACCTGGAATTTGCTCGAAGCGTGCCGCCTTTGCCCGGAGACCATTGAGCGTGTCATTGTGGCCTCGAGCGATAAAGCCTATGGCGACCAGGGGGACGAAGCATACCGAGAGTCCGCGCCGCTTCAAGGACGTTTTCCGTATGACGCATCAAAGTCCTGCGCCGACCTGATCGCCCTGTCCTACTTTCACAGCTACCGCGTACCGGTAGCCATTACGCGCTGTGGCAATCTCTTCGGTGGAGGCGACCTTAACTACAATCGCCTCGTCCCGGGCACGATTCGATCAGCCTTGCGGGGAGAAGCGCCCGTCATCCGCAGCGACGGTCAGTTCGTGCGGGACTATTTCTACGTCCGCGACGCGGTGGAAGCCTACCTCACGCTGGCTGATCTGATGCCCCGCGACGACCTGCTCGGTGAGGCCTTCAACTTCAGCTCGGGAGAACCGTTGACGGTCATCGAGGTCGTCGAGCGTATCCTGTCTCTATGTGATCGCGAATCCCTCCGGCCGGAGATTCTCAACCAGGCGAGCCGCGAGATTCCAAAGCAAACCTTAGACTGCACCAAGGCGCGGAAAGTGCTCACCTGGTCACCACGCTTTTCGCTGGACGCGGCTCTGCGGGAGACGATTGATTGGTACCGCCCGCAGATCGCTTAGTCCCGTCACAGCAATCGCTAGTTTGGTTCGCTCTGCTACTAGTAGGCCTGTGGATTCCGTCACTCCTTGACCGTGGGGCGATCGAATCCGTCGCTGATTTGCATGCCTTAGCCAAAGCGCCAAACCCCTACTTCGTTCCAGAACACGCCTGGCTACTCTACGTTCGCGCACCCCTGGCCGCCCTGAGCGCGTGGATTCTGTGTCTGACCCCAGGCCTGCTGTTGACGCCGTCGCTGGTCGATGATCTCGGCGTCAATCGCTGGTTGCTTTATGGCTTCAGCCTAAGTCTCATCATCATCAGCCCCCTAGTCGCGCTCGCTCAAGCACTCGCGGGTAGCCCGATCACCGGTGTCGGTTTCATAGCTTTTCTTGTCGTTATCTCACTGCTTTGTTTCCTCATCACATTCTTTCGGGTCGCCGCGGATGGCCCGCTCGCATGGCCTGTCTCAAAGTCCGAACCCTTGATTCAGGGGCTCTTCCTACTTGCCGGCGCGTGGTTCATTTCCGCGCTACTGACACCCAAGATCTACTGGGAGGTCTTTAACGGAGACGGCGCGAAAACATATGAAACGGCCCGCCGTCTGCTTCACCATGCCCTACCATTCTGGCCGCCTGAAGCAGGGGAGTTGTCGGAGTTCCCCTCACCCACATCCATACTGGGCCTCTATCCGGCATAGTGGTTCATCCGGCTATTCGGCCCGCACGAAGCCTCCGTGCGGTTGCCGGTTGTATTCTTCAGAGTCCTGGCTGTGGCCGGAATTACCCGTCTGACACAGCGTCCGAATCGGGGTCCGCTGGGCCTGCCGGAGCGCTTCCTTGTGGGGCTCGTGGTTACAGTTACGATTGTCGTTCTTGGCTACCACGCTTCCTACAACCCCTATATTGCCGACCTGGCTTCTCCGACGCTACATGACTTCGCCCTAATTGTTTGCTTCCTTGGTTTCGTCAACGCGTTTGTCGTTGGCAAACCAGGCTGGATCTGTCTTTGGACGTGCCTCGCCTATCTGTCGTGGCCGAGCGCGGCCCTGCTCATCGTCCTGTGGCTGGCAGGCACGGTCTGCTTGTGGCGGCCCCAACCCTGGAGATCAGTAGTCGTTGCCGCCGGTGCACTATCGTGCTGCTTTGTCGCATCCGCGGGCCTCCCTGCGCTCGTGCATTCCCCCGACATGGCTGCACCCGGCGGGGTAAACACCTTCGCCGCGCTCTGGCAACGGGCTACGCCCATCACACAAATACTTACCTTTGAGACCCTATTTGATAGGGCGCACCTCCAGCATTTTGCGTACCTGCTGGTGCCCAGCGGTATTCTGCCGGCATTGAGCGTCGTTCTTTGGCACAAGCTTGACTCAATTGGCCGTACGATGGCCTTCGTGATCATTGGCTGCTTCGGGTTCTTCTATTTGCAACGTGGTGCCGTTCTACACCACTTCGCGCCGATTATGGTCCTGCCTCTCGTCGCCTTCTGGCGCGCCAACCTCCAAGTGCGCCACCGTCACCGGACGGCCTTTCTTGCGACGACCGCCGTATTCGCTTTCCTGGCCCTTGGCTTGGCATTGCCTCGCTCTCTGCCGGTCATCACCAAAGAGCGAGACCTGGGCGCGACGATCGCGATTCGATTCGAAGGCTACGATCGTTCCGATCCATTTTCCTTCGCTCGCAGCGAGATCCTCCACCACGCCTTCCCCTTCACTTGGGACATTCGTCAGCCCCAGCGCGACTACGGTGGCTCCGCTTTCACCTGGAACTACTACGCACATCAACCCAAGGCTCTCGATACACCTGCGCACTACATACTCCAGCCGGCCCACGATGATGCGCCCAAAGGGATGCAACTACTCGCGACCGACTCGGACGCAGCTCTCTATGTCTCCGACTTGGAGCAACTTGAAAAGGATCGTTCGTCCCCCCCGCCGCCTCTAGACGGCAGTCCGCTATTTCGCCAACACTTGGGCCAACTCCTTGGATGGTAAGAACCCGATTGCCGCCTCCGTTCGATATGCTGAACTCCCGGTGGGTACGACATTCACTTCTCGCGGAATCGCCCTTAGGCTATTCCTTTCCTGCTGGTTGATCTATTCCCTTCATTTCGCCAGCAACATCGTGCGTGAGGTCTACGCCGCCGTCGCGCTCGGGGACCATCTGTCATTCCGGCTTGACGACTACGCCGGTATGCACGACGACATCTTTGAGATCGAAGGCCGTGGGTGGCATCACGGCGCCAATCCGGGTGCATCGATGATCGCCGCGATGCCCTACGCCCTGGCCCGGCCCCTGATCGATCGAATTGTCGAGCGCACCAACCAACGTCGCGCTGAGAGTGCCGATTCTCCGCCGACCTACAACGCCCCTGACGTCGAAGCTCGCGAACTATTTCGCGAGGCGTGGAACCGAGGCTACGACATCAAACTCGGGCTAGCCGCGCTCGTCATGCAGTGGTTCTGCATGGCGCCTCTATCGGCCGCGGGCGTCGTACTCATGTTCTTCGCGCTCATTCCGCTGCTCAAGTCCGACCGGCGCGCGCTCTGGTTCGCGTTGCTCTACGCCTTTGGCACACCCGTCTTCTATCGCACGGGCTTCATCAATCACAACATGATGCTCGGCCACTTCGCTTTCGCCGCGTTCCTGCTGCTTTGGAACTACCGCGACCGTCTGCCCTGGTCGCCCGAGACCCGCCTTGCCCTAGCGGGCTTCGCCGCCGGCTTGGGCGTCTTACTCGACTATTCCGGTGGAATCCTGTTGCTTGGGCTCTTCTTCTACAGCGCCTATCGGTGGATCAGACCCGGCGAGGCCTCCAAAGCCCGCATCGTCACCTTGACCGCCATCCGGTTCGGACTTGGCGCACTAGGCCCTGTCGCCATATTGTGGTTCTACCAATGGCAGAGCTTCGGGCATCCGTTCTACCCCGGCCAGCATTGGATGGCCCCTGTCGAATGGATGGACCTCGGTTATCAAGGCTTTTCCCTGCCCCGCCGGGACCTACTCCAGATGCTGCTCGTCGATCACCGATTCGGGCTCTTCGTCAGTTGCCCGCTCTTCCTCGTGGCGCTCGCCGCACCGTTGGTTCACCGAGCGCGGACACGGCCCGGAGCTGTCACGCTTGCGACGCCCGAACTAGTTTTCCTCCTGGCTACGTCCACAGTCCTTTGGCTATTCTTTGGCGCCGTTGCCTATACGCGACTGCAGTTCGTGACCGGCGTCCGCTATCTAGCGCCGCTGTTTCCGTTTCTTTTCCTGCTCGCCATGGTCGCTCTCACTCGATTGCCTGTCGTTCTCGTGCGGCTGATCGCCGTCGGGTCCATTACCCTGGCATGGTCAATGGCGATGTATCGTGACGTCGAGCGCGGCTGGGGCGTTCTCGATCCGGTCTTCGAGATTCTTCTTGGCGGTCCGCGATTGCCGATCCTGACGAGGCTTTCCCGCATCGAAGGACTCTTCGGGGAAGGCTTCCTCTTCGGCCCCTCGCCACTCCCGCTCTTCGCACTAGCCACCGCGATCCTGTTCGTCATCTGGATGCCCTGGAAGCAGTCCGCTCGAAACGGCGCCGGATAGCAAACGCATCCGTTTCCCGCACTCGTCAAACCAACATGGAACCGCACATCACCGAAACGATGACGATGGTGACTGATTACATCCTTACGGCGCAGGCATCAGCTTTTGCGTGGATGCTCTCTCGACGTGCAGCCCCGCAACCCTCAAGAACCGTCCAGCTTTGGATTCGGGGCCTCTCTCTCGCCGCACTAGGCGCGCTCGCCGGCGGGACCGCTCACGGCTTCCGCCTATTCGTTCCCGGCCCGCCGCTCATCGCATTGTGGACGATCACGATCGGAAGCCTTACTCTCACGACGGTTATCCTTTCTTGGGCCGCAATTCGGTCGGCCAAGTATCCCGAATCAACTGACGACGCGGACCGTGCCGCGGGCCTGTGGTGGCTCAAGTTAACGCTCGCCTCCGCCATCATCGGCTCGACGATCGCTGTGTTCGGCCCATCGCCCCATCCAAAGTTCAATCACTTCGACCTAGCGCACGTGGTCCTCATGGTCGGTCTCTACGCCGCCTACCGAGGCGTCACCCTACGGCATCTCGAAGTCAGCTAGCCGCCCTTCAACGCTGCGTGTTATAGTCAACCCGCTCGGGCGGCAGACGCCCCCACTCCACCCGGCACACACGACTCGGCGCTAGAAACATCACAAGGAGCTACGTATGGGCCTTCTCTGGTTTTTGATTATCGGTATCCTCGCCGGATTCGTCGCCGGCAAACTGATGCGCGGCGGTGGATTCGGACTTGTCGGCAACCTTATCGTCGGCATCATCGGAGCCTTCATCGGCGGCAACCTCTTAGGAATACTGGGAGCCTCAGCCGGTGGCGGTCTCATCGG
>Ga0114999_10010398_pt1 | contig 10080 bp, 12 predicted proteins | sample ArcticOcean_MG_C_3_FD_89820 | JGI IMG/M metagenome (GOLD analysis project Ga0114999, IMG submission 89820) | Marine microbial communities from western Arctic Ocean - ArcticOcean_MG_CB8_126 | ecosystem: Environmental > Aquatic > Marine > Oceanic | place: Arctic Ocean: Canada Basin | collected... | reverse complement strand
TGCTGGCATGCGCAGTATTCTGCATTAATCGCTAAACAAACGTGAAAGCCCTTCGTTCAAGAGCGTGACCATCGACACACAGACAATTCGACGCCATGCGATTCGCGGCTTGATCTATGACGAAAAAGTCGCGCGGGTGCTTTTGATTCAGATGGTCGTGCAAGACACAGGAAAACTGATCTGGCTGGCCCCCGGCGGGGGCATGGAAACGGACGAATCAGTCGAAGACTGCTTATTTCGCGAAGTCGAAGAGGAAACAGGTTTCCGACCTAACGCCTGCCTGGGCCCAATTTGGCATCGCCGGCACCAGTTTCTACTCAACGGCAAACAGTGGGACCAAAGTGAGGAGTTCTATCTCATTTCGACCCAGCGCTTCGAGCCTGTCAGCACGAACAATCCAGTGGAATTCGAAGCGCGTGCTTTTCGTGCCTTCAAATGGTGGACAGCTGAAGAAATTGCCGCGGCATCTGACGAAATTTTCGTACCGCTTAGATTCGCAGAACATTTTCGTTCGCTTGTCGAGGACGGCCTACCCCACGAATCAATCGACGTAGGCGTCTAGCCTGGCGGACCTTCACGCGCTGGGATTCAGGTGCCCCATTAGGTACCAAAGCGTTTTGCCGCTCGCGCGCGGGCTTTGGCAGCTTCATCGTCGCGATTCTTCGATGGCGCTACGGTGACAAGGGATTGCAACGACGCGCGCGTTGTATCTGTGATCTCATCAATGGCATGCGCAAACGCTTGTTCGTTCGCAAGTGACGGTTTCGTCGAACCGCTGACCTTACGCACGAACTGCAATGCCGCAGCATGGATTTCGTCATCGGTCGCTGGCGGTTCGAAGTTGAACAGAGTCTTGATGTTTCGACACACGTGATACCCCTAAAATCTGCTGCGCCCAGGCGACGCATTACCGTCACTTCGACAGTTGGCCAATAATCTCGGTCTCAACCACAAAACCGTCGCGAAGGCCTATCGGCTCCTGGAACGCGACTCAGTGATCCAAACGAAGGGCTACCGAGGCACCTTCGTTCACCCGGATGCAAAAGCCAACAGCACGGTCGATTTAAACGACTGGGTGAACCGCTCATTACATCAAACCATATCGACATTTCGCGAGGCGGGCGTGACGGATTCGGAAATTCGTATCGCGTTCGCTGATTTGATGAAGAACCGAGGCAAGCAAAAGGAGCCGTATCTCAGCTCCGACTACCGCCACCGCCAGCGACAGCTAGTAGTGCGGTTCACCATCGCCATCGGCATTATCGCAACGTTATTCATACTCATCACAAATGGGTTGAAGCCATTTAGGCACGGCCTCGACGACATAGTAATGAGCCTCACCTGCAGCTCCTTTGCCTATTTCAGCTGCGACTAATGCGAATCGAAGTTATCGATTTTGAAGTCTACAAAGCAGAACAACCGGCGAATGGAGGCCCCACTACCCCTACCAACTCTAGCCCTAGAACGAGCATGTTCGTCTCGTTGCTAATTGGCTGTTTGACAGCAACCACGATCGTTGGAGTGCTGGCAGCCAAACGAGCAACGAAGCCCGATTAGGAGGGTTTGGCGACGCGAGAAACTGTAAGGAATTCCATTAGCCGCTAAACAGTTGTGTGGATGCCTTTCACCAACCGTTACGAGCCGGCATCCTTCTCAGTCGTGTTGTCCTCAATCTCGTAAAACGCAGCAAGCCCTGCCCGCACGCCAAGTTGACGATAGTCTGCGAACACCTCTTTGCCGCTGAGCCCGGTTTCACCGCGCGCGGCGAACGCCTCATAGGCCTTCACCACCGCTCGGACCGACGCGACGTGCGCCGTGATTGGGTCAATCAATAGATTCCATCCCGAATTCTTCCACTTGTCGTGTCCCAGCTGGTCCATCGTGGTGATGGCGGCCAACGGGCCGTTCAACATCCCACGCGTCTGGTCGATTTGGCTATCATTCTCCGGCATCAGCATCAGTAAATCGGCACCGGCTTTTTGATACTCGCGCAACCGGTCGATGGCGGCGGCGTAGCTTTCATTCTTCACCGCGCCGGTGCGTGCAATAATCGCAAAGTCCTCGCTTGATCGTGCGGCAACCGCGGCTTCAATCTTCTGCACCATCACGTCTGTCGGCACGAGGTGTTCAATGCCACGGTGATGACTAACGCGCTTCGGTGCGACTTGATCCTCGATTTCGACACCAGCGGCGCCCGCGCTCTGCATCTCCCAAATTCCGCGGGCGGTGTGCACCGGATCGCCAAAGCCGACCCCAATGTCGACAATGATATCGATGGAACTGCGTTGGGTAATGCGTCGTGTCGCGTCGGCAATTTCTGTCGCGGTCAACAACGCTTCACTGACCGCGTAGCTATAGCCCAACGCGCCACCGCTGACATAACCAAGTTCAAAACCCGCCTGTTCGGCTATGCGTGCCATGAGCGGATCTAGACACAGCGGTACCACCACCGGACTGTTCCCTGCCATCGCTTTTCGCAACCCACCGTTCACGTTCAGTTCCTAATGGTCGCTGCGGCGAGCAACGCCAACGCTTCTTCACGCACACGGCTCACGCGGGATTGAATTTCCTCGATCTGTTCGGCTTCTAAGCCGATCGCAGTGAAATAATCCGTGTTGGCTTCGCCCAGCTCCGGCGGGTCGCCTTTCACACTTCCTGGAGTTTCACTGAGACGAACAAGATTGCCGACCGTTTTACAGGTACCCACCCCTGGCACGTCGACCTCAGTAATGTATTTGTTTGCAATACTTTGGGGATCGACCAGGACTTCGTCATAGCTACGCACCCGCTCCCAGATTATCTCCGGTTGGGTGCGTAGAAATTCGTCCCACTCGAGTACCGTCTTCTGCGCAAAAGCGACCTCGAGACGCGCGCGGATTTCCGCGGAATCTTCGTCCGTCATGCCATCGCCCAACCGCTGACCCGGGGTTTGCAAGCGTGGGTCAAATGCGAGTTCCGGAGCATCCGCAAACGCGCAAAATGCATCCCAATTGTCCAACTCCATGGTGGTCGCCAACATTATCGCGCCACCGTCAGCGGTCGCATAAACGCCATACGGTCCGCGAAGGTTCGGATGGTGAGAACCGTCACGCTGCATCACGTGGCCGGTCATGGAGGTGTGTGTAAGTTCCCATTGCTGCAGCCATAACTGCGTTCCGAGCGCGCTAGTCATAACTTGCTGGCCACCACCGTGTCGTTCACGTGCCAAAAGCGCAGTGACCACCGCAAGCGCCAATTGCATTGCACCCGCAGTATCGCCGCTCGCCGCACCAGGGAGTCCCGGTGGTGCGTCGGGCGAACCGGTCACTGAACTCAATCCTCCACGTGCGACTGCCGCGCCATCCAACATCGCTTTGTCTGCATCTTCCCCCTTCGGCCCAAAACCACTGACGGTCGCGTGAATCAACTCTGGGAATTTCGCATGCAGCGTGGCGTAATCCAGGCCCAGCTTCACGAGCGCAGGGACTCTATAGTTGGTCAAGAGCACATCCGCATTCGCCAACAATCCGAGTAGCGCCTGCGAGCCGAGGTCCGTCGTAAGATCCAAACACACCGACCGCTTGCCTCGATTCACCGCTACGAATTGCGGCCCCAGGGTCGATTCAGGTGTCCCATTATTTTTCCCGCGGCCATGGCGACTCGGGTCGCCAAGCGGGGGCTCGACCTTTATCACCTCGGCGCCCATGTCACGAAGATAAAGCGCTGCGGCCGGTCCCTGGACCGCCACGGCTAACTCGACAACCGTATACCCTTCTAATGGTTCAGGCACTTGGATCCCTTTTCAGTCTGCGGTAGATTTAGTGACGCCATGAATTCTTCTTCGGTAAGCCGTTCATGGTCTCCCGCAAAATCGAAAAATCCAGGATTACTATCAACAAAGGTCTCGCCTTCGTCAAAGCACCCCACCGCCATGATGTACTTGTCCGGTTGCATCTTGTAAAACAAATTCGTCCCGCGCTCCTGGCAAAAGCCTCGCTCCGCCCAATCCGAGGAACTAAACGCTCTGATGTGCGCTGCCCCAACGAAATCTAACGCACCGACACTTGCGGCCATCAATGTACTACCGTCCAGCGTCGACACATCGAACAATGGCAGGCATGGATATGCGCCTCTACATCCTCGGCGGCAAACGTGACTGACCCACACAAACATCGACCCGTCGTTGCCATCGTCGTATCTCCTTGTCTAATGGCCCCATAGCATACCGTCGCATCTAGAGAGCCTCAATTGGATGTACTGCTTCCCTGCGAGAAGGAATTCGAGCGACATTTAGTTTCTAATACGCCACGTCAACAACCCCAAACGAGTCGCGCCAATGGCAACCATATACGCAGACAACAGTTTGAGCATCGGCCGTACGCCCCTGGTACGCATTAACAGGATCACCGATGGGCTCGCCTGTATCATTCTCGCCAAGATCGAAGGCCGCAATCCCGCGTATTCGGTCAAGTGCCGGTTAGGCGCGGCACTGATCTGGGCCGCCGAAGAGGAAGGCACGTTAACGCCGGGAAGTCGCGACGTAACGATCGTAGAAGCGACCTCTGGCAACACCGGCATTGCATTGGCCTTTGTGGCTGCGGCCCGCGGTTACCCCATCATCCTGACGATGCCCGAAACCATGTCCGAAGAACGCTGTCGCATGCTCAAATCCTACGGAGCTGAGCTAATTCTCACCGAGGGAAGCAAAGGCATGCCCCAAGCAATCGCAGCGGCCGAAAACATCGTGAACTCGGACCCAAAGAAATACTTCATGCCACAGCAATTCAATAATCCTGCGAACCCACAAATTCACTACAAGACCACTGGACCCGAAATATGGGAGGACACCGCAGGTGACATCGCCGCATTCATTGCGGGCATTGGTACCGGTGGAACGATTACCGGCACGTCGCGCTATCTGAAGGAGCAAAGCCCGAGCCTATTCTCGGTCGGGGTCGAGCCTGCACATTCGCCGGTCTTGACCCAGATCCGCAACGGACAAACACCATCGCCGGGACCCCACAAAATTCAAGGTATTGGCGCGGGTTTCAAACCCAAGATCCTCGACCTCGACGTCGTCGATGAACTCGTCACGGTAACGAATGACGAGGCAATCGAGATGGCGCGGCGCTTGAGCCGTGAAGAAGGTATCACCTGCGGGATCTCCTCGGGCGCGGCAATGAGCGCCGCAATTAACGTCGGATCTCGACCAGAGTTCAGCGACAAGACCCTCGTCGTCATTCTTCCTGACGCGGGCGAGCGCTATCTATCCAGCGCATTGTTTGAAGACACGGCGGACCAATGAGTAGCTACCTTCACGAGATTGACATCGACGAGGCCAACGCGGAACTTATTCGACTACCCGCACAAGACCAACTCCGTTGGGCAGTGCAGAAGTTCGGCGACAACGCGAGCTTGCTCGCTAGCATGCAAAAAACAAGCTCGGTTCTCGTGCACATGTTTGCGCAGGAGCGTTTTTCGAACGAAATTCTTTTTGTAGATACGGGTCTGCATTTTCATGAAACACTTAGAACTCGCGACGAGTTGATTAAGCGGTACGACGTCAACGTAATTACACTCTATCCGGACATGACCCCTTCGCAACAAGAGTCCAAGCACGAACTGAAACTTTATAACTACATCGATGGTCAACCCGACTGTTGCCGCATGCGCAAGGAAGAACCTTTTCTCGACCACGTTCGCACTCATGCCCATAAGCTTGTGGTCCTTGGCTTGCGCAAAAGCGAAGGCGGCAACAGGGCACACCTCATGCCATTGGCGCCCGACCGGCGATATGGTGGGTTCGTCCTACATCCTTTGCTGGAATGGGAAGAGCAGGATGTTGATCAATACATAGCCAGCCACGATGTGCCAGTGCATCCCTTGCATGCTGAGAGCTTCCCAAGTATTGGCTGCCAGGTTTGTACCACCCCGATACAACACGGAGAAGATGAGCGGGCCGGGCGTTGGCGTCATTTGCGCGAAGGTGATGACGGACCACAGTATTGCGGGCTCAATTTTTCGGACGGCGGTGGCATCTAGCATTGCGCCGCTTACGGGGACACCCTCTTGTGGCGTGGGCGCAGCTGCGGGCTAACGCCGCTCATACACCAGACCATTGAACGAGACATTCTTCGGCCGCCATCGGGTCAGCGGCCCCTACGGAACACGCTAATGCAAGATCAAATTCGACTCGCGCAAAAATTCATCGGCATTATCGGCCGCGCTCTGCTCGGTGCCTATTTCTTGGGTCCTGGCATCAGCGAGATTGGTGGCGGCGCGGCTTTGATTATTGGCTACCGTACGCAAGTAGTCGCCTTTCTACTGGCTGGTCTCACCCTCGGTATAAGCCTCTTTATGCACGACTTTTGGAACGATCCCGCTGAGACCCAGAACTTCGTCAAAAACATGGCAATCATGGGGGGCCTGATGTTCGTCGCATCCGCAACCCTCGATCACAAACAGCCAAACGACGAGGATGTTTGAGCTACACCACCAAATTCCGCCGATGGATGTGTACTGGTAACGGGAAGTGAGGGCTTGGTTGGAAAGGCCGGATGTGGCGCTTTGTCAGTTCACGCTCATTCAAGTATTGGTTTCGACCGGACCACCGGCGGCGACATCCTCAATCTGTCGGCTCTCGGCACGGCCGTGCGAGCGGCGCGATCATTCATTGCGCTGCATTACTTGGTGATCCAGAACAATCGTCCAGCCAGATCATGGAGGTAAACTACAAGGCAGGTGGAATGTACTTCGATGTGCCTTAGCTTCCGATCTACAAAAGATAGTCCATCTCAGCACTGTTGACGTTTTAGGGATCTTCAAAGGCGAAAGAGCAGCCGATTTCCTGCCGCTGAATGAGTCAAACGCTTGTTATCCACGCACGACCTATGGCGTTTCGAAATACCTTGCCGAAGAGAGGTGTCGGTTATTCGCCTGGGCGCATGACACGTCCATCATTTGCTTGCGGCCACCAGGAGTTTGGGAATCACCCTCCACCTACGGATGGATTGCCGACGAGCACAGGCAACGACCCGCGTTCGAATAGGATCCGTTTTGGGAGTACGGCACATTCATCGATGTGAGGGATCTGGCGAAGGCTTGTATATGCGGTCTTAGCGCGGCACCAGCAGGATTTTCCCGGTTGTTTGTCTCAGCGGACGACATCACAACCACCGGCCGTACGAGTTTCGAACTGAGCCGGCAAATCCATCCTACGGTCGAATGGCGCGGCGACGGCAAATTCGACGAGGATCCTTACCGCACATTATTAAGCAACGACGCCGCCAAGGAGGCCTTGAAGTGGACCCCTCTCCGTCGTTGGGCGGATTTCGCAACCCGATATGTCCGCCGGAGCGCCACTGCGATTCCGCGCGTCGTGTTGCCGGTCAGCGGCGAACAACGCGCACTATCCCTTTCCCCTCGACAGCTACGTATATAAATCCATCTGGGCCTTGGCGCACGTTGCGTACCCGTCCGATATTTTCGAAAAGTATCTCTTGGCTCGTAACGGTATCGCCTTCAACACGGCACAGCACAACGTAACTAAACTTCAAAGAACCAACCAGCAGGCCGCCCTTAAACTCTGGATAGTTGTCGCCGGTTACGAAGGTCATACCCGATGGTGCAATGGAGGGAACCCAGTACCACGCCGGCGGGGCGAACCCTTCGCGTTCAGTGCCTTCGGCAAAGTCGGTGCCGCTGTAATTGATCCCGTAGCTCAATATCGGCCATCCGTAGTTTTGTCCAGCGACAATGACATTCACCTCGTCCCCACCTCGTGGGCCGTGCTCGTGAATCCAAATCTGACCGGTCTCTGGGTGCTTGGCCATACCTTGCGGGTTGCGATGACCCCATGAGTAGATTGCGCCTTTAGCGTCTTCGCGATCTACAAACGGATTATCCGAGGGGACGCGTCCGTCGTCATGAAGTCGATAGATCTTGCCGTTGTCGCGCGTGAGATCCTGCGGATTGACGTCACGGGCGCCTCGGTCACCTGCCGAAAAATACAGATAACCATCGTCATCAAATTCGATCCGGCTACCGTAATGCTGTCCACGCCCGGTATTCGGCCCGGCCTTGTAGAGCACCTCTTGATCGCGTAATTGGTCGCCAATTAATCGCGCGCGCATAAGCGCGGTGTTGCTTCCATCGCCGCTACCATCTCGACTGGAATACGTAAGGTAAACCCATCCGTTGGTTGCAAAGCCAGGGTGCAGTTCGATATCCAACAACCCACCCTGCCCGTTGACATGAACGTCGGGAACGCCCGCAACCTGAGTTTTGCGTCCACTCGGATCGACTCGATAAAGTTCGCCTTTGCGTTCAGTGATCAACATATCGCCGTTGGGGAGCCAAACCATGCCCCAAGGCACGGCAATGCCTTCTACCACCGGTTCGAACAGAAACTCGCTGGCCGTGCTGGCACACCCTGAGACGAGCGTGATTGCGACGAATACGCTAATGAGGCGGACACCACGTGTAAGCGCAAATTTCATCATTTGATTCTCGCTATTTTCGAGTTGCTAATGCCAATGTATTGCCAGCAGGATCTTTGAAGAACGCCTTCCATTCTTCCGTTCCTGGATTGTCGAAGATTCCATCCTCATCGCGATGAATCATCTGTGCGTCCGATTCGAATTGAACACCCTTCGCTTCCATTCCACCTTCGCGGCATCAACATCGTCTACCCAAAATACAGCGTTGCGACGCTCGCGCTCGCCTCAAACATCAGCCGAACACCGGACAGATCAAAGAACACGACCCCTGGCGGATCAAATTAACCGATAAATTGTGCACCGAGCGTATTGCGATAAAAATCGATCATCACATCGCCACCAGCCGACTTTGCGGCCACCTGATGCAGACGGGTTATGCGCATAACCATCACTTCGTACTTGTTGTTGGCATCAGTCTACCTTATAAAAGTCCCATTGAAAGGAGATTGATATGACGGATAGATTGGAAGGCAAGGTTGCACTCATCACTGGCGGAACGAGCGGGATCGGGGCTGCAACTGCTGCCTTGTTTGCCAGCGAGGGCGCAAACGTGGTGATTTCAGGACGATCCAAAGAGAAAGGCGCAGCGTTGGCCGATGATCTTGGCGAACAGGTCGTCTACTTCGAAGCAGACGTAATGAACGAAGCAGACATTGAAAAGTCGGTACAGTTTACCGTCGACACGTTCGGCAAACTGGACATCCTTTTCAACAATGCGGGCGGTCCGGTGGGTGCACCTCTTGACCAAATCACGCAGGAGCATATTGACTACGGTGTGCGCCTGCTGTTATCGAGCGTGATACTGACAACCAAGGCCGCGATTGGGCCCATGAAGGCCAATGGCGGCGGATGTATTATTAATAACTCAAGCGTTGCTGCACTGCGCTACCGCCAAGGTGACCCGCTGTATTCCTCCTTGAAGGCAGGCGTCTCACACTTCACCCGCATGTCCGGGATTGAACTCGGCCCGCACAACATCCGGGTCAATACGATCTCTCCCGGCGCGATCGCAACCCCGATTTTCTACGGTGGTTCCGCGCGTGCGAACACTCTGTCTGATGAAGACAACGCACGTAAAATGGAAAAGCTAAAAGGCAATCTCGCCAAGGCCGTCCCTTTGAAGACCGCAGGGCTCGCGTCGGACATTGCCGAAGCCGCGCTGTACCTTGCTAGCGATGCCGGGCGCTTCGTCAATTGTCATGATTTGGTTGTAGATGCTGGGCGCACCTCCATGTTCTACGAACCCAACGATTAGTCTCAGCTCGCATCCTGAAGGGATGGTGCAACCGGCGCACTTTTCGGTTTAAACCAAACCCAGGCAAGAAGGCTCCTGGTCAATAGCAGGACGCCGTTGACCATGAATGCCATTTCTTGCAACCAATAGTCGTAAATGAACCCACCGACGAGGGTACGCACGCGCAGCATCGTGCCCGTATAAATCGCGATCATCGCCCCAATTCCAACTGCGCCAACACCGAGATCGGCGGCGTAGATCGGCAAGCTGAAATTTAGGAAGACGAATGCCATCGAAGCAAAAAAAAACGGCTGTCACGTGCGGCGAGTTTTGCGTACGGGCCATAGGCTTCTTATGACACAGCAATTG
>Ga0114999_10010393_pt1 | contig 10084 bp, 6 predicted proteins | sample ArcticOcean_MG_C_3_FD_89820 | JGI IMG/M metagenome (GOLD analysis project Ga0114999, IMG submission 89820) | Marine microbial communities from western Arctic Ocean - ArcticOcean_MG_CB8_126 | ecosystem: Environmental > Aquatic > Marine > Oceanic | place: Arctic Ocean: Canada Basin | collected... | reverse complement strand
CCGGATTTCGGCCGGAGACGCAGTAGCTGAAAATCAGGTAGTCTGCGTAATGTTTCCATCAGTTGAGCTGCAAGTTGATCAAACAGCAGCATGATTTTCCGCCAGGCTTCGGTTTCTCTCTCAACCACTTCCGTATCACATTCAAATGTTACACGTTTTCTGGCAAATATATTTTCCGCCTCTTCTTCTGCTTCAATAAGCATAATTCCGGCCCTGCCGTCATTCTGCATATTGCCGGTATGTCTGGCAAGTGCGCTGACGTAAATGTAAAAATTATTATTTTGATCAACCACAAAAGGTGCATAACTGCTTTCAGGTCGACCATTTTCACCGATTGTGGACAGCTGAAGACTGCTGAATTTTCCCAGAAATGTTAAATATTCTGCTGTTGTCTTCGATTGAGGAGTTGCTGACTGATTCATCTTTTGTTTCCTGAAATTGTGTTTTGTGAAATTCAAACTAACACAAAAATATATTTTTATAAATTTATTTTTTTGCTTAGCCTTAGGTGCCTAATATTGAACGACTTTATTGATCTTTGATTTTGTATATATAAAATAAAATTATTAAATTTTTAATATTTTAATCTATGTATTATCAGCTATCTATGGGTAACTGGTTCATCTTTTTAGAATTCTTTTTAGTTGATTTTTCTAACCGTTTTGCTTTAAATTAATGAGGCCAGTCTGGTAGCTTACATTCCATGGACGGGAGAAAATTTACGCCAATCTCAAGCAGTAATTCTGCTGATTTTGAATGTATAAAAATAGCAAATGGATTTGAAATATAAGAAGAATGGAGTTGAATCAAGAACAATCTAACGAATTTAAGGAGTGCGTGAAGCGCTCTTTGTCTCCACATGCAAACCAGGCATGGCTGAACTCTCTGCAATTACTAAAAATCACTCCTACAAAAGTGATCATTGGAGGAGTTGCTCACAAGGTTTATCGTTATGAAATTAAAACAAATCACGAATCTCTGCTGAAAAAAGTCCTCGACGAACTTTATCCGGAAAAATCTCCATTTTCAGAAAAAAATTTCGAGTATAAAATCGGCGGCATTCCAAAACCCAAAAATGTCATTCAGCCTGAATTTGAGCTGAATGAAGATCCGTGTACCGAGAAAGTTGAGGAAACTCTTCCTAAAAAAATCAAATCCGCAAAACAGCTAGAAACTCCGGTTGGCAGTCACTGTACTTTTTTGCTGGATTCCTTCATCCCCGGAAAACGTAATCTATTGGCCAGCAGAGCCTGCAGAGCAGTCGTTGACATGCCTGGAGTTGCCTTTAATCCATTCATTATTTATGGTGAGTCCGGTGCTGGGAAGACACATTTGCTGGAAGGAATCAATCACGAACTGCAGCAAGGCAAGCCAGAAATACAAACGGTTCAGGTTACAGCAGAGGATTTTTTGAATGATTTCATTGTCCATCTAAGAATGAACAAAATGAAAGAATTTCGTGATCGTTACCGAAAGGTTGATGCTTTTCTGCTGGATGATTTGCAGGCAATGTTGCCCTCGGCCAAGTGCCAAGCCGAACTCCTCAACACAATTAATGCCTTACGCAAGAAAAAAGCCCAAATCGTCATAGTCTGCGAACAGGCACCTACACAAATTGAAGGCCTCATTTCCGGACTGCGCGGTCGGCTTGAATCAGGACTAACGGTTGATATCGGTATTCCTGACGATCAAACACGTATTGTAATTCTGGAAAACAAAGCCGCCGAACGTGGTATTCCGCTGAGCAATGAACTGGCACATTTTATTGTGCAGCATATCAAGGGCGGTATTGGACGCATGGAAGGTGTTTTGATGCGGTTGGGAATACATGCTTCATTGTTAAATGAAGAACTGACAATAGATTTGGCAAAATACGCTCTTAAAGATTGGCTGGACGAGTCTACTCAAAATTCAAATTCTGCTCAATCCTCCAATGGTAGATTTGCAGATGATACAGCAAATAAAATCATGCAGCGCATCTATGTCATGTTTCAAATAACAGAGGAAGGTCTGCTTTCCTATCGACGTGACAGAAAACACAGCAAAGCTAGGCAGGCAGCAGTTTTTCTGCTCAAACAACTTACCTTACTTTCATTGAGTGAAATTGGTAAAATTGTTGGACGTAACCATTCGACTATTCATGCAACCTTAAAAAAAGTTGCCGAGAGGATGTCTGCAGATGATTTCTTTCTCAAACAAATGCAGTCTTTTCTGCTTGAATTTGAAGATAAATCTGATTCCTCAAAGCTACCTGAACAAAAACGTCGTTACCGTTTTTGAGTTCCTGAAGAATATTTTCCGCAGAAGTAATTATTAGTAGTACTTCCCAACATTGCCTTTCCCTGAAATTTCAGCTAAATTAATCTGCAATCACTAAGTTCCTGAAACAGAAACATTCAGTCTTATTTGCTTCATGTATTTTAGCTTATACTTGTTTTTTTTCGGAATCACTGCTTTGCTGCTGATTACTGTTTCCGGATGTTCAAATCTGCCGCAAAAGATTTATGTAAACCATCCGAAAATATTGCGTAAACAAGCTGAATTGGTCTGTCAGAATACAGATGCTTCACATTTTATAGTTGAAAATCTGCTGGTTAAACTGAAACGTCACGATGGCAAGGAGCTTAATTTGAAACACTACAATTCTTTGCTTCCGGATGGATATTATTTTTGTACACGGCAAAACCGCAAATCCTCGATCCTCGATTGATATCAGCTTATGTCCGAAATTTCGACACCGAAAATCCTGATCCGTACACCAAACTGGCTCGGTGACCTTGTGATGGCAAGCGGTTTTGTCAGAGCAGTTCTTGACTTCTATCCGGAATCAGAGGTTGATTTGATCGTTAAATCCGGATTTGAAAATTTACCTCTGCCACGGCGTGGAAAAATAATTGTGCTTGAGCCAGAAAAAATCTCTGCCGGTGCTTTCGGAAAAAATTTAGACTCCGGAAATTATTCTCACTTTTACGTCCTCCCTCCAAGCTTTTCCTCTGCCTGGATGGCATTTCAAAGTAACATTCCGCAGCGCATCGGTTATTCCGGAGAGTTTAGAAGTCTGCTGCTGAGCAAAGCAAAAAAGCATGAGGGAAAGCCGCGTTCAGTACACATCCTCAAGGAATACCTAAATTTACTTGATCCGCAACTTTCTGTGGAAAAATATCCTCCCCAGCTTGAAACAACTCCGGACTGGATCGAAAAACATTTAAACTCTTTTCAGAAACCGCTGCCGGAATCTTATATTGTCTTTACTCCGGGCGCAGTTTATGGTCCGGCAAAACAGTGGCCGATTGCACATTTCCGTACTTTAGCTACTAAAATGATTCAGCTTTTTGGAACTTCAATTCTTATTTTAGGAACTAATGAAGATGCGGAATCCGGAGCGAAAATCTCACAGGGACTTGAAGGCGTTCATAATTATTGCGGACAAACTTCTTTAACCGAGTTCTTGGCAATCCTCACTAAAGCCAAACTGCTGATTGGCAATGACTCCGGAAGTATGCATTTAATGGGTGCTTTGCAGCGGCCGCAAATTGCTATTTTTGGCTCAACTTCTCCCACCTGGACTGCACCTGTCAATCCCTATGCATCGGTCTTGAACCAGAATTTGTCCTGCTCACCCTGTTTTGCGAGAACCTGCCGTTACGGTCACTATGACTGTCTGACTAAAATTCAACCCGAACTCCTGCTACAGGAGGCACAAAAAATACTCTCTAGGAATAAATAGTGCTTGCTAACGGCCAAATCCTGCAAAATGAATCCCTTTATTTTTCAAGTCCGGCACGGTATTCCTGCCAGTTAAGATAGGCAGAAGCACCGATTGTGGCGAAAGGTTCCGGAGGCAGACGCGTGGGTTGAGCTTCGTTGAGGTAATCTTCAATGTATGGATTTTGGAATCCGCAAGCGTACTCAGCAGTCAGAATTCCTGAGAGAGTTCCTTTGGAAACTCCAAGTCCGTTTTGACAACAAGCAGCAAACATACTTTCCTCGAGTTCACCAAACACGGGTACATTATTCCAGCTCAGGCAAAGCCGTCCGCCCCAACTGTGTTCCATTTCTAATCCTTTGAGCATTGGGAAGCGCCGCTGGAAACTGCGTTCGTGGTCGCGTACCGCTTTTTTTACATCTCGCTCACCGGCTTCCATTGCTGAATTGAAGTGAAACTTGTTGCGTATCAAGATGCGGTGACCGCCCACACCGTAAATTTTACGTACAGAAGAGCCGAATGGATTCGCGGGAGCAACTCCCCAACTCGGTTCTCCACCCAGCTTTTTGACTTCATCCATGCGCATGGCCCGGGTCATAGAGGCATAAAGGAAAATGTGCATCAGCCTGTTCTGCATGAAACCAAAGCTCTGAAGGTGTCCATTTACACTCAGAATCACCTTGGATGCCTTAACAGAACCTTTGGGGGTTCTTGCCTGCCAAAGTCCGTTTACTCGTTCCAGTGCGATTACAGGTGTTTTTTCGTAAATATCCACTTTTTCGGACATCCCCCTCGCAAAACCCCGAGTATATGCAGCCGTTTGAATGGTGACAGTTTTTGGGGTTAACAGACCGCTAAGGTAATATTCACTACCGGTGACACGCTTCATTTCTGCTGCATCAAGCCATGTTGATGCTTCACCCATGGCGTTCAAATGTTCTACATATTCAAGGTTATGCCGATCACCGGATTCACTGGCGGCCGCGTTTATTTTTCCGCAGGGATTGAAGACCTCCTGTGGAAATCCATAATCTTCGGCAACTTCTGCGGCAAAGGAGATGGCATAACGATTTTTCCGCGTTTGCAGTACATCCTGTTCCACCGCACCCGCATAACTGTCTGTACTGATGTCATGGGGTAAATCGATCATAAAGCCCGAATTGCGTCCGGAACTGCCCTCGCCGATACGAATTGAATCCAGCAGTACAATACTTTCATTTTCACGAAGTTGACTGAGTCGTCTTGCAGCAGACAAGCCCGCGAAGCCCGCGCCGATGACCAGCCAGTCCGCAGTAATATCTTCCTGCAAAACACGCGGTGGCTCAGGTTCCGGAAGAATTGCGTTCCAGCCGGAAACACCAGGATTACCGTGACGTATATTACTGACTCGAATCGATGATGACATGTTAAGTAGATGCTTGATATATTTTGTAAAACCTGTCCCTAGGTACTAAACTTTTTCCGCCCTTACTCGTAATTATTCATGTTCAACAGTTGTTTAGTTCGGATAATTAGAGAAGTCAACCATCCACGATAATCTTGGAAATTTCAGTTTCCAGGTTTAGAATCACCTTTTCAAGTTCACTCATTTCCTCAGAAGTCAACGGTTGCAAGGGAAGACGCGGAGGTCCTGCTTGTAAACCTGCGAGTTCACAACCGTACTTGACGCTCTGAACGAATTTTCCACCCTGTTCCAAAACACGCATCAACGGCAGCATGGCTGACATAATTCGGCGTCCTTTTGTATAATCACCTTCAAGCACGCAGGCTTCATAGAGGGCAATGTGGACTTTAGGTAAAAAGTTGGATCCTGCACAAACCCAACATCGCGAGCCCCATGCAAAAAACTCCAGCGCCTGATCATCCATCCCACAGCACAAACCGATCTTCGGATAGTCGTAAGCTAGGAGGTGAACACGATTGATGTCACCGGAACTTTCCTTGATACCACAAAAATTTACGGATTTACCAACCTCGTTCAGGAACTCCTCACCCATGTGAGTGCCGGTACGTCCCGGATAGTTATAAAGCATAATCGGCAAATTCGCGGCCTGATCTATCTGCAGGGCATGTTTAGCGTTCTCTAGATCGGTCGGCACCGCATAAGGAGGTGAATTAACCAGCAGGAAGTCAGCCCTTGCTTTTTTGGCTTCTAAAGCAAACATCACACTGTCCTGAGTGCGTGTTGCTCCTGTGCCCACCATCAGTAGAACTCGCTGGTTGACAACCTCACTGGCGAAGTTCATCAACTCAATGCGTTCCTCATTTGTCTGTGCATAATATTCCCCGGTAGAACCTCCGACTATAATGCAGTGTACGCCTGAACTAATCAGGAACTCCACCACTTTGGCAAAAGCATCCTTGTCAATCACACCGTCCGCTGTATGCGGTGTGATGATCGGTGTATATATTCCTTCAAATTTCATAGCTCTCCTATAGTTTATTTGTTCGCTAACAGGATTATCAAATGATCCTCATAAATGCAACTGCTAACAACAATTAATTAAAAAACTGAAAAAAATCTTTTACCCAGATAATTGCTGACTGCTGAAATATTCTTGATTATCTATAATTCATAATAATATTAGTGATATAAATAATTTTTGATATGCTTCTTTGCCCGAAAGCAGACGTTATTAATGCTTTTTAATGTTTCATCATCTTTCAAAGTTTTGTTCACAATTCATGAGGTTATGCATTCACAGATTGATTATTCAGTTAGTACTGAGGATAATTGCACAGAGAATTTTTGATCTTCCTGCAAAAAATTAGTTAATTCACAAACTGATCTGCTAAAAATCAAACTCCGGATTTCTTTTTTTACTTTTGATGCATTCGTAAATAATTGTCATTCCCTTGAAAGCGGTAATGACATACAAGTAAACCATTTAAACTTGTTACGGGTTCATCACTTTTAATATTTAAACTTTGTTTTCAGATTGACATAACCAATGGATTGGCTACAAGCCCTTGTTCTGGGCATCGTTCAGGGATTGAGCGAATTTTTACCGATTAGCAGTACAGCTCATTTGCGTATAGTCCCGCACCTGCTTGACTGGCCTGATCCAGGAACTGAATTTTCTGCGGTTATTCAACTGGGAACTCTGGTTGCAGTGATGTTTTATTTCCGTCAGGACGTCTGGCAGCTTTCAACAGCTGCAATTGAAAGTTTACTTAAACGCGAACCTCTGGGAACAGCGGAATCACGCATGGCATGGAGTATTGCAGCAGGAACTATTCCGGTGGTGGTTTTAGGTTTGAGTTTTAAGGATTTCATCAAAAACGAAGCCCGCGAACTTTGGGTGATTGGAACAGCACTTATCGTCCTCGCCATTTTTCTTTATCTTGCTGAAAGACTTTCCCCACGTAACCGTGATCTCAAACAATTAAGTTTTTTGCAAATTCAATGGATAGGACTCACACAAGCATTGGCTCTAATTCCCGGATGTTCTCGTTCCGGTTCCACCATCATGGGCGGACTGATGGTCGGATTAAACAGGGAAGACGCGGCGAGATTTTCATTTTTGCTGGGATTACCCGCAATATTTGGAAGCGGGCTTTATGAGTTGAAGGAGTTGATTGAGATTGGAATCAGCAGTGACGGTTATTTAAATTTAGCAGTAGGAATCTCCGCTGCTTTTGTAACAGGTTATCTCTCGATCGAGTTACTGCTACGCTTTCTCCGAAATCACGGCACTCTAGTTTTTGTCATTTACCGCATTGTAATTGGAACAGGAATATTATTGTTTCTGGTTTAATGATTATTTTTTATTTTCAAATATCGCATGCTGAATTTTAAAGTTAAATTTTTCTTTTTGCTGAGCTGCCTCTGGACAGTTGCTCTATCACCTGCACTGGCCAGTGTGGACAGGATTGAGCAGTCCGTTTTTCGTATCACAAATTTTCAGCAAATTCCGGACTGGCAGTCACCGTGGAAATTGAAAGCCACAAGCAGAGGACAAGGCAGCGGATTTTTGATAAAAGATGATTTAATCTTAACAAACGCCCACGTTGTCAGTGATTCACGGATGCTGCTCGTCAATAAAATTTCGAGTCCGGAACCTTTTATAGCAGACGTTATTGCAATTGCTCATGACTCAGATCTGGCTTTGTTGAAAGTACGTGACTCTAATTTTTATTTAAATTTAAATCCGCTCGAACTGGGAGGGATTCCGGAATTACGCAGTAGAGTCCGGGCGTATGGTTATCCGATGGGTGGTCAGGAACTTTCGAGAACTGAGGGTGTAGTTTCACGCATTGAATTTGGTACCTATGTACATCCTGGAATTGATTCGCATTTGCTTGTACAAACTGATTCTGCGATAAATCCAGGAAACAGTGGAGGCCCTGTCACCCAGTCCGGAAAAGCAATTGGGGTCGCATTCCAGTCTAATTTACGCCTGAACGATGTAGGTTATTTTATTCCGGTTCCGCTAATCACACGTTTTCTGAATGATATGAAAGACGGAAAATACGATGGAGTTCCGGAAATAGGAGTTGAAACCAGCTCGCTAATTAATCGTCATTTTCGCCATTATCTCGGACTTCCAGAAAATACTACGGGAATTATTGTTGATCGGGTTGTTCCGCGCTCTTCCGCAGAAGGAGTGATTTTAAGCGGTGATGTAATGACAAAAATTGAAGAAATGCAAATTGACGCTGCAGGAATGGTGAATTACGGTGAACAGCAAGTCACATTTTTCATCGAAGCAGAAAACCGGCAAATTGGAGATTTACTCAAAATTCAAGTATTGCGTAACGGTAAATTTCATGACCTCACCCTCACCCTCAAGGCTGCGCCTTTCGGTGATGAAATGCGTAACAGCTACGATAAATCGCCGGAATATCTGATTTTTGGCGGACTTGTTTTTATTCCCCTGAACCGTAATTATATCCATTCAATGGGGAATGTAACACCAGCTCTGGCTTATGAACACTGGTATCGTGAGCTTGATCGTCCACGCACAAGAAATGATCAAGCTGTCTTGATTTCACGCGTTTTGCCAAGCTCTGTCAACAGTGGATATACCAATTTACACAATTTTATTGTCAGCACTTTAAATGGAAAATCGATCAACACTTTGAACGATTTGGACAAAATGCTGAAAGATCTGCCACCTGATACGAGACACGTTGTCTTTGAAAGTGAATGGCAAAATATGCCTTTGGTGCTCGATTATAAAAAAAGTCTTGAGCTGCATCAATCTGTGCTGGAACGTTACGGAATTTTGGCTGGTTCGAATCTTTCCGGATTGCATGAAAAGGGTTCTCAATGATAAAAAAAACCTTTTCATCTTTTGTTTTTGGATGGTCCTTGTTTTACGCTTTTCTCATTTTGCCTGAAGTGTTGCAGGCAGAAGCACCATCAATCAAACCCTGGTTTAAACAGGCTGTACTGCTAAAATCATATCAACAGTCATACGACTGGCTCACTCCCTGGGAAAAACTTGAAATCCGAACTCAAACCGGGATGGCACTGGTTGTGCGTTTGCCTGTTTCCGAAAATAGTGAAACTAAGGGAACAGCCTTCAAACAAGACTTACGTCTGCTGACAACCGCAGAAATGGTTGCGGACGCAACTCTGTTAGAGGTGACGCGTAAAGACATCCGCCAACCGTTTCAGGCTAAACTTGTGCTCATGGACTATGCGGCAAATCTGGCCCTACTAAACATCGAAGATTCTAAATTTTGGGACGGCTTGAATCCGATTGAATGGTCACCGGTAAAATCCAAGTCTAAAGCTAATACTGATGATGTTTACTCATTAAAAATAAAATCTCCACAAGAGTGGGAAATTGAGTCAGGCACAATCCAACTCATGGCAGTGGGACACCGCAGAGTAAGCGATGCCTGGTTACCGTTGCTGAAATTGAGCGGCGTTTCAAAAAGCGGACAGGGATTTCCGCTGCTGCAGGATAACGAAACTGTAGGAATGATACTTGAGGCAAGTAAAGCAGAAGCGAAAGCCATTCCCTCGCAAATGCTGCTCGAGTTTTTAGCACATGCAGGCAGTGGTTTCTACAAGAGTTTAGCACATCGTGGATTTAGCTGGCTCAGGCTACCGCAACGTAGCACAGCAGATTATTTTCAAATCCCTCCGGAACTTCCGGGAATATGGATTAACCGTGTTTTGCCTTACGGTACAGGTTCTGACGTTTTACAGCGCGGGGATTATTTGACTAAAATAGGTAAATGGCCACTTTCCCATGATGGAAAAATACAACATCCGGAATGGGGACTTTCACTCTTTGATCTGCTTTTTTTGGATCAACTTAAAGTCGGGGACCCCTTGGAACTTGAGTTGATTCGTGATGGAAAAGCTATAGTTTTGCAGTCGAGAGTTTCTGCATATGAAGAAGATGGACGAACTGTGCCCTT
>Ga0114999_10010389_pt1 | contig 10086 bp, 7 predicted proteins | sample ArcticOcean_MG_C_3_FD_89820 | JGI IMG/M metagenome (GOLD analysis project Ga0114999, IMG submission 89820) | Marine microbial communities from western Arctic Ocean - ArcticOcean_MG_CB8_126 | ecosystem: Environmental > Aquatic > Marine > Oceanic | place: Arctic Ocean: Canada Basin | collected... | reverse complement strand
CATGACCGCGAACACGGACACCAACGCCATCCCGTGGCCGACGGACACCAGCCAGAAGCTGCGATCGCGTACCGCTTCCCTCACTGTGAAGTCCACTGTGGTGACCGCCTTGGGCAGCGGGCGTGGAGCCTCGCCTTCGGGCCCGGGCTGTGCGCCGTCGGGCAGCATCCCATAGTCTTGCGGACGCTGGCGTAGCAATTGGCTCAGGGGTATCGATATAAGCATGACCGCGATTCCGGTCCAGAACGCCGTGGGGCGCCATCCGTTGTTCACCAATGACCACGTCACCAGCGGAGCCAGCAATCCACCGATGCCGATGCCCGTCGACGACAACCCCAGCGCCAATGCACGCTTGCGCATGAACCAGTTGGCAACAGCCGTATTCAGCGTGACCCAGCCCGCGAGATTCATGCCTAGGCCTAGCACGAGTACGATCGCGTAAAACGTCCAGAGGCCTTCGACCAGGCTCAACAGAATGAACCCAATTCCCAGCATCAAGATGCCGATCCGCATCACGAAGCGTGAACCGAAGCGGTCGATCACCCAACCCTGGCCGGGCGCGATCAGGCCACTGATCACGTGCGACGCCGAGAACGCCGTTGAGATCGCGAGCTTGCTCCAGCCGAATTCGTCCTGTACCTCGAGCAGGTATGCCCCGAACGTCGCACCCCAAGCTGCCGTTTGGATGGCGAACATCGTTGCAGCGACGCCAGAAACCCACCAACCGTAGAACGGGCGGCGGGAGCGCGGCATAGAGGGCATTGGTGTCACGGACGAGACTCCTAGGGAAGTGTTGATGCTACCACCTTGGCATACAGCCATCGCGTCGTAGCACCCAAGAACGTGGATAAAGAAAACGCCCCCGCCGATTCCGGCGGAGGCGTTCGATCTAGCTGATCGTGTCGTCTAGCCTTCGAAGACCAGCGACTTTACCACTACCGGGATAGCCTCGACCGACTCGATTGGCGACCCCAGGTCGACGAAGTTGAACTCGCCGACGTTGATGCCATCCACCACGATGACCTCAGGCTCAACCTTGTGCTCACGCTTGAGCATCGAGCCAACCAGGCCCGCCACGTCGGCGCTCAAGATGATCGTCCATGGCCAATCTGACAGTGGCTTGAGTGCCACCTCTAGCGCGTCGCAGATCGCCTTGATGGACTCGTACGTTGGGATGACTGGCCCGATTAACGCCACCGCGATCTGTCGCCCGATCTCGTGCGATGCGATATCCAAGCGCTCGAAGCCCTCTGCGATCGCCTTCGATACGGCGTCTTTCGTCAGGTCATTGGGGTTCTCAGGCAGGTACGCCGGGACGACCTGGAGGTCCAACTGCGGCAGGAGCGCCGGGTCGGAGACGAACACCGTTGAGCTGGACACCTGAACCGTGTACTGGGATGCACCGATCACCGTGGCCCGGATGCGCTCTGCGCTACCTGACACGGCGATGCCGAGTGCTGGCAGACGCTTGCGTACAGCCGCGCCAAGCATCGGGCCGAGGTCACCGTAGTCCTGGCTGTCGTAGTCGTAGACGTACTCCGCCACGCCGCCCGAAAAGCCGATCTCGTCGATCGCTTCGTCGAACTTGAGCGGGCCGGACACCAAGAGCTCAGCCGCCAGGGGTGAGTACTCGGAGCGGGTGAGTGCCATGAACAGGATCTCTGCGAGTTGCTCAGCGAGCGCATCTTTCTGCTCGTCGGTCAGCGAATCGCCGATCTTGATGTCCATGTCCAGGTTGCGACCGACGACGTGGCCAGCGTTCTCGACACGGGTGATGACGTTGTTCTCGTCCCACGCGATGAGCCGCGCGCCCACGTTGATGGCCATCGTTTCCACGACCTTGCCTTGCTGAACGACAGCGACCTTGGTCGTGCCACCGCCCATATCGACGTTCATGCCCGCGTTGATCTTGTAAGAGCGTGCGACCGCGCCTGAGCCGTGAGCGCCGAGGATGGCTTCGAGGTTCGGGCCAGCTGTGGCGCAGACGAACTTACCGCCAGCCTCTGCCAGCATGTGGATGATGCTGTCCGAGTTGTGCTTGCGGACAGCCTCACCTGTGCAGATGACCGCGCCAGTGTCGATATCGTCCTGCACGAAGCCTGCTTCCTCGTAACTCTTCTTCACGAAGGCGCCGAGGGTGCCGGTGTCGATCGTGTCAGGGTCGGAGTAGGGGGTCAGCAGGATGGGTGAGCGGAAAAGCACCTGCCGAAAGACAACCTCGAACTCGCTGGACATCTCCGTGCTGCGGCGCCGCATGACTAGTTTGGAAAACATCAGGTGGGAGGTCGAGGAACCGATGTCGATGCCAACGCTCGTCAGCCGTAGCCAGTCAGGGTTGATCGGGAATCCGTCGTCGGCGATCGACCCGAAGACGACCTCTTCCTCTTCACCGAAATGTCCGTGCTCCCATGGATCGTCGTGCATGATTCCTCGATTCTGGCGCAGCCTGGACTCTACCTGGCGGTGACGCCGGTTCGTCTGGCGCGCTGCGTTTGGGCTTGTTTAGCGAAACTGTGGGCCTCCCTCATACGGAGAAGCACTATGTTGCTGCGGCATGATTGTATGCGCTTTGGCCCGTGTCAAGCGAGCGCTTGTAAGATATGTTCCTTGACGCCCCCTGAGGCGTGGTGTAGAACGCCCTTGGACAGGGATTCTCCCCAGCACTAAATATGAGAGCCAGCGTGCGTGCGCAAGGCGCTTTTGGAGGACTTAGATGGCAGACCTATCAGCCCGACCCGAGGTCACGGCAGGGCAGCAGACACTCACCAAAGTTTCCGCGTATGACAGGTTCATCGCGAATGAAGGCATCCCCAACATCACCGGTTTCGCCGTCGACGACGTGCGTGCCGTGGAAGTGAAGCCCTGGGCCCGCCTCGATTGCCTGGGCACCTACATCAACCTTGATGGCACCGCTGGTACCAACGACGCCTACGTCGCTGAGATTCCTCCGGGCGGCAAGATGGCCCCTGAGAAGCATCTGTTCGAGAAAGACATCTACGTCTTGTCGGGCCGCGGAGCAACGGTCGTTGGTGACGACCCCAATAACCAAACATCGTTCGAGTGGAAAGAGGGCAGCATCTTCTCTATCCCCATCAACGTATCCCACCGACACATGAACGGCAGCGGCACCGACCCCGCGCGCTTCTTGGCCGTCACCACACTTCCGCTAGTGTTGAGCCTTTTCCACAACGAAGAATTCGTGTTCAACAACCCTTTCGCGTTCACCGACCGCTACGGCGACAACCGCCAGTACCAGGGTGAGGGCCGCATGTACACCGGCAACTCGGGCCGCGTGAACGTCTGGGAGACCAACTTCATCCCGGACATCGAGACCTTCACCACCTTCACGTGGAAAGAGCGTGGCGCTGGTGGATCCAGCGTCATGTTCGAGCTCGCCGACAACACCCAGGCGGCGCACGTTTCGCAGTTCCCCGTTGGCACCTACAAGAAGGCCCACCGCCACGGCCCCGGTGCCCACGTCATCATCGTCTCCGGCACGGGCTACAGCCTGCTGTGGCCACCGAGTGCGAAGGTTCCCGAAGACGTGATCCGCGTCGACTGGAAGCGTGGCGGCCTGATCGTTCCCCCCAACGACTGGTTCCACCAGCACTTCAACGGCGGCGCAGAATCCGCGCGCTACCTGGCTTTCCGCTGGGGTAGCCAGAAGCACGGCTTCGTGTTCGACCCCGGCGAGGCTGACATGAGCGAGAAGCTCGGCGGGGCCCAGATCGAGTACGAGGACGAGCACGACTTCATCCACGACACGTTCCAGGAGACCCTCGACATGACAGGCACGAAGTCCAAGATGGCGGACTTCATCCCGCGTCTGCGCAACTAAGCAACCCCCGCAGTCCCAGTAGAGCAAGCGAGAGGAAAACGACTATGACCACGTCCAATCCCCAAGTCACCGCCGACCAACCTCGCATCGTTAAGCACACCGCCTACGATGCGTTCATCGAGAAGGAAGGCATCCCCAACGTCACTGGGTTCGCTGTTGCTGACCTGCGCACCGTTGAGGTGAAGCCATGGGCCCGCCTGGACTGCCTGGGTACGTACATCAACCTGGACGGCGCAGGCAAGACCAACGACTCCTACGTCGCTGAAATCCCACCTGGCGGCAAAATGGCGCCCGAGAAGCACATCTTCGAGAAGAACATCCTCGTGCTTGAGGGTAGGGGCGCCACGCAGGTCGGCGACGATCCCAACAGCCGGGTGAGCTTCGAGTGGAAGCGCGGCAGCGTGTTCTCCATCCCGATCAACGTGTGGCATCAGCACATGAACGGCAGCGGAACCGAGCCCGCTCGATTCGTCGCGGTTACAACCGCGCCGTTAACCATGAACCTCTTCCACAACGAGGGCTTCATCTTCAACAATTCCTATGTGTTTGAGGACCGTATGGCGGGCTCCAAGCTGTTCCAGGGTGAGGGCAAGATGTGGACCGCGACGACCGGTCGCACCAACGCTTGGGAGACCAACTTCGTGCCTGACATCGAGACCTTCGCCACGTTCACGTGGAAAGAGCGTGGCGCCGGCGGATCCCACGTCAAGTTCGAGATGGCCGAGCAGACTCAGACGGCACACGTCTCGGAGTTCCCCGTGGGCACGTACAAGAAGGCTCACCGACATGGCCCTGGCGCCCACGTCATCATCATCAGCGGCACCGGCTACTCGCTGCTGTGGCCTACCCACGGCAGCCCCCACGAAGACGATGGCATGGTCAGAGTCGACTGGAAGCCTGGCGCCATGGTCGTGCCACCGAACGGCTGGTTCCACCAACACTTCAACGGTGGCGCCACACCCGCCCGCTATCTCGCGTTCCGCTGGGGCTCTCAGAAGTACGGCTTCTCCCTTGGCGTGGCCCTGGAGGGCGAGACGGACGTCTCCGTCAAACTCGGCGGAGGCCAGATCGAGTACGAGGACGAAGAGCGGGTGATCCACGATATCTTCTTGGAGACGATCACCAAGGCTGGAGCTGAGTCTCAGATGGCGCAGTTCATCCCACGCCTGCAGGGCTAGCAGGCTCAGACGTAGTACGATTCAAGGGCCCTCTCACCTGAGGCGGCCCTTTTCGTCCGGCCAGGAGTTCCACACCCATGTCCGTCCCCGCGACCGAACTGACCGAACGCCTGGAGTCTGCCGTCGCCTTCGCCCTGGAAGCATCCGCCATCCCGCGTCGCTACTTCCTCAACGATGGCCTCGTCATCGACCGCAAAGCAGACGATTCGCCGGTGACCCGTGCCGACCGCGAAACCGAGGAGCTTCTCCGCGCGCGTATCGAGGCCGCTTGCCCGGACGACAGCATCATCGGCGAGGAGTTCCCTGACAAGCCCGGTACCTCGGGCTTCACGTGGTACTTGGACCCCATCGATGGCACGGAATCCTTCGTCCGTGGCGTGCCCCTCTTCGGCACCATGGTCGCCTTGCAGCACGACGGCGAGTCCGTTGCTGGCGTCATAGATTTCCCCGCGCTCGGAGAAATCGTGTACGCGGCCAAAGGCTCCGGCACCTGGTGGGCCACCAACTCTAACGGCGCATCCCGCATCGCAGACCTCGACCTCCGCGAAGCCCACGTCTCAACCGCTGCCGACCTCGCCAGCGCTGCCGTCTCAACGACAGGGCTAGCGCACCTCTTCGAAGAAGCAGGCGTGGTCGACCAATGGCAGTCCCTCATGAAACAAGTCAAGGTCGCTCGTGGGTACGGCGACTGCTACGGACACTACCTCGTGGCCGCCGGTCGCATCGACATCATGTTGGACGCCGTCATGAACGTCTGGGACAACGCACCGCTCCTCCCCATCGTCACTGAAGCCGGCGGTCGCTTCACCGACACCAAAGGCAACGCCATCATCGACGGCGGTTCCGGCCTCTCCACCAACGGCCTCCTCCACGACGCCGTCCTCGCCGTGCTGCGCGGGTAGTCACCTCATATGTCGACTACACCCGTCGTCACGAAGAGCAACCGAGGAGGACGGACGCCAAGCCGATGGGGCTGGCTCGTCCTGGTGCCGATCGCGTTGTTCCTAACTGCGTGCCCGTACGGTCACGGTGACTTCGATGCGCCGTCCGTCGAATGGACTTTCGTGAACGACACTGACCTGCCAGTCTTCGTGGATTGGGTCGAGCCTGAGACAGGCGGGTGGTCTCTTCTTGGTCCGGGCGAGATACGAATTGACAGGGTGTCAGGTGAGAATGACGACAAGTACCTGTTCCGTGCGCACACCCTCGCGCCTGGCCGAGGCCGGTTTAGCGATGGGAGTGGTCGAATCGGCGGAGTGGGAGAGCTAATGGGCTGCTATCCCGTGGCATGGTCAGACGATCTCGCTGATCGTGTGGTTACCATCGGTTGGCAAGACCACCGTGATCCGCGCTGTTGGACGGATGCCGAGTGGGTGGTCGAGAACATGACGGGCGTGCCAGTTCAGATAGCGGTTTTCACTGCGGCCGAGCCTCTTGCTGAGCCCGTCGCGCCCGATGACCCTCTCGCTAAATTCTTGTCACCTTCATCGACGGTTGAATCGACCTACTTGCCGTTCAAGGCGGATCAAACGGCATATTTTCCCATCAAGGGCGGCCTTCCATTCAACGACGCAGATGAGCGATTCATGGTGATGGCCTTCGAGTTCGTCCTGTGGGAGGGCGATGTCATTGGCTGGGTAGCGTTCGAAGACCCTCGAGCTGAACACGGGAACGTCTACGGCGCGATGGGCCCACTTGTGACGTGCTATGTCCTCACCATGTCGGAGCTGGCGGCGAGCGAGTTTCACATCAAGCTCACGCCCAACGTCCCGGACGCACTCATCCAAGACCAATTATTCCCTAGGGAGGGCAATAATGACGATCCCGCTTACAGCGACGGTCACGGCTGGACACCGGTGGAACCAGACGCGATCTGATGCGAAGAATCCGTCCTGGCCGACTACGTCGTGAAGAGGCTTGATGGCCCGGTGGACTTTTGGGAACGTGAAAGAGCGATGATTCGTTCCGCCCTTGAGAAGGGTTGGATCACGGAAGCCGAGGCCAAGGAATTCGACGCTGAGTTCGGTCTTTAATAGTTGCGAATGAATGGCCCTGAAACGACGACCCATGACCTCGGTGCCGGGTGGCGCCCGCTAGTACGGTGACACTTGCCCCTGGCGCGGTAGCCCCCCGTTCTCTTTGCTGGTTCGATGTTCCAGGTACTGCTCATGTCGCATCTCTGCCCCCGTCCCCGGTGGCACTGCGCCAGCAGCGTCTGGGGTACCCGGGAGGGTGGGCACAACTAACGATGGTCGCGGAGTCGCTGTTGATTCACCTCAGAGGCAAATGAGACAAAATGAGACAGAATGAGACACCTGCGCGTGAAGAGTCCCCATCCCCAGTGGTACTGCGCGCAGCGTAAGGGGCATCCGGGAGGGTGGGCACAACCAACGACGGTCCCATGCCCCTCGCCGTTCTCGCGCCTGCCACTGCCGCTGACGCTTGAATCAGCAGCCCGCGCGGGGTAGCGTATGGGGCGACCAAGACAACCTGATCGGAGTCATCGAACATGGACGCACAGCGCAAGTCAGAACTCGCCGCTAGCCTGAACGAGATGGGCCGTAGATTCTGGGCCGGCGAGGCCGAGATCTGCCGCCGATTCTGGGGACAACCTCGCACCAGCGAGGAACAAGCCCACTGGCTGCGCTTGCAGGTCTATAAGGAGATGTACGGTTCCGGGCTGGTCGGCAACCCTGGCGGCCTCATCCGAGCGTTCCTCGAAGAGCTTCACCACGAAGTGGGCAACGCCGAGACCAAGGAGCAACGCAGCGACTTCGAGCGCTCACTCCGCGTCCTGCGTGAGGAGTACAACCACTTCAAGCTCTTCGCCGATGTCCTGGAGACCGCGACCGGCCAGCCGGTCAGCAACGAGAGCCTGAAAGGCTGGCAACTGGACGAGGACAAAAAGCTCCAAGCCATCCGCCAACGCATCCGCGAGCAGGAGGGTGCTTTCGGCGAGCTAGCCATCATGTTCACCGAGGGCGGTGGCTCCGCGTTCTTCCTCGTGGGCCGCGACATCAAGGGCGACCCGGTCTCCGACCAGATTGCGCAAGCCTGCGAGACCGTCTACACCGACGAGCTTGAGCACGGCGAGCACGGCGCACTCGACCTAGAGCACGAGTTGGCCTCCGAAGAGGAGTGGGCCAAAGCGCGTGACCTCATCACCGAGATTTGCCAGCAGCGCCTGCGTATGCGCTACTCCATGTTCGCCTTGCCGATCGACGAAGCACGTATCGCGGAGATCACCGAAGGCAAGATCGAGCCATTGTCGGTTGCATAAAACACCAGTCGCGTGAAACATAGGGTAGGGCGCGCGTGAGGAGATAACTATGACGACTACCGCTGAACTTACAGACCTGATGGCCGAACTGAATACCTTGGGCGAATCATTCTGGGCGGGTGAAGCCGAGATCGCTCGTGAGTTCCTCATGGCGGCCCGCGACCCCAAGGATCACGTCCACTGGCTCTTGCACCAGTGCTACCGCGAACTGCGCGGCCCGGGGCTGCTCGAAAGGCCGTCGAGCCGAACCCGATGGATCATCGACAACATCGCTGCTGGCCTGCCCGCAGCGGAGACGGCAGAGGGCCGCGATCAGTTGCAGTACCAACTCCACCAGATAGCCGAAGAGTTCGACCACTTCAAGCTGTATGCCGACATCCTCGAGGACATCCTTGGCGGGCCAGTCAAGATGGACGACATGCGCAACCTTAGCCTACCGTCGGACAAAGTCATCGAGGCACTACGCGTGAAACTCTACGCGGAGGATGAGCGTCTAGCCCATTTGGCTTACGACTTCACCGAAGGCGGCGGCGCTGGCATCTTCTACGCCCAGGGCGCGCTCGAGACCGACGATCCGCTCCTGCTCCGCATCAAGGTGGCCGGGCGCTACATCTACGATGACGAAGTGCCCCACGGCCAGCACGGCGTCAGTGGCATCGGGTTGACCCTCACCACCGCCGAGGATTTCCAGAAAATTCGTGCCATGATCGTCGAGATCTGCCGCGAACGACTACGCATGCGTGCTGAGATGCACGACACCACCATGTCAGAACAACGTATTGACGAGATTACCGCGGGCAAGATCGAGCCACTCAAGCCATTCGCTGACTAACCTGCACGATCGAAAGAGGCCCGGCATATGCCGGGCCTCTTTTGCGTTAGGCCAACTATCGTGTATAGGCTAACGGTCAGGAACGAGCTGCTCCGTCATCCCTCGGAAGTGCCCACCCTTCGAGACTGGTGCGAGCCCTGTTGCGATGGTTTGCCAGGTGTCTCCGGCGTTGCCGCTCCAGAACACCTCACCGCCAGTGGACGCCGCGAACACCTGGGTCGTACCGCCAGCCTCTTCCAGCGTCATCGCCTCGATGCTATGCGTCATGTAGTCCGGCAACCCACCCGTCAGCACTTCCCACGTCCGACCGGCGTCGCGACTGCGGGAGATGCGGCTCAGCGCATTGTTCTCTTGCGCCCAACTGCGCGGGCTCTTCTTTCCCGCGGAAACCAGCATGTAGTCCGGGTCGCTCGGCTTGAAAACCAACTGGTCGGGGTAGCCACCCATCTCGCTCTCGTACCCGAACATGTTGTTCCACGTGTGCCCCGCGTCCTCGCTCATGGACAGCCCACCGCCGCCAGTGGTGTACATGCGCTCAGGGTGCGTCGGGCTGATGACCAACCGATGGACATCGTCGATCGGCCCAGGGATTTCGTCGAACGTCTCGCCAGCGTCGTGGCTCACGTACAACCCACCCTGCTCCACGCTAGCGAAGATCGTGCTCACGTCGCCGGGCGCGAAGTTGATGTGCTTCAGGTGTCCAACGTGCGGAGGCGCGGGGAAGCGCCACTTCTCCATGTTCGGCACATCCTGCATGCTCGCCATCTCGGCCCACGTGTCGCCCAAGTCATCGCTGAACGACAGGTGCACCGGCTCCGTGCCTGCGAATACGCGCACCTTGCCGTCGACCTTCGCCGACGCCAGGCTGTACATGTCGGTGGAGGCCAGCCCGTTATTGCAGGCCTCCCATGTGGCAGCGTCGTCCTTGCTGCGGTACACACCGCCCTTGTTGACGCCT
>Ga0114999_10010388_pt1 | contig 10087 bp, 9 predicted proteins | sample ArcticOcean_MG_C_3_FD_89820 | JGI IMG/M metagenome (GOLD analysis project Ga0114999, IMG submission 89820) | Marine microbial communities from western Arctic Ocean - ArcticOcean_MG_CB8_126 | ecosystem: Environmental > Aquatic > Marine > Oceanic | place: Arctic Ocean: Canada Basin | collected... | reverse complement strand
CCCCGCGCCGCCACCAAATATCCAAACCGCCCGAAGAGTAGCCCGAGGGGATCAACTGTTCGCCAGCTCGCGCGGTGGCGTCCCAAAGCTCGGTATCGGATTTCCAGCTTTTCAAATCCCTGAATGGCCCGTTCAAAGATGGCCATTTGGGCTTCATTGGCCTGGGTGCGCGGGCCGGTGCGGTCGATATGGGCCGTGCGATTAATCAGTTCCTCTTCATCGATCGCCAGATGGTTGGAGAGCGGCTTTTGGTTGCCCAGCAATTTGGTTAATGCCAGCGCCGCTATCCCTTCTGGCAAAGTTTGGAGATGACGTTCGAGGGCGGCACGCTCGTTGGATTGCAACATCAATAGCGTCTCCGGCATATTAGCCTGTAGCCGCCAGCGCTTGGTCAGATGATGGTCGCTTTCCAGTCGACTAAATTCTACCTCTAAGCCAATTTCATCAAGCCCTTGCAGCATGCGCTCCACGGTTTTGCGGCTGCGGCCGGTTCGCGTCATAAGCTGGTCGATGGTCAGACCGAGAGAACTGACCTGCAGCTCTAGCGCAAGTTCCAACATATCGCGTAGCTTGGTGTATGCCATTGGTCTGTCTCCTGTCCGTATTCTTATACCCCGTAAAACGACGAATAAGAAGAATATCCTTCAATCATTGGATAAACGGTGGCCAGGCGGAACGAGCATCAGGCCACTACAGTAGTAGGAGATGATTATGCATACCGACTTTTTACCGACGCGGAAGATTCCTGTGAGCCAACTCTACGCCTGGAACAGCCAACGCGCGTTTCCACTCAAAATTGATTTGAGCCATCGCGGTTGTCTCATTCGGGATCAGGCGAGCGGCATGGAGTTTCTTGCATCAACCGACGATAATGGGTTTATCCGCGGTGCGACCTTGCTGGGCGAGACCCACGATCATCTGGTTTATCTCCTGCTGTCGGACATGACAGGCTGCGAATGGGTGAACGAATTTTCCGAACAGTGGCCGCTTTATCGTTGTTGGACCGAAGGAGAACGCGACACTCACGCTCGCAAGGTCGCCGCAGATTTAGCCGGTGACCGGGCAGACGCGGAAGGCATATCGGTTAGTGAAGCCTTTGAAGTTGAATATGAGGCTATCTATGCGATGCACCCGGTTATCATTAGCCAGTGGCAGGTTGCCGCCTGAATTAGGCTAATTCTGTGTCGACGGCTTTACTCTGATCTTGCTTTTATTAATCTTGGTGCCGTGCAGGGCGGCGATGGCGGCTTCCGCTTCTTCCGCTACCGGCATTTCTATGAATCCAAAGCCTTTCGATATGCCGGTATTGGTATCCATGACGAGGTCACAGGAATCGACGGCGCCATGCTCTTTGAATAACTTGGCAAGCTCGTCTTCGCTCAAATCGCGGGGCAGATTAAGGGCGATTATCTTCATTAAAATTCCGATGCAACAGGGTGAGGCCGTTAAATATCACTGTTATGCTCAGCGTTATAGCCGAGCAACGCATAGATAAACAGGATAACACCCATCCTTAATCCGCGAGGATGCTTTTCTCCATCATCACCCGTAGTTCATCTGTGACCGTAGGCTCGACCCCGAACCAGCGCTTCCAGGCCGGTGGCCCCTGAAACAGCAACATGCCGAGTCCGTTGACGGTTTTGTTTTGACGCTCAGCCGCTGCGGCAAGGAACGGTGATTCCAACGGCGTATAGATGATGTCGGCGACGAGGGCAGTGGGCGACAGTTTGTCCAGATTGATATCGAGTGGCGTTTCATCAATCATGCCTTGATTGGTGACATTGACGACTGTCGTTGCGCCTTGGAGTAGCGCATGGCGTTCTTCCCATGGGTAGACAGTAATCGGTCCGCCATATTCCTCGGCGATCCTCTCGGCTTTTGCCTGGGTACGGTTCACCAGTCGTAGTTCCTTGGCACCTTCCTGCAGTAATCCATAAATCACTGCGCGGCCACCACCGCCAGCACCGATGACAGTGCAGGGTCCGGTATCGGCCCGCCAGTCGGGTTGCTGATGTTTCAGATTCCCGAGAAACCCCAGCCAGTCATTATTGGTGCCAAACAGTGAGCCGTCTTCGCGCACCACAACACAGCTGATGGCGCCGATCTTCCTGGCGGTGTCATCAACCTCATCAACGATGGACATGGCGTCCAGCTTATGCGGAATGGTCAGATTGCATCCCGAAAACCCTAATGGATGTAATGCTCTAAGCGCTGATTCCAGCTCACCAGGTTTGATTTCCAGGAACACGTATGTTCCGGCCAGCCCCTGCTGCTCCATCCAGTAATTATGCATCATTGGTGAGCGCGAATGCATCACCGGCCAGCCCATAACTCCAGCCATCAGAAATTTGTCTGGATGTGCCATCTTCGTCTCAGACTCTCTATTAGCTCTCGGCCATCTTGGCGCTAAAATGATCCCAGGTGCGCTGGAACAGGCCCGGCGTCCACAATTTCTCACGGCACAAATCCAGCTCTGCCTGAGTGAAGGAGTAGGGCGTGCCTATTTGGGCTGCCATATATTGGCGCTCGGCATTGTCTTCGAGATAGTTCATCAACACGAACGCATCGATGATGGTCTCGCCGAGCGTTACCGCGCCATGCGCTTTCATCAGCGCTGCAGGCCGGTCACCGAGTGTATCGGTCAGCGCCGTTGCCATTTTGATATTGTTGATTGAATCCGGTGAATCGAGCACCGGCAGCGGATAGACCAGTGATCCCTGGGCATAGACCGGCAAGTATTCCTGCCCGGCGGTCGACAAGACCGTTGACCATTTCGGATGGCAATGAATAACACCACCGGCTTCCGGGCGTGCTTTATAGACACCGGCATGGAGGTGAAATTCCAGCGGCGGCTTGCCGTCGCCCTCGATCACATTGCCGTCAAAATCAATGATGCAGAGATCATCAACCGTCAGCGTGCTGCGCGTGCGATTGCCGATATTGATCAGAATTTGGTCGCCGGGAAGGCGGATACTGGCATGGCCGTTATAATCAACAATCCCACCGCGCTCGAGCATCCGGATGCATTGCACCAGCTGCTGCTTTTGTTCGTCTAGGTCACTCATGTGGAAATTCCTTCCTCAAATCACCAATTGGTCTCGGCACGGATCTCGCGGCGCCACAAATCCCAAGCCCGCATACAGGCACCATTATTCGGTACATCGGCCAAGCGGCCTTCTTCTTCGTTGAGCGCCGCGATAGGCCTGCCATTGGCGAGATCCATCGTCCAGTGCTGTACTCGCGAGTTTACCTCGGTAAACACTGCACGGAACACCGCCAGCTGCAAGGTTGAGCCACAGGCAACCGAGCCATGCGCCCGCATCAGCGCGACGTCTTTGTCTGCCAGACATTCGGCAAAGGTCTCACCCTTATCGCTATCGCTCACCAGCATGTCGGTCGCGCCATATTTCTTGCTGATATCAAACACCGGCACGCCCGCCGCAAGAAACGCGGCGTTATGGAACATTGCCTGAATTTTGGTGTCGACCAGTCCGAACGGAATGACTGATGGTGAATGGCTATGGACGACTGAGTTAAGATCTGGCCGGGCCTTGAAAATTTCGCCATGGATGAAGCGCTCCAGAAAGCTGCCGCGTCCGTCGGCATCCACCGGGTTGCTGTCGAGATCATATTCGATGATGTCTTCTGGTGTGGCGAGCGCCGGGGCTTTGGCACGACACATGAAATAGCGGTCCGCTCTATCAGGATGGCGCTGCGACACATGACCAAACGCATCGACCACACCGCGCGCCGCCAGAATACGGCTCGCCGCCGCTAAATTGGCCAAAAATTCATTGGAGACCGGCCCGCCTGATTTCGGTTCTTCGCTCATCGTGAATTCATCCCTGAGTGTTTTGTTTGTTGGCAATTACGTAGCAGCGAAAGGGCGGAGGGGCCAAGTGTTTTTGATTACCCTTCCGCCAATATCGTCCCGGCGACCTTCTCACCAATCATGATGGTCGGAAAGTTTGTATTAGCGCAGGGTACCGCTGGCATGATTGAGGCGTCGGCGACGCGTAGGCCTTCGACGCCATAGACCCGTGCAGACGGATCGGTCACCGCACCAGGATCATCTGCCGCGCCCATCCGGTTTGAACAGGAGGCGTGGAAATGGCCGAGTACGGTTTTCTGTATCCACTGGGTCATGGTGTCGTCGTCTTCCAGAATGTCCCTGACCGTCAGCCCATCGGAGATAAAGTTGCGGATGACCCAGCGTCGTAGCGGGCCAGACATATCCATTGCCTGCCCACCAACCCAGGTTTGGAATTTGTTGGGGGTGTTATAGACTGCATAGCGCCGCGCCCGGTCGCTATAGCTGATCGGGAAAACATCGTGCAGCTTGTCCTGCAGCCCGTGTTTTTCGCATAGCTTGGCCATAAAACGAGTGCCGATCTTTAGCCGTTCGAGATCGCGCTCATCAGAACACATGTTGAAATCAACCTTGGGTACACCCATTGGGTCATTGGCGTTCAGACGGACCTCACCGGTTGAGTATGATTTATTGACCCACAGCATCATCAGCCCGACTCGTTCGCCGACCGCGTGCCAGAACGACTTGTTCATCGGGATCATATACATGTCACCCGCCGGGCAGCCTTCGACACCCGACGACCAGCGCATCCCGGCATACATTGGCAGGCGCAAATCTGGCGGCAGCCGCGAGTCTTTCTTCATATAACAGCCGAAATTGACGCCAGGATGTTCCATCAGATGCTTGCCGACACCGGCACGGTCCGCCACGATATCAATACCGCTTTCGGTGAGTTCCGCCGCCGGTCCGATACCGGAGCGCAGCAGCAAGGCGGGCGACTGCAACGCGCCTGAACTGACGATCACCTCATTGGCCTGAATATCGAATACTTCACCACGCCGGTGGACTCGCACGCCGGTGGCTTTGGTACCGGAGAACAGAACTTTCTCCACGCGGGCCTCACCAAGAATATTGAAATTGGGTCGTGCCCGGACGTCGGTCGTTAGATAGGCAGTCGCCGTCGAGGTACGGCGCCCTTCCTGATTGGCGACTGCGATCGGGAAGTAGCCATCGCTAAACACCGCGTTCTTGTCTTTCAGATCATTCCAACCATCTTCTCTGGCGGCCTCGACAAAGCCCTTGGTGAAGCCCGGCCAGCGATCTTCAAAAATCCGCCGCACCGCCATCGGGCCATCCTGGCCATGCAGAGGACCATCGAAATCGACATCGGTTTCCTGTTTCTTGAAATAGGGCAGGACGTCGTCCCAGCCCCAGCCCTTGGCGCCGCGTTCGACCCACCCATCATAATCGGTCGGCACACCCCGGATGGAGATCATGCCATTGACCGAAGAGCCGCCACCGATAACCCGGCCCTGGGCATAGCGGACTCGCTTGCGATTATCCGGGGCGTTGCTCGGGCGGGGGCCCCAGGCGACGGTTTGGCCGAGCCAGGTAAAGCGCGGATTGCTGTGGGCGGTGCCGGCAAAGGTGTCGCGGATTTCCATCGGCTCGGTTCCGGGGATGAAATCCTCTCCGGCCTCCAGCAGGAGCACGTTATTCTGTGAGCGTTCACTTAACCGGCTGGCAACAACACAGCCTGCGGAGCCGCCACCGACAATCACATAATCAAATTTCTGGTTCTCAAACTCAGCCATGTCTGCCCACTTTTCTTGTTAGTTATTCCATGTGGCAGAACGGTAACGCGAAGCGGTCTCAACGTCCAATCAGGGTGGTCAATCGACGGCGTTACCTTGCCGGATTAGGCGACCTTGCCTAGGGTGATTTCAAAGATCACCTGTTTGGGAGTCAGAAACATGGCAGATAGAATTCACGGACCACTTTATTTCGAACGCATGGGCCGCAAGGGACCGGTGATTGCCTTTGTTCACCCCAACCCGATGGATCAGTCCTGTTGGCTCTATCAGATGGCGCATTTTTCCAGCTGGTATCGTTGCGTCGGCATCGATATTCCGGGTTATGGCCGGTCGCCGTCGGCCGACAAAGGCCTGACCATGGACGATATGGCGGCAGGGTGCTGGGAAGCTGTTGATGAAGCCGTCGGTGACGGCGAACCTGTCATACTGGTCGGTTGCTCGGTAGGTTCGGCGATTGTCCCTTATATGTATCATCAGCGGCCCGACGCGAGTGCGGCAATGGTATTGTCCGGTACGGGCTATAATCCCGGAAAACCGTTTGCGCCGGAACGTATCCAGCAATACGAAAATAAGGGCGTTGATTATCGCTGGGAATATAGTTTTCAGGATATGAGTGCTGCGTTCCGCACGACATCGATGGCACATTATTTTGCTGATTTATTTGCCGAGCGTAACGACACTGCAGATGCGCAGACGATCATCTATCAGTTTGAAGCGATGATGGCGGAGGAGACCGAAGAACATCATGCCGGGATCAAATGCCCGGCGATTATTCTGACCGGTAGCGAGGATAATACCCATCAGCGGGCATTTGCTTTGCAGGAACGTATTCCGGGCTGTGAATTAAAGACGCTGCCGGGGGCGGGTCACGCCTGTCAGTTGGAACAACCCTGGCTGTTCGATCGTTTTATGATTGAGTTTCTGACCAAATACGATTTGCACCCGGCTGCGTAATGTAGGACAGCGACAGAACAAAGGTTCTTATCGTCGGCGCCGGACCGGTTGGTCTGACGCTGGCAATATCGCTTGGTCTGCGTAGCGGGGAGATGCTTTGCCAGGGGACGCGCAGGCACTGTTGGATTATGTTCGTGGCGCCTGATTTGCACTCGACGGTACAGCCTTGCGGAGTTCTTCCAAAAACACCCGGCTGGCAGCGGACATAACAACATTCGACCTGGTGATCGCGGCGATGGTCCAGGGCTGCATCGGGGTCTGTAGATCCAACGGCGTAATGGGCCAGGCTTGAGGCCGGTCAGCAAAGATCTGTTTTGGAACCAGCACGAGGTAATCGCTTTTTTCGACCAGCGCGAGGGCGCAGGTAAAGGACGTACATTCAATCGTGCTCTTGGGCGGCTCCAAACCATTGAGTCGGAACGTCTGCTCGTAAATGTCCCGGCTTTCACCGCGTCGGCCAAAGACCAGCCATTCTTCTTCCAGTAAATCATTGAGCCTGAGTCCGGGTGTCGTGACCAGGGGATGATCTGATCGAACCGCCGGGGTCAGCACATCTTCAACCAGCACGTCGACTTTCAAATCATCAGCAACTGGCTGTTCCGGCATAAGGCACACCGCAACATCGATCTCGCCGGATCGCACGGCGGGCAGGACATGCGGATAGACCATCTCCTCTATATGCACAGTCATCCGCGGTCGTGCCGTCTTGAGATTAAGGATAGCGGTCGGCATCAAATTGATGGCGACGGTCGGTGACGCGCTGACGCTGATATCGCCGGTCATTACGCCCTCGATGTTTTCAATTTCGTTAAGCGCGTTGTTAAGCTCCGCTTCGATTGTTTGGGCGCGCTTTATCAGCGCTTCGCCGGAGGGTGTCGGGATCACGCTATGGCTGAGGCGGTGGAGAAGTTCACAGCCCAGCTCTGCTTCCAGCGTCTTGATACTCTTCGTCACCGCGGGCTGTGACAGGTTTAAATCGCGGGATGCCTGACGTACGCTACCGGCACGGCCTACTGCGACGAGGTTTCTGAGTTGATCGAGTTTCATGTTGATCACTAAAAATTATCAATAATTGAAAAGTTAATATCATGCAGTGCAGGTCACAAGGGTTATACTCATGGCAATATGAGCGAACGGCTCAAAAGACGGGGGTTGAGGGACATTGGCTGAAAATCAACTGATCTGGCCTGCACGGCTGCACCATTTTGCGCTCACCAGCGAAAATCCTGGGGACATGGCGGACTGGTATGTCCGCGCGATGGGCTATGTAAAAGAATCTCATGGCGATGGCTGGCTTTTACGCGGTGCAGAGCGTCATTTGATGGTGATGCCGGGAAAGAAATCCCAGGTCGCCTTTTCATCCTATGCCGTTACCGATGTCGCGCATCTCGCAGACGTTGCGGAAAAAATCGCGGCGGCTGGATGCAATGTTGCGACGTTTGAAACACCTTTGTTTTCCGATGGCGCGATTTCAATCAAGGATCACGATGGCAATGTGTTTGCCTTTGGCGTCCCGTCACAGGACAGCACGGGCAGCGATGCATTGCCCGGCCGGTTGCAGCATATCGTGTTTGCGACAACCCAGCTGGCTGAACAGGTTTCTTTCTTTACCGATACAATAGGATTTCGGAAATCTGACACTGTCCTTGATGATGATCAGGACCCAACCGCATGCTTCATGCGCTCCGATCCAGAACATCACAGTCTGGGTCTGTTCCGTACCACGGAATCTCGTTTGGACCATTTCTGTTTTGAAAGTACGTGCTGGAATGATATCCGCGACTGGGGGGATCATTTCTCTGAGCAACGCATTCCAATTGTCTGGGGTGCGGGTCGTCATGGGGCCGGGAATAATCTGTTTATCTTTGTCGAAGATCCCGACGGCAATAAAGTTGAGATCTCGGCAGAAATTGAATTGATGACCTGGGAGCAGGCACCGCGTGAATGGCCGCATGAGGAACGCACTTTGAACCTCTGGGGAACAGCTTGGTTACGGTCTTAAAGACACAAGTCTTATTTCGTTTTGAATTAATCGCCGTCCTTTAAATTTCAGTCGGCGAAAATTGGGGAGCTTATTATGCGTTTGTCGCTCATTCTTTTCGGGCTGCACATTGTTCTGAAATACACCGCCTGGCGCTATCCGGCCTTTGCCAAGCGGTTGAAGGAACAGAACATGTCTGCCCAGATCAAAACCTGGGACAACACAGTCGGTCGGTGCTTCACTTTTCAGGATGGCAAGATCACCTCAAAAAGCGGCATCAATCCTGACGCTGACATCTGCATGTCGTTCAAGACCGAAAGCCTCGCGGTTAGCCTGTTGTTGCCGCCGATCAACTGGCTTGATCAGATCAATGCGCTCAAAGACTTCAAGCTCAAGATGGATGGCGATGATGGCCTCGCCAACTGGTTTGCCCAAACAACGATGATGACCCAAAGCATTGGTTGGGTTTGGGGAAGCGAATCCGCCGACGGCACCAAGCGCTCTGTTAATATGACGAATGGTGGACCGGTCTTTGTGGATGTGAAGGATGAAAAGATCATCCGTCTGACGCCGATTGACCTCGGCGATGACGACACGCAGCCCTGGACGATTAAGGCGCGGGGCATGGAATTTACGCCACCACGTAAGACGACATTGGCGCCGCATGGTCAGAACGCGAAATCCATCGTGCACTCGCCTGATCGTCTGACTTATCCCATGAAACGCGTGGATTTCGATCCCAATGGCGAACGAAACACACAGAATCGCGGGATTTCTGGCTATGAGCGGATCTCCTGGGATGAGGCGATTGATATCGTCGCGACCGAAATTAAGCGCCAGAAGCGCGTCCATGGCCCGGGCTCGATTGCGAACTCGCATGGCTCGCATCACACCTGGGGCAATATTGGATATTACCTCAGCGCGCTCTACCGGTTCCGCAATGCGGTCGGCATGACCCACCTGCATCACAATCCGGATAGCTGGGAAGGCTGGTATTGGGGCGCTGTCCATCACTGGGGACACAGCCTACGGGTTGGTCAATCCGAAACCTATGGCACCGTTGAGGACTGTTTGCAGAATTGCGACCTCGTCGTGTTTTGGTCTGCTGACCCGGAAACCACCAGTGGGTCTTATGGCGCGCAGGAAGGCACCGTCCGGCGGCAATGGCTCAAGAACCCTGAGCTCGGCATCGACGTTGTACATGTCGATCCTTACTACAATGCCTCGGCGCAGTTCCTGCCGGGTAAATGGTTCGCGCCAAAGCCGACGACCTCGGTCGCGATGGCGATGGCAATCGCCTATGTGTGGATACAGGAAGGCCTGTATGACAAGGAATATGTCAAAACCCACACCGAGGGGTTTGATGTCTGGAAAGCCTATTTGGTCGGCGACGAAGACGGCATTGCCAAGACACCGGAATGGCAGGAAGCCGAAACAGGTGTGGCTGCCAAGGACGTTCGCGCTCTCGCCCGTGACTGGGGCAAGAAGCGTGTCTACCTGGCCCCTGGTGGCTGGGGCAATGGTCAT
>Ga0114999_10010386_pt1 | contig 10088 bp, 9 predicted proteins | sample ArcticOcean_MG_C_3_FD_89820 | JGI IMG/M metagenome (GOLD analysis project Ga0114999, IMG submission 89820) | Marine microbial communities from western Arctic Ocean - ArcticOcean_MG_CB8_126 | ecosystem: Environmental > Aquatic > Marine > Oceanic | place: Arctic Ocean: Canada Basin | collected... | reverse complement strand
GCAAAGAGCAGCAGGAGAACGCCTTTTCAGCAGCCTGCCAGACGATCTGGCGCGTCGCTTTCCGCGCGTGTTCCTGTTTATACTCACCGCAGAAATGACTGAGGAGCACACGTGAGCAAAGGACAGGCTGAAACACTGGGCGAACTCAAGGCGAGCGGTTACGAGCACCGCACCGTACGCGAGGAGATGCGCCACAACCTCATGCGTCGACTAACCGACGAAGAGGACGTATTCCCCGGCATCGTCGGCTACGAGGACACGGTCATCCCGCAGCTAGAGAACGCCATTCTCTCCGGCCAGGACATCATTCTGCTGGGGGAGCGTGGTCAGGCCAAGTCGCGAATCATCCGCAGCCTGACCAGTCTCCTCGATGAGTGGATACCCATCGTCGATGGCGTCGAGGTGCCCGAAGATCCGCTCGCGCCGATCAGTTCGCGAACGCGCCATTTGATCGAAGAAAAGGGTGATGCGACGCCCGTGCGCTGGATGCATCGGGACGAGCGGTACGGCGAGAAACTCGCAACACCCGACATCACCATCGCCGACCTGATCGGTGAGGTGGACCCCATCAAGATTGCCGAAGGACGCTACCTGTCAGACGAGGACGCCTTACATTTTGGCATGATCCCGCACTCCAACCGCGGCATCTTTGCCATCAATGAACTGCCAGACCTCGCCGAGCGCATTCAGGTCGGACTACTGAACATCATGGAGGAGCGGGACATCCAGATCCGCGGCCACAAAGTGCGGATGGACCTCGACGTGCTGATCGTCGCCACGGCTAACCCCGAGGACTACACGAATCGTGGCCGCATCATCACGCCCCTGAAGGATCGCTACGGATCGCAGATTCGCACCCACTATCCGCAAACGATTCTGGAAGAAATAACCATCATGGAGCAGGAGCAACAACGCCTGTCTCTGGGCGAATACCGCGAGGTAGTGCCGTCCTTCATGCAGCAGATCATCGCGGAGATCACGCTGCAGGCGCGCAACTCTGCCGACGTCAATCAACGCTCTGGCGTATCAGTGCGTGCCTCGATCGCCAACTATGAGGCCTTGCTGGCAAACGCCCTCAGGCGCGCGATACGGGTCAACGAACAGGAGGTTGTTCCCCGCATTTCAGACCTGCCATTCATCATGCCTTCCCTGCAGGGCAAGGTGGAATTCGAGGCGATGGAGGAAGGCCGCGAGGACAAGATCATGGAGAAGCTCTTCATGGACGCCATCAAAGCAGTATTTGCGCGGCATACCGACAAGGAAGAGATGGAGGCCATCGCCCAGCAGTTCGCGGACGGCTTGAACCTGACAACCGGCGAATCGCTGCCCTCGCACGAATATGACGAGGTCATACGCAAGGTCGATGGTCTCGATGCGGCGGTCACCAAACTCGCCCACTCGGACAGCAAAGCTGTCCGGGCTTCGGCTGCCGAGTTCGTCCTCGAAGGACTGCACATCCTACAGTTGCTGAACAAAGATCGAATCGGAACCCGGTCCACGTACTCTGCCTGACGCGAACATCGCCCGAAGGGGACACCAAATGGCCAACCGGTTCACCGCGTTCAACCGCTATTCGCAATGGGATGGCACGCAGAAGTGGGAAGTCGATCCGGACAAGCTGCTGGAAGCGTTGTCCGATGACCTGATGGAATTCGGCGATCTGCAACAAGCGATGCGTTACCTCATGCAACGTGGCATGGACAGCGAAGACGGCGGCAACATTCGCGGCCTGCGCGAGATGCTCAAACAACTTAAGGAAAAGCGCCAACAACAACTCCAACGCTACGACATGAACAGTGTCATGGAAGACTTGCGCCGCCAACTCGATGCGATCATCGACATGGAGCGCGAGACCATCAAGGAATGGGTCGAGCGCGAAAACCGTCCGGACGAGGGCAACTTTGATTTCAATTCCCTGATCTCTGATCTCGAGCCAGACCCGGACTCTGTCGCTGAAAATGGCGGCGAGCCCGCCGAAGGCGGCGAGCAGAGCCGGTCCGGGTCGGAGCAACCATCCACGTCGGCCGAAGACTTTTCTCCCTCAGACTCTTCTTCCCCAAACCCGTCTTCCTCAGATCCGTCTTTTTCGGATCCGTCTTTTTCGGATCAGGTACTCGGCGACATCGGCAAGAGCAATCAGGAGTTCATCGACCAACTGCCCGAGGATACCGCAGGCCAGGTACGGGAACTCACGGACTACGAGTTTCTGAACGCCGAGGCGCAGAAGAAGTTTCTGGAGCTCATCGAACAACTGCGCCGCGCGATGACCCAATCGCTTTTCAACGATGTCGAAAAGATGGTCCAGGAGATGTCCCAGGGCGACATCGAGCGCATGAAGGACATGGTCAAAGACCTGAACAAAATGCTGCAGAAGCGTATCGACGGCGACGATCCCGGTTTCGATGAATTCATGGAAAAACACGGCGACATGTTCGGTGACAACCCACCGCAGTCGCTCGATGAACTGGTCGAACAGATGCAGCAACAAATCGCGGCCACCCAGTCGCTGTTCAACTCGATGTCACCGGACCAGCAACAGCAACTCCAGGGGATGATGGCCGACAAGCTCGGCGACGCCGAACTCGAAGCCGAGATGGCCAAACTCGCCGAGGAGCTCGCCTACCTCAACCCCCAGGGCCGGCGCTACGACTTCACCGGCAACGACGAACTGGACCTGCACGCGGCGATGGAACTGATGCGGGAAATGCAACAGATGGATGAGCTTGAGCAGCAGATGCAGCGTGCTCAATACGACGGCAAGGTCGATTCCATCGACCCCGAGATGGTGAAAAAGCTCCTGGGCGACGAGGCCGAAGAGAATCTCGGGGCAATGAAGAAGCTCATGGAGGCGCTGGAGAAAGCCGGCTATGCCCGTCGCGATGGCAACAAGTGGGAGTTGACCCCGCGCGGCACCCGCACGCTGGGCCAGAAGGCACTGGGCGAGATCTACGCGAGACTGAAAAAGCAGAGCCTGGGCAACCATGCGGTGCCCGAAGAGGGTCGCTTTGGCGAACGCATCGAGGAGTCGAAGTCCTACGAATTCGGCGACCCCTTTCATCTGCACATGCCGCGCACCATCCGTAACGCGCTTGACCGTGAGGGGCCCGGTACCCCGGTCAATCTTACGATAGACGACTTTGAAATCTATCGCAGCGAGTTGATCACCCAGACCGCCACAGTGCTGATGGTGGACCTGTCCTGGTCGATGGCGCTGCGCGGCTCGTTTCAATCGGCCAAGAAGGTGGCGATGGCGCTGCACAATCTGATCAGCAGTGCCTATCCGCGCGACAGCCTGTACGTGCTCGGATTCTCTGCCTATGCCAAGGAGATCAAGGCCCACGATCTGCCGTACCTGCAGTACGACGACTACCTGCTCGGCACCAACATGCAGCATGCCTTGATTATGGCGGAGAAGATGCTCGCCAAACATCAGCAGGGCACGAAACAGATCATCATGATCACGGACGGCGAACCGACGGCGCACCTCGAAGATGGACGGCCAGTCTTCGCCTATCCGCCGACACCCGCGACCATTCAGAAAACACTGCGCGCTATCCGCAGTTGTACCGCCAAGAACATCACGATCAACACCTTCATGCTGGATCAGAGCTATTACCTGAAGGCGTTCGTGGACCAGATGACCAAGATCAACGGCGGCCGTGTGTTCTATACCGAACCGGGCAACCTGGGTGAGTACCTGCTGGTTGACTACGTTCAGAACAAGCGCAAACGCCTGAGCCGGCGCTAACGGGCTGACGAAAATCTGCCCTGGTTGCCCCGATAGACGGATTTCACGTTCGCTACGCGAGCCGTGAATCCTTCCGCCAGCCAGCGCCAGTTGGACATCCGGCACACACGTTCACCGCATTCCATGTGTTCAATTGCATGGGTATTGGCAATCGAGGTCCTGAGTTCCGGTTCGTCGCGTGATTTTGACGTGCGTAGAGGGCATCGAATGGGCGCGTCAGGCACCCCTTGTCTTTTGTCTGCCGCTTTGTTTATGTGGGCTGAATCGGCGTTTCAGCCAGGCGAAAAACAAGGGACTCAAAGCATGCGTAACGGATTCCGGGTCATCGATACGGACTGCCATCAAATGGAGCCAGCGACCATCTGGCGGGACTATATGGAACCCGCTTTTCAGGACCGCGCCCCTGCGCCCGGGGATTGGAACGGCAAGACCATGATGCTGGTGGAAGGCGAACCCGTGACGCGCCAGGAAGGCAGCTACCCGATGGATTCGAAGGAATTCCACGCAGCAACGATGGAGGGCATGAAGCGTTTCACGCGCGCCCGCGAGACCGGCTTCAGCCCCGAAAGCCGCCTCGCCGACATGGAGGCCCAGGGTGTGGATGCCCAGGTCCTTTACCCAACGGTTGGCGGCCAGATCCTTGGCAAACCTTTCCAGGATCCAGAGTTGCTCGCGGCCACGTGTCGCGCGTACAACGACTGGAGCCTTGAGTATTGCAGCAAAGGACCCGGCAAGCTGCTGATGGCCGCGATGTTGCCGGTGCAGTCACCAGAGCTTGCGATCGAAGAGGTTCGACGGGCCAATGAGAAAGGTGCCGCATGCTTCTTCATAAGGCCCAACCCGACCGCAGACCGCAACTCCTACCACGCAGACTATGATCCACTCTGGCGCGCCATCGAAGCGACCGGCAAACCGATCTGCATCCACGACTCCGGCTCCCCGTACCTGCCCTCGTTCGGGGAGCGGATGGACACGCACACGTCCGGTCACATCATCGCGCACCCGTTCGAGGCGATGGTCGCCATGATGACGCTCATCTGGTACGGCGTCATCGAGCGCTTCCCCAATCTCAAGATCGTACACGTCGAGGCAGACGCGGGCTGGTTGCCCTACTGGCTGCAGCGGATGGAACAGCACTACGACTTCTCTGCCAACGCTGAACATCCAGACCTCAAGAAGCGGCCTACGGAGTACTTCAAGTCGAATTTTCTGGTCGCGTGCCGGGGTGACGAGATGACGCTGCCATCCGTCGTCGATCTCGTCGGCGATGAGTACCTGACGTTCAACACCGACTACCCCCACCCAGACGGCACCTGGCCAATGGGTTTCACGGCGCTCGAGGAACAACCGCTGTCCGAGACCAGCATCCGCAAGATTTTCTGGGACAACGCCGCACCGGTCTTCAATCTGGCAGCCTGAGCAACCGGCTGCCAGCGTGTGATCCATTGGCCTGTTGGTGGGGGCGCCCGATTGTCCGCCAACATCGTCGTTGCTAGACTCGACGCATCCGTCATCGAGCACCCAACATGAAGCAAATCCTCGGCTTACTCGTTCTGCTGCAACTGCCCTTTCCCGGGTCGGCCGCCGAGCCTTTCCCGTTTGAGGACTTTGGTCAATAGCGTTTCGCCTGCCAGGAGCAAGACGGCTCCTGTGCGATCGGCCAATCCCTGCGAGACCCCACCAAGAACCTGACCTACAGCGCCGAATTCTCGCGCAAAGACGCGGCGAAACTCGGCACCCTGCGTCTGCGTTTTCCGCTTGGCATGTATTTGCCGGGCAATGTCGGGGTCCGGGTCGGCGATGTGAAGATTCAACGACCCATGCTCGTTTGCCTGCCAACCGGTTGTGTTGTCCTGGTTGATGTGACGTACGATATTTATCGAGCGTCGATCTGACGCCGCCGGTCGCGAGCCGCCTGAAAGCTGCCCAAGGCAGCCCCCGCCGGAAATACGTCGAGGAATTTTACGCTTTTGCTCTTCGACCGCGGCACCACCCACGCCGCGGCCTCTAATCTCTTGTTTATGCTCAGTTTTCAATTTTCTGGGGCCAATCTTGGATAGTCATTGGCAAGGGACCAGATTTATCAAACTTTCTAGATCTTTGAAGACTCTCTGATGAGAACTTTATTCAAAAACACAGCAGCCAGTGTCGAAGCAATCGCCGCCCTCGTACTTGCGAGTTCAACGTTGCTGTGCCGGCGATCATCGCGGACGGCAAGGTCATACTCGGCATCAATGACGCCGGCAACCTGAACGTAGTGGGCGGCGCGCCGTCTGCCACTCACGGCGGCGGCAGCACGACTGACGTCGGAATGCGCTTTGTACCCGCAGACGGTGGTGGTGCAGAGTTTGAAGCCACCTCCCACGGCTTCGGCCTCTGACCCGTTGAGTTGAGAACCGGCGCGCGTCGACTTCAGGCCGCTCGGCGGGCATACTCGCGCCGCACGTAATAGCCGCACAACGAGCCGATCTTGGGCGCATACCTTGAAGTAGCTAATGACGCCCTTGGTGCACTGAAGGCGTCTGGCGCTGATTAACAAGGCTGCCGCCGCTACAAAACCGGGTGGCGGCGACGTCAGCCCATCAACCCATACAACCGCCCTGCGTTCTCACACGTAATCTTGCGCTTCACGGCATCCGAAACGTTCGCGAATTCTCGCGCAATGAACTCCTGCGAGTCCGGCCAGATGCCGTCGGGGTGCGGGAAGTCAGAGCCCCACATGATGTTGTCCTCGCCGATGTAGTCGAGCAGCCTGAGGCCGACCTCGTCGCTCTGGTAGGTCGCATAGCACTGGCGCTTCCAGTACTCCGAGGGACGCATGGTGAGGGTCAGGTCCTGAAACTGATCTTCCCACTCAAGGTCCATGTGCTGCAGGATGTACGGAATCCAGCCGATGCCACTCTCGCCGATGACCATTTTCAGGCGCGGAAACGCTTCGAGCACGCCACCGTAGATGATCTCCATGACGACGTTCGCCATGGCCAGTTGGAAGCCGGTGATGAATGCCGCGAACGCCTGGCGCTGCTGCAACGGCGGCATCGCCTGAAAATCCGGTGGCTTGCCGCCGACGGTGTGAAAGTGCACCGGCAGTCCCACGTCGTTGATCGCGGCCCACAGCGGATGCCAGTCGGGGTGATAGAGCGGCAGCATATCCGGTGAGTTCGCGACCTCGATGCCGCGCACGCCGCCCCGCTTCGCCACCCGTTCAACCTCTCCAATAGCGGCATCAATATCATGATTCGGAATGGACGCAATGCCGGCCAGGCGATCCGGATGTGTCGCGCAAAAGTCCGCGAGCCACTTATTGTAAATGCGCATCACTTCCGTCGCCGCCGCACCGTCGTTGAGACGCCCGGAAGCGCCGAGAATGCCGTACAGCACCTCTGCCTGAACACCATCGAGGTCCTGATCCCGGATGCGCAGGTCAGGCTCTGTGAGGCGCCGGATGCCGTTTTTGCCATCCTCATACAAACCCTGCGCCGCCATGCGGTCCGATCGATGAATCACGCCAGGGACGTATGGGCGGCCCGCTGATCCCATGCCGTTCTGCAGTCCAAACTGGCCGCCGCCGTTGCTCACCCACACCGGGCCGCGGCTCGATTCCTTCACGTACGGCATGCGGTCCCGCATGGCCGCAGAGGCGTTGTCAGTGAACAAATCGGGGGGGAGCCATATGAGATCAATATGACAGTCTGCCGAGATCGTCTGGTAGTCCATGTGCTGTGTCCAAAACCTGAATTCGGAAGTTCTTGCCGCAAAGGCTGCTGCCTGCGCACCCGGTTACGGGGCCAGCAGATGCAGTAGTATAACGATTCAACGCCAACATCATATCGCCCGAATCGAGCGCACGCAGCGCCGCGTCCACATCGCAGCCGTGCCGGTCATACCACAAGGAAACCCATGAAGATCGTCATCATCCCGGGACTTACCCTCCCAGAAGTCACAGACCAACAACTCGCCAACATCGAGGGAGCCGCGGGCGACGGTAGCGAGGTCGTTGTGTGCACGCCGCAGACGGCACACAACGAGATCAGCAACACCGATGTTGTGCTTGGGTTCGTCGGCAAGGGTCTCTTTGAGCAGGCGCAGCAACTCAAGTGGGTCCATGCGATCGCGTCCGGCGTCGACGCGTTCCTCTACCCGGAGTTCATCTCAAGCGACGTCGTGCTAACGAGTGAAAAGGGGCTCGTTGGCGAACACCTCTCCGATCATGCCTTTGGCCTGCTTCTCATGCTGACGCGGCAGTTGGCCGCAGCCTTGCGCTACGGCCCGGACGCGTGGAATCACCGACCGCACATGCGCTATCAGGAAGTGGAACTGACCGGCCTGACGATGGGAATCTTCGGCTTTGGTGGCACAGGACGCGCGACGGCGCGACGGGCTGCCGCGTTTGGCATGAACTGTGTGGCGCTCGACCGGGATGCCGTACCCACCAGTGCTGAAGTCGACACCGTTCTCACACCGAGTCAGTTTGAGGAGATGCTCCGGATGTCCGATGTTGTTTCCGTTTGTTGCCCGCTGACACCGGAGACGCGCGGCAAGTTCGACGCAGCAGCCTTCAAGGCAATGAAACCGGGCGCCTTCCTCGTCAACGTTACCCGCGGTGAAGTGATGGTCGAGGATGATCTCGTTGCTGCCCTGCAAGCGGGTGAAATCCGCGGTGCTGCGCTGGATGTTGTGCCACGCGAACCGCTGCCAGCGGACAGCCCCCTCTGGGCTATGGAAAACGTCGTCATGACACCGCATACGGCTGGTGCAAGCCCCTATCGTGCGGGTCGCAATGTTGAGCGCTTCATCAACAACCTGGGTCACCTGCGGCACAATGAAACGCTGGAAGGTACGATCGACAAGGATGCCGGGTACTAAGCCGACCAGGACTCGGGGGTTCGAACGAGACCGAAGGCATGTTTGATGATCCTTTGCATCCGACCTGCCTTGCAACGCCCGCAGCCGCCGCGCCTGCCGGCAACTCACCGGGTCGTCGCATCTACCGGCTCCTCACGAATCCACGGGGATCTCCAATGACCTTGTGTAGCCTTCATATAGCGACCACCGTCATAGCGACCGCCGTCCGCAGGCTGATCATCAGCCTGCTTATGAGCATCAGCCCCGCGCTCCTTGCCGCCGCACAGGACGACTACCGCAGTCGCTGCGCGGCTTGCCACGACAAGCCCATCGACGCACAAACGCCCGGTCTCGCCAACCTTCGACAGATGAACTGGATCCGCGTTAGTCACGCCGTGACCCGTGGCCCGATGTCCGAGCACGCGCGCGAACGTGACGCAACTTGAACGGGCCTGGTCATTCTCTCTGCCTGAGACGACGACGCTCCGGTCACAGCCGGTCGTTACCAACGACACCGTGTTTGTGGCTGCAACCAGCGGCTATCTCTTTGCGCTCGACCGGGCCAGTGGCTGCACCCGCTGGGTCCAGCGCTCGCCCATGCGCTTCAGAACCTCGGTCTCCCTCGGGACCCACCCGACGAGCAACAAGCCCATGCTGCTCGTCGGCGATGTCTCACCATCCATACAGGCGCGCGACGCGGCGAGCGGTGACCTGCTCTGGACGGCACCCATCGGTGTGCACAAATATTCGATGGCCACCGGCTCCGCGATTCAGTTCAAGGATGTCATCTACGTGCCTGTCTCATCGTCTGAGATCGCGGTCGCCCAGAACCCTAAACACGAGTGCTGCACGAACCATGACGCGGTCAATGCGATCAGCGCCGCAGACGGCAAGCTGCTCTGGACGACCCCGATGACGGACGAACCGAAAAAGACCATCGTCAGCAGCGTGGGAACGCAACGGTGGGGCCCGTCCGGAGCGCCGGTGTGGAGCACCCCTGCGATCGATGCCAAACGCCGGCTCATCTACGTGGGCACGGGAGAGAATACGTCGCAGCCCGCGACGGACATGAGCGATTCCATCGTTGCGCTCGAGATGACGACCGGCAAGATTCGCTGGGTTGTATCAGGCGTTTTATTACGGTTTCTCGGCCGCAGTAACGGCAACTCCCGAGGTTATCTTCGCCGCGAGCCTTGATGGCAACATCCTGGCCTATGACATCAAAGAGGGTGCGACACTATGGAAATACAACACAGCGAGGGACACGCCAACGGTCAACGCGGTGCCCGGGCACGGTGGCTCAATCGACAATGCAGGGGTGCAGGTCGCCGGTGACATGCTGTTTGTACAGTCCGGTTACAGCATGTTTCGTCAGATGCCCGGCAACGTGCTGATGGCGTTCAAACTTCGCGCGGACTGATCAATCAGCCGCTGCCCGGGCGCGGATGCCACGGGAGTACATGACGATCAGAAGTCCGTCGACATGCCAGTCCCG
>Ga0114999_10010384_pt1 | contig 10089 bp, 9 predicted proteins | sample ArcticOcean_MG_C_3_FD_89820 | JGI IMG/M metagenome (GOLD analysis project Ga0114999, IMG submission 89820) | Marine microbial communities from western Arctic Ocean - ArcticOcean_MG_CB8_126 | ecosystem: Environmental > Aquatic > Marine > Oceanic | place: Arctic Ocean: Canada Basin | collected... | reverse complement strand
CTTCATGAATCTTTTAGTCAAAAATTACCTAATCATCATCCCTGCGTAATATCTGGGCCAACTTTTGCAGCAGAAATTGTTGAAAAAAAGCCTGCAGCGATAGTTGTTGCATCTAAAGACAAAATAACAAGAGATTTTTGGGCTGAAACTATACAAACTAACAATTTAAGGGCTTACACAAATTCTGATATTGTTGGCGTTCAAGTTGGCGGTTCTGTAAAAAATATTCTTGCAATTGCCGCTGGAATTGCAAACGGGCTTGGATTTGGTGCAAATACACAAGCAGCACTTATTACAAGAGGTTTAGCAGAAATGACTCGACTGGGCGTAGCTCTTGGAGCAGACAAGGTTACCTTTCAAGGACTCTCTGGAATGGGTGATTTAATTCTCACCTGCTCAGATGATTTATCTAGGAATCGTCGATTTGGTAAAGAGCTTGCCAACAACATACCTACTGATAAAGCTCTAAAAAATATCAACGCCACAGTGGAGGGTTTTAAAGCCTTAAAACTAGTAATTAGGATTGCAAATAACCATCAGATCGAGATGCCTATTTGCGAACAAGTATTAGCAGTCACTGAAGGAAAGATAACTCCTAGAGAGGCTGTTAATGAGCTCCTCCTAAGAAAGCCAAGCGAAGAGTAGGCAATTCAAAAAATACCCTTGAGGTGCGCGTAAACAATGAGCTTAACTGACAGAAAAATTACCGGTACTGAAAAAATTCAGAAGCAAGACTTGCGCCTATTGCTTCGTTTGGCGCCCTTTATAAAGCCCTATAAAAAAATTGCCATAATTGCTGTTATTGCGTTAATTTTTACTTCAATGGCTTTTTTGTTATTTGGTCAGGGAATTCAATTATTTATAGATGAGGGGATTTATACTCTCAACAAGAAAGCAATACTCACCATTGCGATTGTTTTAATAATTATGGTGGTGGGGACTTTTATTCGCTTCTATTTCGTTTCTTGGATTGGTGAAAGGGTTAGTAATGATGTACGCCTGGCCGTATTTAATCATTTACTTACACTTCATCCACATTATTTTGAAGTAAATCGAAGCGGGGAAATCAATGCGCGGTTAACAACGGACACCACTTTACTTCAATCAATTTTTGGCTTCTCAATATCGATGGCTTTAAGTAGCGTCCTACTCTTTTTTGGTGGACTTACGATGATGGTTATCACCAACTTAAAACTCGCCCTTATTGTTCTTGCTAGCGTACCCATTATCTTACTTCCTATGGCAATATATGGTCGCCGGCTAAGATCTCTTTCGAGGAAAAGTCAAGATACAGTCGCCGACATTGGAACGTATGCTGGAGAAATAGTACAAAACATTAAAGTAGTTCAAAGCTTTACGCGTGAGCCTGAAGAGTCTCAAGCATTCAGCGCTGAAGTAGAAAAAGCATTTACAGTAGCCAAAAGTCGCATAATGCAAAGCTCTTTGCTAATTGCCGCAGCAATGATCCTAGTTTTTACTGGTCTAGGCTCTATGATATGGGCTGGCGCTAAAGATGTTGCACAAGGCGAAATCACTGCAGGAGAGCTAGCTGCTTTTGTTTTTTATGCAATCATGGTTGCAAGGTCTGTAGCTGTTATTTCTGAAATTTATGGTCAGCTTCAAAGGGCCGCTGGTGCAACAGAAAGACTGCTTGAATTGTTAGCAGAGAAATCACAGATTTTTGCGCCGATTGAGCCTAAAAAATTGAATGATGGTGCCCTCTCACTCAGTTTTAACAATGTACACTTTAGTTACCCATCTAGGCCAGAACAGTCGGCTCTTGAAGAGCTAACCTTTAAAGTCAAAGAAGGTGAAACAGTTGCCATTGTTGGACTGTCAGGTGCTGGCAAGACAACTATTTTTGAACTACTGCAACGATTTTACGACCCCTCTGAAGGCAGCATTGAGGTAAGCAATATTAACCTGACTGACCTTGACCCTAAAGACCTGCGATCAAGTATTGGAGTAGTTCCGCAACAACCCACACTGTTCTCAGCTGATGTCACTCATAATATTGGATATGGCAAACCTACTGCTAATAAAAACCAAATAAAGGAGGCAGCAAAAGAAGCCTATGCATTAGACTTTATAGATCAGCTTCCTGAGGGCTTTGATAGCTACCTTGGTGAACAAGGGGTTCGCTTGTCAGGAGGACAGCGCCAACGGATTGCCATAGCAAGAGCAATCCTTAAAGATCCATCAATCCTTCTTCTAGATGAAGCAACAAGTTCCTTAGATGCTGACAGCGAACAAAAGGTACAGGATGCATTGAAAGTCCTAATGAAAGGAAGGACTACATTGATAATTGCTCACAGACTTGCAACGATTATGCATGCAGATCGTATTCTACTTATCGATCACGGGAGATTAATTGCTGAAGGCAGTCATCAAGATTTATTATCTAGCTCAGAGCTATACAAAAAGCTTTGTGAGCTTCAATTTAATCACTAGTATAGTAATATAATTCGCAAATTACCAACACATTAGAGACTAATTATTATTTTTAAAAATACAAAGATAAAACTTTGTTTTTACAGGATAATAAGCTTAAATTTCAATTTTGAATTGATTAATTAATGGTCAATAAATATAGAAATATCAAAAAAAATCTAAAAAGCCTCTGTCTTTTAGTTACTCTATTTTCAGTAAGCACTCTTGTCTCTTCTGCCTCACTTTCATCTTTTAAGCCGAGCTTTGATTCAATTGAAAATACTATTGTAAGAAAAGAAGTTTTCTTTAATTACCTTCTTCCTGCAATACATCAAAAAAATGCTGAGATAATTGAAATTAGAAATTCTATATTGAACAATGAATTAAGTGACAATGAGCTTGAAAAATTAGCATCAAAGTATCGCGTCAAAAGTCCAGCCACTCAAGAAGAATTACTAAAAGTAATTGATATCCTCCCCCCTTCTCTTATACTTGCCCAGGCTGCAAATGAATCGAACTGGGGAAGATCTAGATTTGCCAAAGATTTTAATAATTATTTTGGAATCTGGTGTTTTTCTGAAGGCTGTGGAGTCATTCCAAAAGAAAGAAATTCAAATGCAACACATGAAGTTGCTAGCTTTAATTCTTTAGAAGAATGTATCGACTACTATGTACTTAATATTAATCGAAGTTACGCCTATGAAGAGCTTCGCCTAATAAGAGAAAAACAGCGTAATGACCTTCAGCCGATTAAAGGAATCGTTCTAGCAGAAGGGTTAGGTAATTATGCATTTCCCGGTATTGAATATATTGATTCAATTAAATCAGTCATCCAATACAACCAACTTGGGCGTCACGACTACATCAACTAAGCCAAAAATAGTTTAGATATAAAAAAACCCGCTAGTCGCGGGTTTTTTTGAAGTAGATTTTTATTTGTAAGTTTAACGCTTTGAATACTGCTCACTCTTACGCGCCTTCTTCCTACCAACTTTCTTACGCTCAACTACACGTGCATCACGTGTCACTAGTCCAGCACTTCGCAATCCAGGGCGAGTCGCTTCATCATAAGCCATAAGGGCTCTCGTAACTCCAAGTCTAATCGCGCCAGCTTGGCCTGTATCACCGCCACCTTTAACCATGATGGTAAAGTCAAACTTGTTATGCATTTCAACAACATCTAAAGGTTGATTTATAATCATTGAAGATGTTTCTCTACCGAAATATTCAGCCATAGGCTTTTTATTAACTGTAAAAACACCCTTACCTTTTGTCATGTAAACACGAGCAACTGATGTCTTTCTTCTTCCAGTTGCGTAAAAAATTTCTTTATCTGCCATAATAATATGCCTTAAATATCCAATACTTGTGGTTGTTGAGATTGATGGGTATGTTCACTACCCGCAAAAACCTTCATTTTTCTAAACATTTCTCTGCCTAACGGGCCTTTTGGCAACATTCCTTTAACTGCCTTCTGAATTACTTCTTCAGGCTTTTTAGCGAGAAGATCTTTAAATGGAACTGATTTCAAATTTCCAACATAGCCAGTATGATGATGATACATTTTGTCATTATATTTGTTTCCAGTAACAGTTATTTTAGCTGCATTAACAATCACAATATAATCACCTGTATCCACATGAGGTGTGTATTCAGCTTTGTGCTTACCACGAAGACGAGACGCAACTTCTGTTGCTAGACGTCCAAGAGTCTTGCCATCTGCATCTACTAAAAACCACTCTCTTTTTACTTCTTCTGCTTTCGCACTAAATGTTTTCATAACTCGCTTCTATATGTCGGATCAGAATAATCGGACTATTATAATCACTTTTTATTCTTGATGTAAGTTTTCATATGGCAAATACATGAAATACCCAGGAATAATTAGGTAGTTTATTTCAAATTTATTTTGCAGTTAAATCAAGGTCTTTTTTATAGAGTTTGGTTTTAACATCCATTAAGCCTAATAAAGTGTGAAACAAGCTATCATGAGATTGAGGTAAACGTGCTTTTTCTTTTATAGAGTCTATGTCAAATATCTTTGACATTGAATCATCAAACCACATAAATGCTGGAATTTTTTTCTGCTCATCAGGCGCCATAAAATAAGGCATCCCGTGAAGATAGATGCCACCCTCCCCAAGAGATTCACCATGATCACTAATGTAGTACATTGCTGTATCAGAATTATCTGAGTTTTCCTTTAAAATTCCAATCACCTTAGAAAGGAAATAATCAGTGTATAAGATAGTGTTATCGTATGCATTTGTAATCTCTTCATCTGTGCATTCATTTAATTGATTTGTTTTGCAAGAAGGCTTAAAAATTTCAAATTCTGCTGGGTATCTTTTGTAGTAAGCAGGACCATGACTCCCCATAGTATGCAAAACTATCAGCACATCATCGTTACGTTGCGTATCAATATAGTTTTGAATATTCGTCAGCATACCTTCATCCCTGCACTCCGGATTACATACAGGATTAAGTGCAGATGAGCGATAATCTAAGTAAGGAATTCGCTCTGCCACTCCCTTTGAATCAGAGTTATTATCGAGCCAAAGGACGCTCGCACCTGCCCTACTGATCATATCAAGTGAGTTGCTCATATTCTTGCCAATAGTATGATTGTAATTACTTCGATCAAGCACAGAGAACATGCATGGAACGGACCAAGCAGTATCAGTTCCACACGAAACCATCTTCTCAAAAGAAATAATTTCTTCTTGCTCTAAATAAGGGTTTGTTTTAAGTTCATAACCATTAATTGACATATGATCACTTCGAGCAGTTTCACCAACTACCAAAATTACCAATCTTCTTTGAGTTGACTTCTTATTGATCTTTGCATCAAGACCAATCTCAACAAAAGGTTGAGAAGAGGTAGCTATTTTTGAATCAATAAATTTAGCCGCAGAATACAAATAATACGTTGGAGTAATGTAGAGCCTTAAATCACGATTCTCTCTTGCAAACGATGTGTAATGCTTTGAAAATGACAAGACAACCACTACAAACACCACTATCAATACTAAAAAGTATTTAAGCCTTTGAAAAAATTGTGCCTTTAATGATAGTTTTTTTAAACCTATCCTCCATACAAATAAAGAAGGCAATAGTCCCAATATTAAAAAGTATAAAATTGATTTATAATTTACCAAGTCAAGAAATTCACTTGAGTCTGTTTCAAATGTATTGGTTATCATATTATGGTCAAAAACAATGCCATAATTATTTGTGCTATAACTAACCACTGATGAGATTACTAGCAGTAGAATTAAAATTGGCTTTGTTGACCTCCTATAGCAAAGCAGAAGTAGCAAGGCAGACAAGAAAGTAAACAAAAAAAGAAATAAAGATCCTAAAAAAAATACGTTCTCAGAAAGTGGATAAACCAGCAATGTTTTTTCGAAAAATGTAAAATTACCAGTTAACGTTAAAAAACCGGCTACAAGCAAGACTAGATGAATCTGCGATAATTTGTCAGAAAAAAATTTCATTTATTTTGTTTTTAAAAACATATTATTATATTATCCATTAGATAAAAAAGAAAACAATGCTTAACTCACACATACACTTAGATTTTGATAATGTTAACTCACCTTCTAACTCAACCACTGGAGTTATCGTTCCTTCAACTGGGAAAGATAACTGGGATAGTGTAATTGCTTGCTGCTCAACAGATAGTAATAGTCATTTTGCACTTGGAATTCACCCATGGTTTATTGAAAGCCACCAGATGATAGATTTATATGATCTTGAAGTTCGCATTGAGGAAGAAAAGCCAGTTGCAGTTGGTGAATGTGGCCTTGATTATGTTAAAGTTAAAGATCAAAATACGCAGAGATTTATGTTTGATGAACAGATATCTTTAGCTACTCGCTTTGACTTGCCTTTAATCATTCACTCCGTTCAAGCTACTGAAGATGTCACTGACTTACTCAAATCGCACTCTAAATCTAGAGGGGTAATCCACGCATATTCAGGAAGTATTCAACAAGCTGAAAATTTACTTAAAATAAATTTTTCGTTTGGTTTTGGCAATACTTTAACCAATCCACAAGCATACAAGCTCCATGACATTGTCAAATTTTTACCAATGGAGTCAATAGTGATTGAAACGGATGATCATAAAAATCCAGATGAATTAATTCAGGTAGCCGAGAGAGTTGCAAGAATTAAAAAGCTCACTGTTGACCAGGTAATTGAACAGTGCGACCAAAACACACGCAATATCTTTAATATAGATTAATGGCAGGAAGTTGCGCTCGCACTGAAATATTAGTTGGCCAGTTAGGCTTAGCTCAATTAGCAGAGTCACACGTTGTCATTGCTGGACTAGGCGGCGTCGGAGGTGCTTGCGCAGAATCACTTTGCAGGGCAGGAATTGGAGAATTAACTTTAATTGACTTTGATACTATTTCAAATACAGATCTTAATCGCCAGGTAATTGCTCTGCATTCAACTTTGGGCGGCTCAAAAGTAAAAGTTCTTGCACAAAGACTGAAGGATATCAATCCTGATACTGTAATCAATGAAAAAAACCTTTTTATTGACATTAATGAAGCAGAGTCAATAGCTAAAAATGAGGATTTAAATTTTGTAGCAGACTGCATAGATGCAATCGCATGTAAAACAAATTTAATTGATGCCTGTAATCGCTCAGGAAAGCCAATAATTTCTAGTATGGGAGCTGGTGGAAGACTAGATCCAACCAAAGTGACAATCTCTAGAATGGATAAAACCGAATATTGTGGCCTTGCTAGAGAGCTAAGAAGACAACTCAGAAGTAAACACGCATCTTTAAAATTTCCAGTCGTACATTCGACAGAAACTCAAATAAAAGCGCTTCCACATGCAGATTTAATTGAAAATGAGCTGTGTCCTCCAGGAAGGCCAAGAGCGGTCAATGGAGCAATATCATATATGCCTAATATTTTTGGTTTAATGATGGCAGGACACATTATTCAAACTATATTAAAATCATAGATATGAGACTATTAAAAAAATTATGGTAAGAACTGAAAGCCCAATTTGTGATTTCGATTTACCAGCAATTGAGTTTGAACTTAAAGGGGTTGATGGCAAGTTATACGACTTAAATAGCCTTAGAGGTCCTAATGGCCTTCTAGTAATGTTTATTTGCAATCATTGCCCTTACGTTAAATCAATCATTGACCAAATAATTCTAGACACAAAAGAGCTCGCGGCTTTAGGCATAAATAGTGTCGGCATCATGTCAAATGACCCTAATGAATACAAAGAAGATTCATTTGAGAATATGAAAAAAATTTCATCTGATTTAAATTTCCCTTTTCCATATTTACTTGATGAAACACAGGAGGTTGCAAAAGCATTTGGCGCCGTATGTACTCCAGATTTTTTTGGATATAACAAAAATCTAGGACTTCAATATCGCGGAAGACTTAATGAATCTAGAAAAGAATCCGTTAATGGAGCAAAACGAGAATTATTTGAGGCAATGAAAGAAATTTCAATTACGGGAAATGGCCCGAACCACCAAACTCCTTCAATGGGCTGCTCAATCAAATGGTTTTAATTTATTTTTATTAACTTCATCCTAATCATAAATACTGGTTGTAGATGTAGAATTTCAAACTAAGGTATAATATGCACCTTTTTACTCCCCCCACTTCACATGTCTGAACATGAATCAAGCGTAAATTTTAAAAGTTTTGGTCTTTCCGAGGCCCTAATAAAGGTGCTTGATGAAGTTGGTTACGAAACGCCATCAGCAATTCAAGAGCAGTGCATACCTCATTTATTAAATGGCCATGATGTTATTGGTCAGGCGCAAACTGGTACTGGAAAAACAGCAGCGTTTTCACTTCCATTAATTGATAGAATTGATATCAATACTAATCAAGTTCAGCTTTTAGTATTAGCCCCTACTAGAGAACTTGCAATTCAAGTTTCAGAGGCGATCCAAACCTATGCTAGACACCTTAAAGGACTGCATGTACTTCCTATATATGGTGGACAGTCTTATGATATTCAGTTAAGGCCATTAAAAAGAGGAGTTCACGTTGTTGTAGGAACCCCTGGAAGAGTAATGGATCACATAAAAAAAGGCACTCTTAAGCTAAACTCACTGAAAGCACTTGTGCTTGATGAAGCTGATGAAATGCTAAGAATGGGTTTTATTGATGATGTTAAGTGGGTAATGGAAAAACTTCCAAAAGAGCGACAAATTGCACTTTTTTCAGCAACAATGCCCGACGTAATAAGAAGGGTTGCAGAAAAATTCTTAAACGATCCAAAAATAGTTAAGATAAAAACAAAAACTGCTACAGCACAGACAATTAGTCAAAGTTATTGGCTAGTTAGTGGCGTTAATAAATTAGATGCATTAACTCGAATTTTAGAGGTTGAATCATTTGATGCTCTTTTAATATTTGTAAGAACAAAAACAGCAACAGTTGATTTGGCAGAAAAATTATCTGCAAGAGGTTTTTCAGCTGAAGCGATTAATGGTGATATTGTTCAAAATCAAAGAGAGCGAACAATTCAGCAGCTTAAAAAAGGGAAAATTGACATTCTAATTGCCACTGATGTTGCGGCAAGAGGGTTAGATGTTGAGCGAATTTCTCATGTTGTGAATTATGACATTCCTCAAGACCCAGAGTCTTATGTTCACAGAATTGGAAGAACAGGCAGAGCTGGTAGAGAAGGAAAAGCAATACTGTTTGTAGCGCCAAGAGAAAGAAGGATGCTTCAGACAATCGAAAGGATTACTCGTCAACCAATCACGCCAATGCAGCTTCCTTCTGCCAAAATTATTAATGAGCAGAGGGTAACAAACTTTAAACAACGCATAAGCGACACTCTTAACAATCAAGAGTTGGGAATCTTTGAAGAACTAATTCTAAGCTTCCAAAAAGAGCATGAAGTTGATGCCTTTAAAATAGCATCGGCACTAGCATTAATGGCGCAAGGCACTGAGCCACTACTTCTTAGTGAGAAAGAGTTAAGCCAAGGCTCATTTAAGGAAGGTAGTAAAGCTAAAATCTCTATCTCAGTTCATGCAGATCCACTCAAAAATAATCCTTCAATTAAAATGCGAAGGTACAGACTAGCTGTTGGTCGTAAAGACAACATTAAGCCGGGCAATGTCTTGGGCGCAATAGCAAATGAGGCTGAAATTAGTAGTGAGTTTATTGGAGCAATTCAAATATTTCAAGACTTTACTACAATTGATTTGCCCGATGAGATGACAAAAGAAACTCTTGCCATTTTGAAAAAAACGAGAGTTTTTGATAAAAAACTTAATATTGAAGAATTGTCAGAGAAAAATAATACTACTGCCCCCCATGAAAAAAGTGATGATTTCAAAAGAGATTCTTCGAGAAGAGGTGGTGAAAGAAAGTTTGAAAGGAAGCCTAGAGGCAAGGGTGGAGATAGGCCTAATAGACACAAAGACAAGAAATTCTCGCGAGGCAAACCCAAAAGGTAAGGTTAATTACTGGTAATTAGCAGTAAATAGGCACATTTAATAATTAGTTATAGGTTAAAATTACGTTGCTGGTTAAAATACAGCTAATTTAATAGTGTGTTGTTGCTTCGTAGTAAGTCGGTTTCACAGTAATTTGGGTTGGTTGCGTCTTTTCCATGTTTTATTTATTTTTAGGAGACGGAATGTCT
>Ga0114999_10010383_pt1 | contig 10091 bp, 9 predicted proteins | sample ArcticOcean_MG_C_3_FD_89820 | JGI IMG/M metagenome (GOLD analysis project Ga0114999, IMG submission 89820) | Marine microbial communities from western Arctic Ocean - ArcticOcean_MG_CB8_126 | ecosystem: Environmental > Aquatic > Marine > Oceanic | place: Arctic Ocean: Canada Basin | collected... | reverse complement strand
AGTGAAGAAGCCGAAAAACTAGGTACTGATAAAGTTGAAATTGGAGTGACAGCTTACATGATTAGAGATTAATTGTTAGGCTATTGGATCTGATTTTATTTAAGCATGTAAAATGATAAAATTCTCTTCTTACTATATTATATAAAACAAATATTAATTAATTATATCTGGAATGTATACTGTTAGCTAATTTATTATAACGAATCGAAGAAGTGCTACGTAAAGATAAGTATGAAGGTGTGATTTCATTTGAAAGCGTCTACCATCCTGGCAATAATAATTTTGAGAATGCTTTTAGAGAATGCATAGACATTTTCAAAAATTTTTTTGTATAGACAATTTATTTATCAATTATAAATGTTTATTTGCAAATGCTATATAGTTATCCCAGTCAGTTTCTGTTATGTCATGCTGTCCATCTCTAATATAGTATCCAATTCTATTATTAATAAAATCTCCTTTTGGCGGAATAACATCTACTCCTAATCCATCTACATTTAAAAATTCATAAATTTTGCTAGCGTATTTTGCTCCATAAAATTCACCTATTGGATCAGACAAAGGATCTGTTGCGGCACTTGCTATTAATAACGGCCTAGGGGCAATTAATGAAAGTAAAGTATGTTGATCAAAAGGTAGCTCTTCTTCTTTATGGTTGTATTTATTTGAATTCTTACATAACCAATGAGGGTAACGTTTATTCATGCTATAAATCGTTTCACCAATTTTTCTCCTCCATATAGTCGACCCTCCATTGCCAGAATTTCCAGAGATCGTTAAAGCAAACCTTTCATCAAGTGCTGAAGCCCAAAGAGCTGCTTTTCCTAAACGAGATAAACCAAAAACGGCAACTTTTTTTGAGTCAATATTTTCATCCTTAGTAAAATAATCCATACAATAACTTAGACCAGAAGCCCAAGCGCTAATAGATCCCCATTCATTTGGCCTAGGATAAGTTTGGTTTTTTTTATAAAAAAATTGATGAATGCCATTTTGAAAGCCATCATCATAATCTGGATCAATATCGCCATAGTAATAAGTTGCAATGCCATATCCTTGTTTTAAAATTTTTTTTAAGGGCCATCTTGAACTTGCTATACCTCTTACTTCTTCAGGGTCAAAATCAACTATTTTAGCTTTTGCAAAGCTGTTATGAATTGCTACATCTAAATTTTTTTTTGAAGCATATAAATCAATCGGAATATAAGCTGTAGCTTCATATAAATCTAATTTTTTAACATATGTATTAAATTGAATTCTTCCAATCATATTGTTTTCATAATAAATCCTTTCTCCACCATGAACGATTCCTTCGTAACCCATATTATCTTCTTGTAAATCTGCCTTTAGTATTGAGTTTTTATCAAATCTTAATTTTGATAAATATTTTTTCATTTCATTTTTTTTTTGATAATTTATATCTGTTTCTAAAGTAAGCCTTTTTGATACAGGAGTTATATATTCATTTGATATTGTATGATTACCAAAGAAATTCATCCCTAAGAACATTGGACATGGCTTAGAAATATTATTTGGTGTAAATATTAATAAATCAATAAAAATTTTATTATTAAATTCAATTCTAATTTCTTTTTTAGTGGCTAGTGAATCAAAAAACTCCTTATCGATTGATTTTGTAATAATTTTAAAATTTTTAAAGCGTCCAGGAATTTTACCATATAAATTATTAGAAAATAAATTTATTAATTTTTTTCTCTGTACGTTTTTCCATTCCTCAGTACTTTGAATTTTATTACCATTAGCTAAAGTCAAAGGATCTGGTAACGTATATTTTGGTATTTGATTTAAATCATAATTAAGATCAAATTCATCATATTCTTTTAAGAACATATTGTTTTTTAAAAAATCATAAATTTACGCTCTTCCAGATTGAAAGGAAATTTTATTTGGATCAATACCTATTATTTTATATGCTTCCGTCCATTTTTTTGAAACTTCTTCATCAAATAAAAAACTAGTATCTACAGAAAGTGTCATCCAGCTATTTTTAATAATTTCATCTTCCAATTGACCTGGTCCCCAACCAGCATATCCCAGTGCAAGAATACTATTTTTTGGACCTTTACCTGAAGATAGATCATCAAAGAATTCAGTAGTGCTTGTTAAGGCTACACCTTTGTCAATATTTAACGTTTCTTTTCTAATCATATCATCAGAATGAAGAACGAATCCCCTCCCACTTTCAACTGGTCCTCCGTAGCGAATAAATAGTTTCTTATTATCCAGAGGTTTATCAATACCTAGTTGTTCGAGGAGATCAGGGTATAAATCATAGTCAATTTTTTTATTAATGATAATGCCCATGGAGCCTTGTGATGAGTGAGCACACATATATATAACGGTTTTAAAGAAACGCTCATCTTCTAGGGAAGGCATAGAGACGATAATTTTTCCAGTTAGATCCATATTTTATATATATTATTATTAATTATGTTATTTCAAGTTTATTTACTTATATAATTACCATATCAAATAAAAAAACAAAGTTAAGTTAATGTTATGTATTTTTAAATATTTATTTTTTTTTATTACTTTTTTTGTCTTTACAAATGCAAAATCTTTAGAGACGGATTGGAGTGCTGGAGCTGAATCGCAAGTACGTCTTATATCTCCCATTACAAATAATAATAATCAAAAAGAGATTTATTTAGGTTTAGAGTATCAATTACAAGAAGGGTGGAAAACGTATTGGCAATCTCCAGGAGATGGAGGATTCCCTCAAGAAATTGATTGGTTTAACTCTTTTAATATTAAAACTTTAGAAATTGAGTGGCCAACACCAATGCAATTTGAAATTTTAGGTATGCAATCAATTGGATATTCCGATCATGTTATTTTTCCTCTTAAGATTGTTCTAGAAAATGAATCTTTACTAACAACAATAATTTTAGATATTAATTATTTAGTATGTAAAGATATTTGTATTCCAGGAAAGGCTCATCTAGAATTAAATATTCCTTCTGGCGAAAGTAATTTAACACAACATTCATTTATTTTAGAAAAAGTTATATCAAATATACCACAAAAAAATTTAGAATTAAGCTTTTTAGAAGTTTCTGAAATTAAAGCATATTCAAATGATGATTTTATTTCTATAGAATATTCAGCAATTGCAAAAAAATTTTTCTCTAGTCCATCCGTTTTTTTACATACGAAATATGGTTTACCTGTTAACGATCCTATTATTAATTTAAGTGCAAATTCAAAAAATTTAGAGGCTCAATTTATCTTTAACAAAGTTTTAATTAATGATGATAAAATTGATACACAAATTATTATCAGTGATAATAATAAAAGCTATTTTTCAACCAAAATTGTTACCATCGAAAGTAATGATAATATAAAAATTAATAATTATCTATTTATTGTATTAATTGCTTTTATAGGTGGTTTAATATTAAATGGGATGCCATGTGTGTTACCAGTGTTATCGATTAAACTTTTATCAATACTTCAGCATGAAAATGATAGGGCTTCTATTAGAAAAAGTTTTTTACTTACTTCTCTTGGAATTATAAGTTCTTTTATTTTATTGGCCACCTCTTTTATTTTTATGAGGTATTTAGGCTATAGCGTTGGGTGGGGGGTACAGTTTCAACAACCTATTTTTTTAATGGTGATAGGTTTAATTTTAACTTTATTTGCTTTGAATTTATTTGGTTTTTTTGAGTTTGCTATACCTAATTTTGCGAATTCAACATCAATTTCTTTTCTGCAAAATAACTATAATACGCGTGATTTTTTTAATGGTTTTTTTGCAACATTGATGGCAACACCTTGCTCAGCCCCTTTTGTTGGTACGGCCTTAACTTTTGCTTTTACACAGTCATCTTTATCATTACTTTATATCTTTATTGCTATGGGTGTAGGCATGGCATCACCATATATATTTATATCTATCTTGCCTCAAATGCTTACATTTTTACCAAAATCAGGAAAATGGACTGTGTACCTAAAATATTTTTTAGGACTATTATTGTTAGGAACAATTTTATGGATTTGTAGCATATTACTCAATCATTTTAATTATTACTTCATTTTATTATCATTGGCTCTTGTAATAACAGTTTTAATTTTAAATCATTTTTTTGAATTAAAAAAAACTTTTACATTAGTTGCTATAAGTATTTTTTTTATTATACCAAATTTTTCTTTTTTCTCTTCAAACTATAATAAACTAAATTTAGATTGGTTAGATTTTAATCTAGTAAGTATTGAAAAATTAATTCACGAAGATAATATTGTTTTTATTGATGTAACTGCAGATTGGTGTGCTACTTGTCAGTTTAATAAAATTAATGTGTTAAACAGTTCTGTAGTAGAAGAAGCTTTCTCAAAATTTAATGTTATTAAAGTAAAAGCTGATTGGACCAAACCAAATAAAAAAATTGAAAAATTTTTACAAGATAATAATAAATTTGGAATCCCTTTTAATATTGTTTATGATAAAAATAATATTAATGGAATTGAGTTATCGGAGTTGCTTTCTGTTAACGAAGTGTTAGAAACGCTTAATAAATTATAATTGAAAATGAAACAAATTCCTTCAATCGTTGTTCCTATAATTGATAATGGTAATACAGCTACCAAAAATTTATTTGAATTATTAGAAAATAAAAAAGTGATTATTTTTGGTGTTCCAGGGGCCTTTACTCCTACATGTTCGGAGCAACATTTACCTGGTTTTATAAAATTAAGCGATCAAATTAAAAAAAAAGGTATTGATGACATATTTTGTTTGTCCGTTAATGATAAATTTGTCATGCAATCATGGCTGTTAAGTTATTCTGATGGAAATAAAATAAAAGGCATTGCGGATGGTAATGCAGAAATAAGTCAATCACTTGAGGTGACAAGTGATAAATCTTCAAACTTTATGGGATTACGATGTACGCGTTTTGCAATGATTGTAGATAATAATGCTGTTATCGAGATATTTATTGAAGAAGCTGGGAAGCTAGACGTTAGTTCTGCAGAAAATATTTTATCAAAATTATAATATTTTTATAATTTTAAAAATCTTGCTTATTTTAAAAGTTTAATAATATTATAAATAAGATTTTCCTTTTAATCTTTTCATTACCTTTTCAGTTGCTTCATCAGAGCCATCATGAAAAGTTCCGAAAACTTTATCTAAAAAATTAACTGTCGATCCAGCATAATTACATTCAAAATATTTATGATGTAGATAATGATCATAATCTCCAGTTTGCATCCACAATCCATTTTTAAATACCATTTTTTCATATCCCGCGTGACCCGCGTGAGGTGCTAATCCTGCATGCAAAAGATGATACATAGCAAGAAGTGGGTGAGATGGTATAATCCAATGAATAAAAACTCCAGTAAAATAAATCAGATGTTCAATTGGATGCATAGACAGTCCAGACCAAGGTCCTGGATTAGTATTAAGATGATGAACTTTATGAGCTATTCGATATAGAGGCCCCCAGTGAATCAATCTATGTGCAAAATAAAAATGAACATCTCGTATAATAGGAATTAAACAAAATAAAACTAAAAGGTAGGCAGGATAATATTCCCAGCTAATCATAGGAATTAAATTATTTGCAAATGCCCAATAGGTAACTGCTTCATAGGCTGTCCAAATTGGAATCGCACTTAAAAATACATAAGTTAGATTATCTTTAGTTTGATTTTTAAATAAAAATTTTGAACTATTGGTGTCGAGAGGTCTTGCATTATATTTAAAAGAATTACCTTGTGATTTGCGTATATAAAAATGTAAGTGAAAAAAACCTGCATACAAAAAAACGAGTATAGCATTGCGAAAAAAAATAAAAGATAGCCAACCTATTTCAAAGTTTTGCATTCGTTCTAATGAGGGTGTTAAATAAAACCAAATCATTACCGCTATAAAAGCCCATAAAAATTGCCAAGGAAAAATATATCCATTCCATCCAAATATAAATTTAAATAATTTTATTGGTTGGAAAGGGATAATAAATGGTGGGTTTACAGGAATTAATTCAAAAGGCTTCCAATCACCTCTTTTATTTCTCGAGCCAAATTTGCTATCATCCATATATTTCCTTTATAACATTTTTCTTTTTTTTAAACTATTCAAAAAATTTTCAAGTTCAGGTTCTTCAATTTCTATAATATGTTTTTTTTCAGGAAAAGAGCCATTTTGAACATCATTATAAAATTCTTCAAAAGCTTTTTCTCGCTCAACTTGTAATCTCTCAAATTCAATAAGAAAATTTCTGTAAGATTTTGAATGTTTAGGAACGTGTCCTGAAGTTGTTAATAAAATATCACAAGCAAACAAATATTGAACATCGCATCCTGAACCACTACCTAATGAAAGTACAGTAGGTTTTATTCTCTCAGATATAGCACTAGCCACTTTATGAGGAACACATTCCATTTCTATAGCTACTACTCCAGCATCTTCTAACTCTAAGCATTTATCATACAATATTGCGGCTTCTTTCGCAGTTTTTCCAACTGCTTTATATCCGCCTGTCCAAGTTGTACGACCAGGTATTAATCCTACATGTCCTAAAACAGGGATACCCTCCTTGCTTAAAGATTTGATAATATCAATACTTCTATGACAATAAAACATATCAAATCCGAACTCTAAAACCTTTAAAGCAAGTTTACAGGCTTCATATGAATTTGAATATAATGTATCAGAAGCTCCATAATGCATAAAAGCACTAGGTGCTGCCTCCCTAATTTTAATTAATTCATCAAAATTTTGATGATTATCTGGATTTTTATATTTTCCTGGCGATCCTGTTCCTATCATTTCAATTCCAACTTTTTCTGCTGCCATTGCTTCTTCAGCATTTTTTACTGTAATTAAAACAAGTTGTTTTTTTCCTTTTAAATCTTGTAAATCTTTTACTGTCAGTCTCTTGTTCATAATATTTATTTAATTAACTGGTAAATTTATATTAATATAATAATTTTTATCTTTTGCTTGTTTAAATATAGCTGGGATAATTTGTTTATAAGCATCAATCAACCCTATACACGGAGAAGGAAATTGATCTTTTAGATGTTTGTGTAGTTTTTTCAAATTATAACAAGGTACTTTAGGAAAAATATGATGCTCAATATGATATTCCATATGAGAATACAAATAGCTAAAAATAGGATTTAAAATTACAGTTCTTGTACTTTCGCGATGATCTTTAGAGTTTTCTGATAATCCAGCATGTTGGGTTAAACCCATTAACATTAAAATTGTGTTTCCATAAAAAGGAGGCAACACTAATAAAAAAAATGGCAATAAAGATTGTAAATAAAAAGACATCATAATTGTAATTATCCAAAAACTTATATGAATTCTTGAGCTATTAACGACTTTTTTTATTTCTTTTTCTGGGACCGTCATTTTAACAACGGGTGAAATAATATTTAAACTATGCTTAATAATTTCAAAATGTGTAAAATGTCTAATCTTCTGTATATTTAGTAATGATCCAAATGGAAGAAAATTTATTATGAAGCGAATAGGTTCTGTTGGTCGAGGAGAGTTATTTTCATAGTCATATTCTTCTTTAGTTGTAAAAATCGTATAAGAATGATGGTGAAAATGACTCCATTTCCAACGTATTTGTTCAAAACCACCCATTAGAGAAGAAATATTATAAAAAAATTTATTTAACCATCTTGATCTAAAAAATGTTTCATGGTTTGTTTCATGCTGAATACTTATAGCCTTGCTATAAAAAATATTTCCATAAATAAATAAATATAAAATTGACCACCAAGTCCCCCAAGTTAAAAAACATAAATAGCCACTAACCAATAAAGCAAAGAAATAAATAATTATATGAATGAAAGCTTTTAAATCAGATCGTCTTGATAATTCTTTTAAAATTTTTTTATCAACGTTTGGTTTGTACCAATTATTTAAATCTATTTCTCCAGCAAACATATTATTTCTATTTTATTATTTTAATATCATTTAAATTTTTTCTGATAATTTAAGAAATTTTTCATATTCACGATCTTCAATTCCTACTGTTATTTTTGGATCATTAAAATTTTTATTAATTGTATCATTGTGAAATTCTTTAAATGCATTTAATCGTTCTTTTTGTAATCTTTCAAATTCTTTTTTAAAATCTCTATAAATTCTTGCATGTCGAGGAATATGTCCTCTAGTATACCCTAAAACATCATTTGCAAATAAATATTGCCCATCACAATCTGATCCGCTTCCCATTGATAATGTCATGATATTAACTTTTTTGGTCACAATTGAAGCTACTTGAGGAGGAACAACCTCTAGTTCAACACCTATTGCACCTGCTTCTTGAAGTTCTAATGTATGTCTTAAAACTCCTAAAGCTTCTTCTGCAGTTTTACCTATTGCTCTAAAACCACCAATCCATGTTGCTTTTCCAGGGACTAGTCCAACATGACTATTGATAGGAATATTTTCTTCTCTTAGTGCCTTTATCCATTTGTAACTCCAGTTTCCTCCATAGATAACGTCGGCACCTATTTCTAAGTATTTGTGGGATAGTTTCATAGCTTCATATTCAGATGCAACTAAAACTGCTCCACCTGATTGCATAAAACAGCTTGGAGCTGCTTCACGAATTCTTTTTAATTCATCAAAAGAGTTATAAACCCCATATTGAGGCGCATCATGAGAAGTGCAAATCATATCAATCCCCGCTTCTTCAGCAGCAAGTGCTTCTTCAGCATTATGAACAAATAAAACACTTAATTGTCTTTTTCCTTTACATTTTAAATAATCATAAACTGTTAATTTTTTTCTAGCCATAATTTCTTATCTCCCTATTCTTATTGATAATTTTATATCCATATTATAAATTGATCAAATAAAATTTTAATAAATAAGAAGAAAAATAAAAGGATGAATATCATACTAAAAATTTTTCCCTCTTAAAGATTGACTATTAGGAATATTATTTTAATATTTTTTAATAATGAATAAAAATACGCTAAATCAAACTAATTTAGATTCTATAGAAAAGATTAATCTTGCTAATTCAAATTGGTGGCAACCAAAAATAGAAAAAAAACAGTTAAAAAATTTAATAAAAAGAAGTGACACAAAAGCCTGGATTCATACTTTAATTTATTTTTCATCCTTGATTATTTCAGGATATATTGCTTATTTATCATGGGGAACATGGTGGTCTATACCGGCATTTATTATTTACGGAACTATTTATGCAAATAGCAATTCTCGTTGGCACGAATATGGACACAGAACTGCTTTTAGAACAAGGGGATTAAATGAATTTTTCTATGAGATTAGTTCATTTTTGGCATTCTTTGAACCTGTCTCATGGAGATGGAGTCATGCAAATCATCATAGTAAAACTAGACATGTTGACTTAGATTTAGAAATTGCGGATCCTCGGCCTGTAAAGTTGTGGCCTATTTTTTTTACAGAATTTTTTGGATACTATAGAATAAAGGCAGAATTAATAAAAATAATAAAACATTCTTTTCGCAATTTCAAAATAAGTATTGATCATGGTGAAAACAAACCTCCACTTTCCGTGATTGATCTTGTTCCTAAAAGTCAAATTAACAGAATGGTTTGGACAAGTAGAGTTTTTCTTCTTATAATCTTATCAACCATAGCTTATTCTTTTTATCTTAGGAGTGTCATTCCTTTATTTTTTGTTGTAACACCACAAATTTATGGAGGGCCAATTTTGTGGATTTTGGCCTTTCCGCAACATGCTGGATTAAAATTTAATAGTTCAGATCATCGTGAAACTACGAGAACTTTGTATTTAGGTCCAATATTAGGATATTTTTTATATTCTAATATGCAATATCATATTGAACATCATGTTTTCCCTCAGGTTCCTTTTTATAATTTGCCTAAATTACATGAATTAATTAAAAGTCAGCTACCAAAATCAAATCGTGGTTTGATTGATGCTTATTGGGAAATAATTCCTGCTATGTTAAAACAATCTAAAGACTCTACATATAATATAGAAAAAGAATTACCTTCTTAAATTAAAAAATTAAAATATTTATTTGTCCCAACGTTTTAACCATGCGCCCTCCATGGTTGAATCAAATTCATCTTTTTT
>Ga0114999_10010382_pt1 | contig 10091 bp, 11 predicted proteins | sample ArcticOcean_MG_C_3_FD_89820 | JGI IMG/M metagenome (GOLD analysis project Ga0114999, IMG submission 89820) | Marine microbial communities from western Arctic Ocean - ArcticOcean_MG_CB8_126 | ecosystem: Environmental > Aquatic > Marine > Oceanic | place: Arctic Ocean: Canada Basin | collected... | reverse complement strand
TAATTAGCGCCGAGACATAATCGAGCATTTCGAGCGTCAGCATGTTGCCCTTGTCGGGCCGGTCGATGGTAATACGCGCGATCGCGCCGTCCTGTTCGAGCTGTAGCACGTCGTCCATATCAGTCTTCCCTGGTTTGTTTTGGCGTGTATTCGTGCACCGCGCCGGAAGCGATCAGGCGGGCGATTTCGTCTGCGTCGGCGCCAATCACATCAGCGAGAATTTCGGCGGTCTCTCCGCCCAGCTTTGGCGGATAGCGATGATTGTCCATCGATGTCCGCGACATCTTCACCGGATTGCCGGCGACGCGGATGTTATGTCCGTCCTCATCGGACAGGCCGAGCACCATGTCGCGGCCGACGATCTGCGGGTTCGACAACGCCTTTTCCAGATTATTGATCTCGCCGACCGGGATTCCGGCCTCCAGCAGTTTCGGCACCCAGTAATCCGCGGTCTGTTTCATGAACGCGCCTTCCAGGATCGGCCACAGCTCGTCCCGGTTGGTATAACGGTCCTCGTTGAGGATGAACCGGCTGTCTTCCTTCATTTCGGCGATACCGAGCACATCGCACAATCCCTGCCACATCCGTTCGGTGTTCGCCGTGATGACCAGCGACGTGCGGCTGGCACAGTTGAACCCGCGATAGGTTGGAATGGAATCGTGCCCCCAGCCCTGACGGTCCGGGATTTTGCCGGAATGCAGGTAATACGCCGCCTGGTAGCACAGCATCGAGACCTGGCAATCGAGCATCGAGATATCGATAAACTGACCCATGCCGGACCTGCGGCGTTCTTCCAGCGCGGCAAGCGCGCCGATGACCGCATACATCCCGGCGCTCAGATCGCCGATCGGAATACCCGACCGGACGGCCGAGCGCGCCTTTTCACCGGTCATGCTCATGCCGCCGGAAATCGCCTGGACGATCATGTCATAGGCCGGGCGGTCGCGGTCGGCGCCGGTCTGGCCAAAGCCGCTGATCGATGCCCAGATCAGGCCCGGGTTGCGTTTCGACAGATCGGCAAAGGTCAGCCCGAGCCGGTCGAGGACGCCGGGGCGGAAATTTTCAACCAGAATGTCGCTCTCGTCGGCCAGCCGCTTGACGATCTCGAGGCCGTCGTCGGATTTGATATCGACGACGATGCTCTTCTTGTTCCGGTTGATCGACAGATAATATGCGCTGTCATTGCCGACAAAATTCGGCGGCAGTACCCGCGACCAGTCGCCGGCCGGCGCTTCCAGCTTCACCACCTCAGCGCCGAGATCGGCGAAGATCATGGTCGCATAGGGGCCGGCCAGGAACTGCGTCAGATCGAGGATGCGCAAGCCCGCCAGCGGTCCCGTTCCGCTGTACGCACGATCGCTGTCTCCTCCGTCCGAAATTGCCATCCTGCAGGTCCTTGAGATATTTGTTGCCAGCAAGCAGTAACAGGTCGATACAAAAAACTGAATATCGCGGAGCACATAATGATCCGATTTTTCGCATCCGGCCTGTTGTCGCTGGCACTATTGACGGGGCCCGCTCGGGCGGCCGGTCATTTCGCCACTGTTCCCCACACGCCGGACCCCGCCGCCTATTATCTGTTTTATCTGCATGGCACCTTTCTCGAAAAACATCCCGACGGAACCCCACACCCGCGGTCGGGCACTCCGTATGACTGGAGCGGAATCGTGAAATCCTTTGTGGAGCGCGGTTTTACCGTGATCAGCGAAGTCCGCAGCTCCGGAACACGATCCCGCAACTACGCGGACAAAATCAAAGACCAGATTGCAAAGCTGCTCGCCGGCGGCGTCGCCCCCCAGCGGATTACCGTTGCCGGGCATTCAAAGGGCGGCTCGATTGTCCTGCACACGGCGGCGATCGCACAAAACCCGGAACTCAATTTCATCAATTTGGCGGGCTGCGGCGACAGAGGTCGGTTTGCGCGAAATTTTCGGCGGTTCGTCGACCTCGCCGGTGCGCGGGTTACCGGCCGGCTGATGTCGATATACGACCAGGACGACCGAATTGCCGGATCCTGCGCGGCAATCAGAGACGCCGGTGCAAAAGTCGAATTTTCCGAGAAAGTGCTGACCACCGGCGAAGGCCATCACCTGTTTTACCGGCCGGCGCGCATCTGGATGGACGAGGTCGAAAAATTCGCGAAACGGCGAAATAGAACCGGCTAAAGTATAAAGCTCACCGCACCGAGTCCGCCAAGCTCCTCGGCATCGAGGATCGCCCGGCGTTCGGCGATGCGAAAGCCGTCTTCGGCGATCCGCAACCGGTAGATATACCGGCCGACATATTCGCCGCCCTTGCCGCCGCGGCGGAACCGGTGAACGGAAAAATTGGCCGCAACCGTGACATCGTTTTCGCCGCGTTCCAGTATCCGGACATTGGTGATCAGCCGTCGTGTGCGCGACGGTGGGAATTCAGCGTGGGCATCGCGGCTTTTCAGCCGCTTCACGCGGCCACGGATGCGGTGAATATCGTCGGCAATAATGAAAAGCGTGGTGTCTGGATCGCCATCGGGCACGTCATTCGGCGGGATCAGATAGCGCGCGTCCTCGGTCAGAAGCGCCATCCAGCCGTCAAGATCCCAGGCATCGAGCAAGGCGGCCTCGTGAAACAGAAAATCTTCAACGGCTTCTCGCGTGACAGTCACTGTATGCGTTACTCCGCCGCTTCCGCGGCTGCGGTCTGGCCGGTCATCAGCGTGTTCCAGCGGCGCCAGAACGTGCGCAGATGCAGCTCGTCCGAATTGAGCTGCTCGCCGTCCTTGGCAATGCCGCGGGTCATCACCGACCACGGCACTTCCTTCACCGTCGACGTCAACCCGGCCTGAACCTGTTCAAGCGCCTCGACATCGTCCGGGGTCGCCAACCCGCCGGGGCCATAAAATGTGAGGAAAGAATCGAGCCTGACTTTCCGCATGATCGCGCTTTCGCCGACCGGACCGAGCGCCCAGGCCGTCACCTGCATCCGGTCGGCGGCTTGCGGCCAGAACGTCCGGATGGTGACGGATGAGCCGTCATTGATCATCAGGTTGGGAAAGACGAACAGATTGCGGTTGGTGTTGGCGACCCGTTCGGCGCGGTCCTCGCCAAGGCGCGCGACCAGTTCGGCCTTCGCCGCCTCAACCGCGGGTTTCGCCTCTTCACCGTAAATCGAAATCCATGTCGCCACCGGCCGGCCGCGGAAATTGATGTTATCGATCACCGCATGGCCATTGCCGAGATCCCGGCCGATCCCGCGTTTGGGCAACAACAGGCCCTTGGGCACCTTAATATCGACGCCGGAATCCTTCATGTATTCGAGCCAGGTCGAATGGGTCGAATGCAGGTGGTAATCGTCGAACGAATTCTCAACCAGCAGCTTCCAGTTGGCGGCGATGTCGTATTCCTGGATACCGGACACGATTTCCATATTTCCGTCGGCCGACTGGTCGACCACCAGATCGATATATTCCTTCGCACCCGCCAGATAGGTGTCGAGATCGGCCACCGTCCGGTTGAAACTGGCAAACCAGAAACCCCGGTAATTCTCGAAACGCGGCGCTTCGATCAGGCCGAGCTTGGACCGGTCGAAACCGTCGGGATAGGCGTCGTCGCCCGGCACCGCGACCAGCGAGCCGTCATTGCCGTAGGACCAGCCGTGATAGAAGCAGTAGAACCGCTTGGTGTTTCCGTCGCGTTCGCGGCACACCCGCGCACCGCGGTGCCGGCAGGTATTCAAAAGAAGCCGCACATCGCCGCCATCGTCGCGGGTCAGGATGACCGGACGACCGGCGACGTCGCGGGTAACGAAATCGCCCGGATTTGGCACTTCGGATTCGTGGCCGGCATAGATCCAGCACTGGTCGAAAACCTGCTCGCGTTCGGCGGTCAGCACTGCCGGATCGACCAGCGTTTCCCGGTTGAGCCGGAAATCATGGCCGGCCGGATCGTCGATGATATAGGGGTTCGTCGTCATGGCGCGGAGAATGCCCGAAGAAGAGAGATTCGTCTATTCCGTTCGAACCGGTCCGGCCGGATTATCGCGACGGCTTGTGCGACCGGCCGGCCAGCACGGACAACTGAAGCGGACCGAGCCGGGTTTTGGCGCCCGGCCTGCCGGAATCGACCCAGGTCTGCACTGGAACATCCGTCGCCACAGAAATCGCGTTCAGCTTTTGCAGGGCGCTGAGGGCCTCCCAGCTTTTGACAACAACTCCGGGCGCCGATTTCGCTGCGGCATGCACTGCGCGTCCCAGATCGAGAACCGCGGGGTACAGCTCGCCGATCACGGCGTCATAGACGGGATCGTTTGCCCGGGAATCGGGGTCGTCGCGCACCGATGTTCCCTGCCCGGCCTGGAAATCGTCTTCAAGCACCAGCGCGGATTCGGGGAAATCCACCTCGGCGCCGTTTTCCTGCTCGAAATAAACCGTGTCGCCATCGGTCTCGACAACCACGCCGACCACATTGGCGGCGACGTTGCGAACGGTGTCTCCTACTTTGAACATAAGGGTCTCCGGTCTCCCTATAGGCGCACCAGCGACTATATCCCGCCCGTTAGCGGGATAGTCAATGATGCCGGGTATTCACTTATTTAGGTGAGCGTTCACGGCGGCGGTCGGGAAGTTCTGCCCGGGCATATCGCGATATGACTGCCAATCCCGCTTATGTTCGACCAACATCCCAGTTTGTGGATGATTTTTACACCTATTCGGCAAACCCTACGATTAGTGTCGAAATATTTTACAGAAAGGTTCAGCAGCAACGCTCGGGGTAGGAATAAACCATTAAAAATATAGAATACTACAAACTGGCACAATTCCTGCGCGAAGTGGTTGTAACGAGAAATTACGTAGAAGACGCGTTCACGAATCCGATCCATTTCGAAACTTATTCAAGGGAAATACTGTGATGTTGCAGCTTGTAAAATCATTCAACAAATTCGTTATTGTATCGTTTCTGCTGATTTTTGCAACGACGGGTTCCTACGCCACGGTCATATTAGACGGATTCGGCAATGCAACGACGGTTACCGGCGTTATCGTGGGGGCACCACGTATGATGTCAGTTTTGGTGTTGGCTCTTTCAACCAAGTCTTCGGGTTCGCCCCCCCCCCGGTGCCCCTGCCCACATTTGTGGGAAACTTCTCGGGCACGCAATCCGCAATTGTCGCAATTCGTGCCCGGTTAAATTTAGCCGCAGTCGCCCTGGTGGCCGATGGAGCGGGCGCGTCCTCCATGTTCATCGCGGTTGTTTACGACTATGACGATGTCTCAACCAGCTTCAGTTCATTCAGTTCAGTGTCGACCGGGGTTCCGCCATTGCCGTGGGGGCCTTCTCAAAACAACGAGTTTGTCTCGGTTGTCTCAAATGCCGCGTTTACCGCGGCCAACGTCGAAGTTCCCGAGCCTGGCATGTTGGTCCTGTTTGACTTTGGCCTTGCAGGCATCGGATTTGCGCGGCGCAGGGCGGTTCGCTGATCCGGAAGACCGAACCTGCGACGGCCGAAACCCGCACGGGCGGCTTTCACCACTAGACAGCGCCCTGAACCTGCACCACCCGCAATGTTCTCAATCTTCATATACGTCCCGGCCTTCCACAAATAGACCGCCGGGGCGACTGTATTCTGGGACCTCCGGCCGTATCGGTTAAACGCCGGCAACCGGCATTCGCGCGCTACTCGGCGGCCTCGCGGCGCGGCAGTTTCCAGTCGGGCCGGATATAATGGCAGGTATAACCGTGTGGAATCCGTTCCAGGTAGTCCTGATGCTCGGGTTCTGCGTCCCAGAAATCGCTCACCGGCTCCAGCTCGGTGACCACCTTGCCGGGCCAGATGCCGGACGCATTGACGTCGGCAATTGTGTCTTCCGCCACCTGCTTTTGCACCTCGTCGACATAATAGATCGCCGAACGATAGCTCGGACCGCGGTCGTTGCCCTGGCGGTCCGCAGTCGTCGGATCGTGAATCTGGAAGAAGAATTCCAGCATGGCCCGGTAATCCGTAGCCGCCGGATCGAATACAATCTCGATCCCCTCGGCATGATTTCCGTGATTGCGATAGGTCGCATTGGCCACCTCGCCGCCGGTATAGCCGACGCGGGTGGAAACGACGCCCGGCAGCTTGCGGATCAAATCCTGCATGCCCCAGAAACAGCCTCCGGCAAGAACGGCACGTTCGGTCGTCATTTGTTATCCTCCCACAGATTCATCGAGTATTCGATAGCCGAAACATGGGTCTTCAGGCACGATCTGTCCACCATGTCCAACCACCATATCCGAAAAGCGGCAGACAACACTGGCGTCAGACCGGCACCACCGCCGTGGTCTCGATCTCGACCTTCGCCCGGTCTTCCATCAGCGCGACGACCTGGACTGCCGCCATGGTCGGAAAATTCTTACCGATGACGTCGCGGTACGCCTGACCAACCTCCGGCAGGCGCGACAAATAAAGCTGCTTGTCGGTGAAATACATGGTCATGCGGCAGATATGTTCGGGGCCTGCGCCGCCCTCGGCCAGCACCGCGACGGTGTTGACCAGGGACTGGCGAAACTGTTCGACAAAATCGTCTGTCTCGAACTTTTCCTCCGCGGTCCAGCCGACCATACCGGCGACGAACACGAACCGGCCCTCGGCGGCGATTCCGTTGGAATATCCTTTTGGGCGTTTCCACCCCGGGGGGTTCAGTGACTGCATGGCGGTCCTTTCACATCGACGCTGCTTGCGGGTTCGGTTCGATTGTTTTAAGCTTAAAACAATGTCAGATCAATCGTCTCAATGGGGCCGATAACATCGAACGTTCAACAGATACCGCGCCGGACGGCAAAATACAGGGCGCCCCGCTCACCGGTCAGCACGCCCTGATCACCGGGGCCACCCGCGGCATCGGTGCGGCGATTGCCGACACACTGGCCCGGCTTGGCGCCGATCTGACAATCCTCGGGCGCGACCGGCCCATGCTCGACCAGCGCGCGGGCTCGCTGGCTGGCAGCCATGGCGTAAAAATCCATGTCGAAACTGCCGACGTGGCCGATTCCACGACCATCGCCAAGGCATTCGAATCTGCAATCGCCGCGAACGGACCGGTCTCGATCCTCGTCAACAATGCCGGCTCGGGCAAAAGCGCGCCGTTTCACAAGATGGAACGCGCGCTCTGGGACTCCATGATCGCGGTCAACCTGACCGGGACATTCGTCTGCACCCAGGCCGCCCTGCCCGCCATGCTGGAAGCCGGATACGGACGCATCATCAATATCTCTTCGACCGCCGGGCTGAAGGGTTACGGCTATGTGTCGGCCTATTGCGCGGCAAAACACGCGGTTGTCGGTCTGACCCGGTCGCTGGCGCTGGAAACCGCAAAAAAAGGCGTGACGGTCAACGCGGTCTGTCCCGGCTATACCGAAACCGGTCTGGTGCGCGAGACCATCGACAATATCGTCGCCAAGACCGGCCGCAGCGTCGAGGATGCCACCGCGGAGCTCGCGGCATCCAACCCGCAGGGACGGCTGGTTCAGCCGTGGGAAGTGGCGGAAACCGTCGCCTGGCTCGCTTTACCGGCGTCGGCATCGATTACCGGCCAGGCGATCCCGGTCGCCGGCGGTGAGGTGATGTAATGGCTGAATCCAGCCCCACCGAACGGCACGACTACGAATCCGGCGTCCACGTAAAAGACGGCATGGAACTGCGGGTGTGGCTGCGGCTGCTGACCTGCACCCATCTGCTCGACACCGAAGTCCGCACGCGTCTGAAGAACACCGCCGACACCACCCTGCCGCGGTTCGATATCCTCGCACAGCTCGAACGCCATGACGGGCCGATGTCGATGGGCGACCTGTCGCGCCGGCTGATGGTGTCGAATGGCAACGTGACCGGGCTGATCGACCGGCTGGCGCGCGAAGGACTGGTCGACCGCACGGCGTCGCCCAAAGACCGGCGCGTCCAGATGGTCAGCCTGACCGGGGAAGGATCCATATTTTTCGCTGAAATCGCCAAGGATCACCGCGACTGGGTGGGCGACATGATGGCCGGGTTATCGGCCGAGGAAATGACGACGCTACATGAACTGCTCGCGCGGCTGAAGGAATCGATCCTCGCCGCGGAACACAGGAACAGCCAGGAGGCAGCCGAATGACCATTATTCCGGGCGCATCGCTCGCGCCAAAACATTTCACCTGGAACGTCGATGGCAAGGTCGCGACGATCACCATCGACCGGCCGGAACGCAAGAACCCGCTGACATTCGATTCCTACGCCGAATTACGCGACACATTCCGCGCGCTGCAGCATGTCGATGACGTAAAGACAATCGTCATCACCGGCGCGGGCGGCAATTTCTGTTCCGGCGGCGATGTGCACGAAATCATCGGCCCGCTGCTCGATATGGATATGAAAGAGTTGCTGCGGTTTACCGAGATGACCGGCGATGTGGTCAAGGCGATGCGCACCTGCCCGCAGCCGATCATTGCCGCGATCGACGGCATCTGCGCCGGCGCCGGCGCCATCCTCGCCATGGGGTCCGACATGCGCTACGGCACGGCGGACTCCAAGACCGCCTTTCTTTTTACCCGGGTCGGCCTCGCCGGCTGCGACATGGGCGCGTGCTCGATCCTGCCGCGCATCATCGGCCAGGGACGGGCGTCGGAACTGCTGTATACCGGCAGGTCCATGTCGGGTGAAGAAGCTTATAACTGGGGATTTTTCAACAAGTTATGCGATTCAGATAAAGTTCTTTCAGAGGCACAGGAGCAGGCACGGCGGCTTGCCGACGGGCCGACTTTCGCCCATGGGATCACCAAGCGCCAGCTGCACATGGAATGGAACATGAGCGTCGAGGACGCCATCACGGTGGAGGCAGAAGCCCAGGCGATCTGCATGCAGACACAGGATTTTCAACGTGCCTTTGATGCGTTTGCCGCGAAACAGAAACCGGTTTTCGAAGGGAACTGATCGTGCCCGAACAGACCTATCTGAGTTGGCCGTTTCTGGAGGAGTCCCATCGGGTCCTCGCCCGCGAATTCCGCGACTGGGCAGACCGCGAAATAGCGCCGATTGCAGAATCCGAACCGGCCGACGAGGCCGAACTCGACGCATTGGCGCGAGAACTGGTCCGCCGTCTCGCCGCCGGCGGCTGGCTGCGCTATTCGGTGCCCGCGCCGTGGGGCGGTATATACGAGACGCTCGATGTCCGCGCGCTGTGCCTGATGCGCGAAACCCTTGCCCAGTATTCGGGCATGGCCGATTTCTCCTTTGTGATGCAGGGTCTTGGCAGCGGGCCGATATCGCTGTTCGGATCGGAAGAGATCCGTGGGAAGTACCTGCCGGAGGTCGCGAACGGATCGCGCATCGCCGCTTTCGCCCTGTCCGAGCCGAATTCGGGCTCCGACGTCGCCGCCATTGAAACCGCGGCTCGGCGCGACGGCGATTGCTACGTCATCGACGGTGAAAAGACCCTGATCTCGAATGGCGGCATCGCCCATCAATACGTGGTGTTCGCCCGCACCGGCGAGGCGGAGGGTGCGCGCGGATTGTCGGCCTTCGTGGTCGATGCGGATACCCCGGGTCTGGCCTGCACCGAACGGTTCGAAGTCATCGCGCCGCACCCGCTCGGGCGTATTCGCTTCGACGGATGCCGCGTACCCGTGGCCAACCTGCTCGGAAATCCGGGTGACGGGTTCAAGATCGCCATGTCGTCGCTCGATGTCTTCCGGTCGACTGTCGGCGCCGCCGCGCTCGGATTTGCCCGCCGCGCCCATGACGAAGCGATGGCGCAGGCACGAACGCGGCTGTCCTTCGGCAAGCCGCTGGCTGAGTATCAGCTGATCCAGGAGAAGATCGCCGACATGGCGCTCAAGATCGATGCGTCGGCGCTGCTGGTCTACCGGTCGGCCTGGACCAAGGACACGCAGCAGGCGCGGATCACGCGCGAAGCGGCCATGGCCAAGCTCTACGCGACAGAAAGCGCCCAGAAAATTATCGACCAGGCAGTCCAGATCTGGGGCGGCATGGGTGTCGTCGTCGGCTCGACCGTGGAACGTCTTTACCGAGAAATCCGGGGGCTGCGCATCTACGAAGGTACCAGCGAAATTCAGAAACTGATCATCGCCGGCCAGGCACTCGCC
>Ga0114999_10010380_pt1 | contig 10092 bp, 10 predicted proteins | sample ArcticOcean_MG_C_3_FD_89820 | JGI IMG/M metagenome (GOLD analysis project Ga0114999, IMG submission 89820) | Marine microbial communities from western Arctic Ocean - ArcticOcean_MG_CB8_126 | ecosystem: Environmental > Aquatic > Marine > Oceanic | place: Arctic Ocean: Canada Basin | collected... | reverse complement strand
GTGCGCGTCGCTCACAAGGCGGTACTTTTGCGGCACGAGCAGGCTGGCGCCGGGTCCGAACGCCGCGTCGATCGCCGCCGCCTGGATCGGGCCTGGCAGCGCGCCGATCGGCTCGACCGTCACCACGCCGCCCGTCGCGGCGTTCCTCAGGGATGAAGCGCTCTCCCACTCCCACACGCAACTGTCGTCGCAGCGCGGGCGCAGCCCGAAGCTGCTTTCCTCCGTCCCATCGCACAGGTGGAGGCCCGTGGACTCGCTTGCCAGCAGAATGTAACCGTCCATGAAGCCTCCCTGAAGCGAATGGATGCTTTAGTGCGACTAGAGCCTCCTGCAAAACGCTGGCGTTGACGTTAGCAGAGATTGTTACGCGATTCATTCCCGGCCTGAGACTGAACCAGTCTCACTTCTTCTGCCGTCGGTTCCTGAAGTCTCCAAATGGGCTCAGACCCCTTTGGTACAAACCACCTGATGAGCACAACGCCTAGTGATTCCTTCCAACACGGGAAGTGTTCGAGTTCGTCGGCGAGTTCTTCGATCAGTGCTGCTCACGATCTCGAAAAATTAGCTGGAGGTTCGCACACTTGCAACACTTAGCGCGCGAAGCGCCCACAGGCCGATAGAAACTGGCCTTGCAGACTCAGAGCAATGATATTGGATCATGCCTTGCACACCTATTGCCGTTATTGCAGACAGTGATGGCGATGGGACTGTGATGCTATTGAGGCTCCAATGGGGCTGATCCAGGCTCTGGTGTTGGTGCAGATTACACGACCGGGTCGATCGGAATGGCCATCCCGGCGGCGCGCTCAATGCACTCGGCCGCCATGAGGCACAGGTCGTCACGGAAGAGGTCCGCGTAGATCTGCACGCCGGTCGGCAGGCCGTCGTGCACACCCGTCGGCACCGCGACGCCTGGAATTCCGAGACCGTTACCCGGGGCAACGAAACGGAGGCTATCGACCATCAGCTCGACGCCGGTTCCGGGGACCAGGTCTGAGTCGATCGGCCACTGCCGGCATGTCCACGTCGGACCGACGCAGACGATGTGCTCGGCGAAAAAGGCCGACCACAGCCGGCGCAAGCGACGTCGCTCTGTCAACAACCGATCGAGCGTGCGGCGGTCGTGATCGAAGTACTCGGCAAACCCGGACATCAGCCTGACGACGCTGCGACTCGCGATTGCCTCGAGCGGCTCGGCCGAGAAATCGGTCGTCAGCACCTGACCCCACATGCGCACGACGTTCTCGAGCTCCGGGGGCTGGGCAGGCTCCACACGCCAACCCTGCGCGGCGAGCATCTCCCCGGCCCGCTCGATCTCACGCACGATCACGTCGGGAAGCACCACGCCCGGCACCGACGTCACGAGCGCCGCCGTCATGGCTTTCGGCGGCGGGCCGACGAGCGGCACGTCAACCGACTTCGGGTCGCCTGGATGACGGCCCGCGATGATCGCGAGCCCGGTCCTCAGATCCTCGATCGTCCGAGCCAAGAGCCCATCAGACTCGAACTCGAAGGCGATCCCGCCGTCGAGCGGATCCATCGACGTCACGAGCGGGACCCGTCCGACGGTGGGCTTGATCGCAGCGATCCCGCAGCAGTAGGCAGGATTGCGCACCGAGCCGCCGATGTCGTTGCCGAGTCCGATCGGCGACATACCCGTCGCGATGGCCGCAGCCTCGCCGCCGCTCGAGCCCCCTGGCGTCACCGCCCGGTTCCACGGGTTGTACGTACGCCCGTGCAGCGGATTGTCCGTGTCGAGCCGTGAACCAAGCTCCGGCAGATTGGTCCGTGCGATTGGCACGGCACCCGCCGCCTGCATGCGTTCGACGATCGGCGCATCGACAGACGCGACCGCCTGGGCGAAGGCGGGGACCCCTTGCGTCGTCGGCGTACCCGCGCAGTCGATGTTCTCCTTGATCGTGAATGGCACTCCATGAAGCGGACGGGCGCGCGCTGCCGCGTCGGCCGAATCCGCCGCATCCGCCGCTACCAGCGCCCTGTCGGTGAGTGTGACAGCCACCGCGTTGATGGACTCGTTGACCTCGTCGATGCGGGCTAGATGCGCTTCGACTACCTCGCGGCTGGACACCACACCCTTGCGAATCATCGCGGCCAGCTCCGTGGCCGAATGGCGGCACAGCTCGTTCATCGGGCTCTCCTGCAGTTGTGATAGAGGTTTGACGCCGTCGGAATATAGGCGGAGTTTGTCGATCCACACTACACCAATACCGACTGTATGGCTGGACAAAACCCAACTGGAGGCAGTGGCAACCCCAAATGCGGACAGAATCTTAATGGGTTACCCAGCACGCGAATCGAGGATGCTAGTCCAGGGTCTCAACCCACTCGAGAGCCGAAACCAAAAGACCCGCGTCGCACCCGTCTCAACGGTGAAATCAAACCTTCGGGTTGACATAGGGGGCGTCTATGCAAGGGATAATAACGGGTCTATTCGGCACACGGCATCTCCCTGATCAGGCGCCGTAGCGCGCCTTCCCTCAGAAAAACGCGCACACCTCAGGCAACTGACCCGTTTGATCTCATCCGGCTGACATCAGCCTCCGTCATGCCGAGCTCGTCGATGATGATGTGGTCTGTGTGCTCGCCAAGTGCCGGCGCGCTCGAAGCCGCAAGGTTGTCGTTGTTTCTCATAAGAAACGGCATCCGCTGGATGAGGAAGTCGCCCCGGGCGTCCGTCATCGGCAGAAACGAGTCGCGTTCGACAACCTGGGCGTGGGTAAAGAGGTCGTCCGCCGCGTTGTAACGGGACACTGGGGCGCCTGTAGCATTCAGCCGCGCTTCGACTTCGTCAGCAGTGAGGTCTTTGGCCCAGTCCTCCATGATGTCCACGAGCACGTCCATGTTCAGGAAGCGGGCTGACCGCTCGAAGCGTTCGTCCTCGAGAAGATCCATACGCTCGAGGCCCCGGCATAGCCCTTCGAAGTTGCGATCGGATACGATGCATGCCATCACATAGCCATCGCGAACCCGGACGGGTCGAAAGCCGCCAGCCCGAGGCGGATCCTCGGTCTGGGCGCCCTGAATCTGTCCGGGAATCAGCATCATCATCGACTCCTGCATTGACACGTCAATGTAATCACCTACGCCCGATTGGGCACGACCCAATAGCGCCGTTTGTATCGCGCCGAACGCGTAGGCACCTGTGAGCATGTCGGCGATCATGACCGGGGCACGCTGCGGGGGGCGCGTCCGGGTCCGCCTGTGCACGCATATGCGCGACATCGTAGCCGCTCGATGCGTGGGCGATTGGCGCGTACGCGCCGTGCTGAGCGTACGGACCGGTCTGCCCGAAGCCGGATATGGAGCAATAGATCAGACCTGGACGGTCTGCCTTCAGGTGTTCATAGTCGAGTCCGTATTTCCGCATCACACCCGGTCGGTAGTTCTCGACGAAGACATCTGCCTGTTCGGTTAAACGCATCACTAGATCGCGACCATCGGCATTGGCGAGATTGACGGCGATGCTGCGCTTGCCGGCGTTGAAGTGGGCGAAGACGCGTGAATCACCGGTCGGCCCGCGGGTCTGGTCGCCACCTTTGGGAGTCTCGATCTTGATCACGTCCGCACCGCAGTCGGCCAGCATGCGAGTACAGATTGGTCCAGCGTAGACGGCGGAACATTCAATAACCTTGATCCCCTCGAGGGGTTTCTGCCGTCGAACCCGATCCGTATCACTCACACCTTTGCTCCCTTACGAGATAGAGGACTCCGACTTCAGTCACCAGGCGGTGATCTTTGATCGGCCTCAAAGCGGAGGATTATAGGCGGACGCATGTGGATGAAGCGACTTAAACTGCGCGCATCAACAGCTTCAGTTCCCGGCCTTTTTCGGTTCCACCAGTCCCCCTCGACTCGATCGGCGATTCGTCGAGTAACGCCCCCGCACCCGCTGCGGCCCTGCTGCAGAATCCCAGCGCCGTTCAACCGCTGGCGCTTCCGTTCCGGCTATCTGTCTCGAGCGGCTGTCCGTCAATGTCCAAGGCCAGTCGTCTACGCCTTCGCCGAACTCACCGTTTCGACAGGTATCGTGGCCAAACACCAAACCGACTTGATCGCGATCCGCATCCGAGACCCAACACCCGGGCGCGGCGACGCGGGAGAGCGCCCGCCCAACAGCACCCCTTATGTGCACAGCGTCTGAAACGCGGTTTCGAGATCGACATCACGCAGTGCCCGGATTGCGACGGCCAGCTACACGTAATCGCCGCTATCACCGACCCCGACTGGGGCGGCCCCATCACTCTGCGGATCGTTGCCGCCGACCTGAATCGATTTCGCCCGGGTCCTTGTCACCAACACCGGTCTGCCTGATGCCAGGAACATCCCGGATGCGATGGCAGAAAAGCTCCGGCAACTGCTTGCGGATACGCCCGTGCTCAACACCGTGGCCGTAAACGAATCGATGCGGGAGGGCCTTATGGAACGCGGTAGATTTAGATCAGACCAAGAATGCTGTCGCTGACGTCGATCCGCGTCCTCGCTTCATGTACTGGATCAATCATCGCGATGCCTCCGAGGACCTGAACCTAGGCGCGATCATGAGCCTGTGGCTAAACAGCTCCTCTCCTGAGGAAGAGCGAGCCTATGCTGCGCCATTTCCAGCCGAGGAATACATGCAGGGCGCCAGGCAATTCCCAGCCTGATTTCACTCTTCCCAGACAACGTTGAAGTGCCCGCTAATCACAAAGCCTGGGAAGCGCTAAGAACCTTCAACAAACCGTTCCTCACCGCGTTCAGTGATGGGGATCCCGGCAACATGGATATTCAATTCCCAGGAGGAAATACCGGGAGCAAGGGGCCAGAACCACGTGACCATCAAAAATGCCACGCGCTACACGCAGAATGATCAGGGCGAAGAACTTGCCAAAGTGGTGATCAGATTCATCGCAGCGAACCGCTCGTGATGAACCGCTCTGAACGGAACGCGACTCGGTTTGTCGGTCGATGCGTCGGGTCAGATCGTCTCCGCGCCAAGCACCCTTCATCGCCAAACGCGACGCCCCTGTGTCCCGGCCGACGCGTCGCAAAAGGGAGCGTGGAGTTGAAAGACGACCAGGCCGGTGGTGTTGACTGACAACCGCTCGAGGAGATAGCGGGTCGCGTGATGAATCGATGTAGCGACAGACCTGTTCCAGCCGCTCGCGTTGATGGGGCTGGCAGGCGGCGTCGAGCGTGAAGGCACGACACTCGGCAGTGAGCGGCTTCGCTGGCGGATCTCTGCGAACGCGCTGCGGATCCGTCAGCGTTAACGCCCCAGCCCACACCGTCACTGCCGCTGCCGGCGCCGCTCATCCCATGGCCGCGGATTTCCTTCATTGCACCCGGCTACCTTGTTCGTCGTAGGCAGACAATCGGCTGATTGACGGATATCCTAGCAGCACTCCGACTTGCCAAACGCGGAATGACTTACCAATACGACGATGACCTCCGGGCGCGGATTCAACGCAATCTCGAGACCTTCGAGGTCAACGCGGCAGAGCAAGATGGCACGGCCGCGGCAGTCACGTTGGCGGTCGTCGAAGAGGGTCTGGGTGCAGATCTCGACGGCATGGCTGCTTACAGTACCTGGCAGGACTCGGCAGCCCTGCTACTGACCCGACGTTCATCGAAGCTCAAGAACCATGGCGGCCAGTGGGCGCTACCGGGCGGGCGGATCGACGTGGGTGAGACCCCGTACCAGGCAGCGCTGCGTGAAATGGAGGAAGAGGTCGGTCTTTCAGTCGCGCCCGAGAACATCCTCGGGCGCCTGGATGACTTCGTCACGCGCTCCGGCTTCATCATCACACCGATTGTCGTGTGGGTCGGCGCCAACGATGGCGCCATCCCCAGCCCCGATGAGGTCGCCTCCATCCACCGAATCCCCGTCAACGAGTTCCTGCGCGAAGACGCGCCCTTTCTCAGCGACAACGTGGAACTCGAGACGGTGGATGGATTGACCTATGAGCAGCGAAACCTGCCGGTGACGAGCGCCAACCCGGTCTTGCGTATGCCGGTGGGCTCGAGCTGGATTGCGGCGCCCACAGCCGTGTTCCTTTACCAGTTCAGAGAGGTTTGCCTGCTCGGCAAAGACACCCGCGTCGCCCACTACGAGCAGCCGCGTTTCGCCTGGCGCTGAGACTGCGTGCCGCGCGAGTATCATCATGGACGGCGACGTCAAGGTCTAAGTGCCGTCACGCTACATGCGCTCAACGCCCGGTCGCATCTAAAAAGACCGGACGTATCAAGCCCTGGGCGCCACTTCTTGCTGTTGGGGCAAGGCCGGCAACTGCAAGGAAACCGCGGATCCACTGCGTCATTCAACGGACGAACCAGGCCGAGTATTCCGATCTCGTCGCGCACTGACTGAAGAACGAAGCGTTGTGTCAGCATCATTCGCGCTCTTCTCCGGTGTCGGGAAACCGTGTGTGCAGCAGCCAAAGATAAATCAGATATACATCACCCGGCTCGCCTACGAGTTCGACAAGTTCAAGGCGGGTACTATCGGCACGCCCTACTTTGCCGATGATGCAGTCCCGTTCGGCGAGGTCTCTGGAGAACAGGTCGCCAGAAAAAGCAGTATGTTCCAGCGCTTGTCTCAGCCCGCATCTGCGATGGTTGCCTTTGATGTTGAGCCGGTGAGACCCCGCGACTGCTACTGGCGCACCCCCACCTGCTTCCACGGCATCCAGAAAAGCAAAGACCTGCACGCCTGCAATTGAAGAGCCGAAGCCCGAGCGCCGCTGCTCTGACGAACCTATTCCCACGCGAGCAGTGTGGTGGCGAGCGCCGGACGGGGCTATAGGTCCTCGGGCCGCACCCGGATACCGGCCAACTCCTCGAAGATCTCGATTAACGCCCAGTGCTCACGGTTGGCGAAGCCGCGTACATCGCAGGCAAGGTAGGCTTGCGTCGCCACGGAGCCAACGAGTAGGGGCACCGAGAGGTCTCGAGCGAGTTCCGAGGCCAGGGTAGTGTCCTTGACCCGCGCATGTAACCCCCGCTGCGGCGCGTTGCCAGCCGGCGGCACCGAGCTCTGCGTCATCACATCTTCAACGACGGCGTCGAACGCGCGGCTCGCTCCGCTGCTAGACGAAATCACCTCTCGCAGGGTTTCCACGCTGAGACCTGCTTTGACACCGAGCACCAGGGCTTCCATCGCCGCGACCTGATTGGAGGCCAGAATCAGGTTGTTTATCAGCTTCACCGTGGTGCCGGCCCCGATCGGCCCCGCATCTGGTCCGGGCGTTACTGCAGGCAAAGCGGGACCTCGAACGCCCTTCAGCGCCTGTTTGTACGCCGCGAGATGGCAAGATCCGTGGGCTCAGATTTCAGAACCCAAAGCGATGCCCTATTGGGCTGGCACCCGACCGTACTGACTAATTCGGCTCTGGGAAGGCGCAGCTGAAACTGTTTCCGGTCGTTGAGGACCCGGTCCGGTCGACGTGCATCTGCGAGGCCAACTCGTCCTCGCAGGAGCGCATCGGCTCGCCCTGGACTATCTCGGACACGCTGCCGTCAAGGCCGTGCAAGGGTCGTCCCACCAGCGTCGTGCGGTAGAGCTGACGCTCTGCGCCGGTTGGGTAGATGTCGGTCGGGGCGCGGTGCGTCGTCGAGCGCTCGTCCCAGACCACCAGGTCCCCCTTGCTCCACACGTGCTGGATGGTGTATTCCACGGAGTGCTCCCAGATCTTGTGGAGCAGAGCCGTGCTCTCCTCCTCATCGATCCCAACCACGAACTTCAGGAAGCCAGGCGAGTTGTAGAGAACCTTCTCCCCCGTGTCCGGGTGTACCGTGACCAGCGGATGATGGCTCACCATCCGCCGGCTTGCGATCGCATCGCCGTATTCGGAACCTTTGGTCTTCCCGTACTTGTATTCGTGCTCGGCCTTTAGGGTGCCCACTTGCTGCTTCGTGGGCTCATCCAGGGTCTCATAGGCGGCCGCGAGGTTGCCAAAGTTCGTGTCCCCGACGCCCTCCGGGATGATCTCCCCGCGGAGCATCCCGATGCTTGGGGGGTTCACGCAGGCGGTTATGTCGCAGTGGTACCCTGTCCAAGGGTTCGTCGCGGCCTTCGCCTCGTAGCTGTCCATGTTCCGCGGCTTCGACCCATCCCCTTGGTAGACCGAGAAGATCTCGGGGTACTTATCTACGTGGCCAAAGACGGTGTGGCCGATCGTTGGCGCTCCAATGTTCGGAGAAGCATTGCTCAACTCGTAGGTGAAGCGCACCTGCTGCTCGTGGTTCAGGTTGATCTTCTTGAAGACGAGGACTTTGTGGCGAATCAACGCGTCGTAGACCGCGGCGACCTGTTCCGCGCTGAGCTTGTTCTTGAGGTCCACCCCCTCGACTTCCATGCCCAGAGTTTCGGAGATGGGCTTCAGCTTAATCAGCCTGGCGTCTTGGGCCGCCGCAAGGCGGTCGTCAATCTCGTCAGAGCTGCCGAAAGTGGGCTCCGTGAACACGTCCATCGTTGAGGCCATAGCTAACTTCTCCCGTTGAGATTGGAGAAGAATCTACCACGACGGGGTCCGCAACAAAAACTGAGACACATTGATCTGCAACGAAGACCCAGCGAGATTGCTGTGCGACGGTGCGGCTTCGAATGACCGCTTGACCGAAGGTCAGCTTGAAAATGTGATGACTCATATGCGGGGAGTGGTTGATGCAGACCGTAAGGTATTGGCATCAGGACTGGGCAGCACGTCAGACGCATTTGGAGACATCGTTGACTGTGAGACATCAGCGCCGAAGGGCGCGGCGGTCTCGCCGCGCCCGCCCCGGCTCGTGCGGAGTTAGCCTCCCTTCGAGAACCCAGCCAACCGCTCCGCCATATCGTCGCCAGAGCGACTGTTCTGCCGTTCGAACTCCAGGCTCTCTTCCAGACCCAGATTCCGCCCTGCGTTCACCAACATCTTGTCCGAGCGCAGCGTGTGCCAGGAATTGTCGAGAAATCCGCGGGCCATGGCGATCGCTTCTTGTGCCAGTTGGTCATCCGGGACGACCTTGTTCGCGAGTCCTAGTTGTACAGCTTCTTCTCCGCCGATGACGCGGGCCGAGAACATCATCTCCTTCGCGGCCAGCAGGCCAATGCGCCGCGGGAGGCGTTGGCTCATGCCCCAGGTGGGTGACATCCCCCACGTGCCGTGCGTGTCCGAGAAGCGTGCGTTGTCAGCGCAGATCATGAGATCGCCGGCGAGCGCGAGTTCGAGCGCACCCGTGTAGCAGTGGCCCTGCACGGCGAAGATGACCGGTTGTGGCATTGCTTCGATGGCATCCAGCGTCTCCGCCTGGAACCGTGGGCTGGGTGCGCGCTCGCCTGACTGGATCGCTTTCAGGTCGTTGCCCGCGGAGAACGAGCGACCGTTGCCCTGGATGATGACGCAACCGATCTCGTCAGGCGTGGCCGCTATGCGGTCGATGTGCTCGCGCAGTTCGATGAAAAGCGCGGGGTTCAGTGCGTTCAGTGTCTCGGGTCGGTTAAGCGTGAGGGTCACGAGTCCATCTTCGACTTCACATTCTACGAGTGCCATCGGCTTTCTCCTTGCAGGGTGATCGAAACAAGCAAGCCGCTTGCATCAGCCCGCTTGACTGCGGGAGACTCCATTATGCACGGTGCAGCCGGGTCCGAGATGGGTGGGGGCATGCGCTGGCCTCACGAGGCGCGGGCGTTACGGCCAATGCCCTGGTGCCGGGCGATTGACCAACACTGAACTCGTGCCAGATAGCTCGCCAGTCGACAGGGACAACCTGATCCAGCCTCAGGTGATGGATGCACCCATCGTCTGGCTGGCGTCCGACGCGTCGAGCGATACCAACGGGCAGCGCACCATTGCCTACCACTGGGATTCCGACCTGCCGCTGGACGCATGCCTCGCTAAAGCGGCCGCGCCGGCGGCGTGGCCGCAATTGAGTGGCAGGGCAATACGGTGGGATCAGCCACCGGCCGGCTAGCCGGACAACGTTTTCGCCAACTCCGCTTCGTCTATACCAGAGAGGGCATGGGCCCCGACGAACTGGCGATGGCGTTGCGATTCGATGGATGAGACGCAAGCATCCCCTTAATGGTGTAGGTACGTCGCCGAAATCGGGCAT
>Ga0114999_10010378_pt1 | contig 10092 bp, 7 predicted proteins | sample ArcticOcean_MG_C_3_FD_89820 | JGI IMG/M metagenome (GOLD analysis project Ga0114999, IMG submission 89820) | Marine microbial communities from western Arctic Ocean - ArcticOcean_MG_CB8_126 | ecosystem: Environmental > Aquatic > Marine > Oceanic | place: Arctic Ocean: Canada Basin | collected... | reverse complement strand
GGGCGTCGGGGCATAGTCGAGCACAATGCCGAGGTAGTCCTCGGATCCGGCTTCGAGCATCGCGTACGCGGCGAGTGCGTCGTCGAAGGCATACCGATGGGTGATCAAGTCGGACAGGTCGACCCTTCCGCTGCCAACGAGATCGAGAACAGCTTCCATGTTTCGTTGCGCGGTCCACCGGACATGGCCACGCGGGTAGTCGATGCCGAGCTCCTCGTAGCTGGGGTCGTAGCGGCCGGGGCCGTACGAGCGCGCCACCCTGAGGGTTAGCTCGCGTTCGTAGAAGGCCCGCCTGTCGAGGTCCATTCCGGCGTCACCCACCAACACAACAGTCCCTTGGTCTCCAGTCGCCTCGGCGGCGCGCGTCATCGGGTCCGATGAACTGGTTGCCGCTGTCACGATGGCGGCGTCGGCGCCCTCACCCCTCGTAAACGCGGCTACACCTTCCCACCCGGCGGCGTCGGAATCGAAGATGTCCAGGCCGGCAGCACCCGCCAGCTTGCGTTTCCACGGCTCGGGTTCAACGCCGGCGACCCTGGCACCAGATGCCATCGCGAGGCGGGCTGTGATTTGGCCCACCAGACCGAGCCCGACGATGACGAGGGTGGTGCCCGGCCCGGCGCCCGATAGCCGCAAACCGTTGAGGGCGATACTCCCCACCGTGGCGAACGCTCCCTGATCGAACGAGGCATTGTCAGGGAGCCGCACAACGAGGTTGCCGGCGACGATCTGGGTATCGGCGTGAGGCGCACCGGCCGTGGCGACGCGGTGACCCGGGCGTATCGTCGAGACGGCTTCTCCGACGGATTCAACGATGCCGGCGGCTGAATAGCCAAGGGGTGCGTCCTCGGCGAGCCGCGACCGGACCGCGCTAGCGGTGGCCCGCAATCCGGTTGCTTTGGCGCGGTCGATCACCTCACGAACGAGGTCGGGGCGTGCTCGTGCCTTCGCGATCAGCGAGGACGAGGCCAGCGATCGCATACTCTTTTCGGTGCCGGCTGAGATCAAGCTGGCCTGGGTGCGGACCAGAACTTGGGTCGGCCCGGGGGTGGGTGCAGCGGCGTGTTCCAATCGCAACTCTCCGCTCCGCACCGATTGAACGAGACGCACCTTGGGGCCTCACTTGTGGGGGAAACGCGTAGCGCGATCTTAGCAACGCCCCGGTTTCAGGCCGCTGGCGTGAGCGGCGTTAGGGCTGCCGGCCGCCGGGCCGAATCGATCGAATGAACGCCGGGAAGTCCGCGTGCGTGGCAATGCCGGTCTGTCGCCTCGCGTAAAGGAGTTGTAGCGCAACTCGCAGAACTGTTGAACCGGCCATAACGATGGCGGCTCCGATCGCTCCGGCGGACGATGCTGCGGGGTAGATGGCCACCGCAGCAACCGCTACCGATATGACCGTGGCTCTGGCCATCCATCGCTCGTTGCCGGTTACGTTGAGCAGAAGGCCGCACGGTCCCGCCAGGACTACCGACATGGTTCCCAGGAGCAAAATTGCAGCAACCCCGACGACGTTTGCGAAGTCGTCACCGTCGAAGAGCCGCGGCACAGCCACCCTGCCCACGAGCAGCAGGGCCACACTCGCGGCGGCGGCAACCGTCGAGGTTGCCGCCGCCGCCACCCGTACGCGGTGCTGGAGCGACTTACGAGAGCCCGAGTGGTAGGCGCTGGCTACAAACGGCTCCAGCGTGCTGATGATGGTCTTGTGCGCAAGCCGAATCAGCGCGACAAAGGCTGTCGCCAGCGCGAAGGTTCCTGCTTCGTCCAGCGAGGCCAGCGCCGCAAGAATCCAGATTGGCATCCGTGTCGCCGTTAAGCCGAGCACATTGCTGACAAGGATCGGGGCGCCGTCTCGCGCCATCCGAACGGCGATGTTCCGCTGGAGCCGCGCCGGAGGAACCGCTCGAAGCCGTGCCCACAGCGCCGACCCCGACGCGGCAAGAGCGACGCCGGCTGCGATAGCGGTGAGCCAAAGGGCCTGGGTTGGATCGAGATCGCTCTTTGCGACATATACGGCCCCGGCGACAAGGACGAGGCTGACGAAGCGTTGCGCAGGCAGGCCTAACGTCGCCGCCGATCCGAGGTAATGCAGAGCCCGCAACGACTCGGCGTTGAGCGTGTACAAAGCCTGTGCCGCCAACAGGATAGCGAGAGCACTAACGGCGCCGCGTTCGAGATCACCAAGTGCTTCGAGCAAGCGGGTTCCGAGCGGTGAGATCGTGACCAGCGCCATCACGAGCGAAAGAGACGCCGTAATTGCCAGTGCCGTGATTATGGGTTGACGCGATCCTGCGCGCTCTTGGCCATCACCGACAGACCGTGCGATGTCCCTCACAACGATCGGCCCGAGCCCGGCCCTGGCGACCGCGCTGAGCAATCCAGCGGTCGCGATGACAAGGGCGTAAGTACCGAACCCCGTTTCGCCGAGCTCGCGGCCGAGCATCGTCGTGAACGCGGCGGCGAGGGCTGAGGACGAGATCGTGCCCGCCGCGACCATGGAACCTCCGCGCAGCACGGCTGCTCTCGTGAATGCTGGCCTACTCATTAAATCCAGTGTCCGACGATGCGCGCCACGCTACTCGGAGCGGCTTTACGGGCCGCGTCTGGCTGGCCGTGATCCGTCCGGCCGCGTGGGTAGTGTCACCCAGGTGAAGATCGCGTTGTTTGCCAGCAGTCTGCGCGGTGGCGGTGGCAAGTCGGTGGGGGTAAACCTCGTCCGTTCGCTTCCGCTGGCTGGCAGCGACCACACGTATTTGAATTTCATCCCGCCGGACGACGACTACCGAGCGGCCGCGCTCGAGAGCGGCTCAGAGGTCGTTGAAGTCCCTTCAACAGGTGCCATGCGAAGAATGGTTTGGGAGTCGGCTCGCGGCAGCCGGCTGGCCTCGAAGTGGGGGGCGGAGTGGGTTGTCGCACTGGGCAATGTTCCGATTCGGTTCTCGGGCAAGTCGGCCGTCCTCTTGCACGACCCACACCTGTTCTACCCGTGGTCGGCAATGGGCCACCTCTCGAAACGACGCAAGGTTCGCAAGTGGCTGCTGCGAGCAGAGCTGCGCTCGGCGATCAGGAGCCAGGCCGTAGTGCTGGCCCAGACTCGTGCGGCAGCCGCTCGGATCGAATCGACCTATGGGGTCCGAAATATATGTGTCGTGCCGAATGCGGTGTCTTCACTCATAACCGACGCCGTGGATCCTGCGGTCCCGATGCAACTCCCGGCGGCCGGTTTCCGGTTCCTGACGTTGACCAGGTACGCCGAACGCAAGGGACTGGACACCCTCGCCGACATGTTCGAGAGCCATGCTGGCGCTCTCGAAGATGTCGGCGGAATCATCACGATCGATCCCGCGGATGGCCCGGCGGCGAGACGGCTGCTCGAGCGGCTGGCGAACTCGAGGTCGGCGGGTGGGTTGCACAACGTCGGGCATGTTCCGCAGGCACAACTTCGATCCCTCTACGGGCAGGTCGACGCGATAGTCCTGCCGAGTCAGCTCGAATCCATGTCCGGGACCTATGTGGAGGCAATGGCTCTCGGCGTCCCGATCATTACGAGCGATCGCGACTTCGCCAGGGAGGTGTGCGGCGATGCCGCCTTGTACGTGGACCCTGATGATCCGGCGGACATTGCGGCCGCTATCAGGCGACTCGCGGACGATGATGCGCTGCGGCGGCGGCTGGTGGCCAGCGGTCTTCAGCGAGCCGACGGCGAACAGGCGACCTGGGCGGATGCCGCCGATGCCGTTGTCCGGGCACTCGAGCATCCTTCTTCGTGCCAGTGACGCCGCTGCCCGGAGGAGCTCGATGACACGGGTCGTGGTTCAGCACTTCGGACTACCGCGATACCGCGTCCCTTTCTTTCAGGCGTTGGCAGCTGCAGAACATGTCGATCTCGAGGTCAGGTATGGCCGAGCCCCGAAGCTGGCAAATGCCGACGCCGACGGGTTCGAGGCCGAGCCGTCGGCGGTGCGATAGATTGGCACGCCGATCGGGTACTTCGGCTGGGACTGGTCACAATGGCACAATGCCCGCCGCCGGCACGCCGATGTTCTGGTGCTGACGTGGAACATCCGCTACCTCAGCCTGCTGCCCGCGTTGGTCGAGCTCGGATGAATGGAGTCCGCACCATCGTGTGGGGCCATGGATATTCGCGCCGGGACAACACGTTCCGGCGTATGGCGCGTGGCTGGGTGGCCCGGCTGGCCGACGCGGTCGTGTTCTACGGTGACCGTGACGCCCGCCGGTTTGTTTCGCTGACCGGACGCAGGACGTCCGTTTTTGTTGCCAGGAATGCCGTGGACCAGCGCCCGATCCAAGCGGAGCGCAACGCGTTGGCAGCTGCGCCCGCCGTCCTCGATGAGTTCGCTCAAGACAACGACCTGGTTGGACGCCCCATGGTTCTGCACGTGTCGAGGTACAAGGCTGAGAACCGGGTCGATCTTCTCCTCGAGGCCGCGGCGCGGCTGCGCTCCCGGCACCCGCGGCTGGCGGTAGTGATCATCGGGGACGGGACGGACGAGTCGCCGGATTTGAGAGAACTCATCGAACGTCACGGCCTGCAGGACGTCGTACGGTTGTTGGGCCCGCTGTATCAGGAAGCCGAGTTGGCCAAGTGGTTTCTGAGCGCCGACATCTTCTGCTACCCGTCGAATCTCGGGTTGAGCGTTCTCCACGCGTTCGGATATGGGCTTCCGGTGGTGACCGGCGATATCTGGGATGCCAATCCACCCGAATGGCAGGCCATTGAGGACGATCGCAACGGCAGATTTTACGAGGCCGGCAACGTTGAGTCGCTTGCCGCCACGCTTGATGAGCTGCTCAGCGATGCCGGCACCCGCCGCAGGCTCGGTGAGGCTGCCCATCGGACGGCGGTTGAGGACTACACGATCGAGGCCATGCTCGCCGGTCTGGTTACCGCCATCGACTACTGCACAGAGCTGTAGACGGCGCCGGAGTCATCGAGGCCTCGCTCGTTTTTAGCAAGTGGACGGCGAGAACAGGCCCTCTACCAGCCCGTCGTCGCCTGTCGAGGTGACAGGCCCCCAAAACAGCAGGCCCTGGCTGCTGCTGAGCTCGTAGATCTCGCCTTCGACGGCGTCGCTGCTGATTGCAATACGAAACGGAGGGTTGTAGATGGCTTTGAGCTGGCCGATCGACGCTCCCGCCTTGAACCCGCTGAGCGTTTCGAGCTCGACCTCCTGCCCTGGAGATTCGGTGCTCCGTAGGTCGATGCGGAACGAATCGAACCTCTCGCGATCTCCCTCGAATCTGGTCGTCACGGTGAGCGCACCCCACGCCACCACCCGATAGGCGCCGTCATCGCACGTGCCGAGCTCGCCATCCGTCACGGTGCCCGAGTCGAAGTCCGGTTGACCGAAGGTAGCCGTAAGAGTGCCGAGGACCCGGCCGGCGTCATTACCGAATTCGAGGCCTCCTATGCCGAGGACCGACAGTGTCAGGTTGCGCAGGGCAACCGCCTCCCCGACGGGCTCGATGAACGGTGGTGGCGGTTCGGTTGTCGAGGTCGTCGTTGTAGATGGAGGTGGCGGAGGAGTCGTGGCCGGCGGCGGTGAGGTTGGTGCGGCCGTGGGTGGTGTTGTCGGGACGGGAGGCAAAGTGGTGCCGATTGGCAGCGCTGCGACCCCGGGCGTGGTCGGTGGTGGCGGCACCGTCGTGGCAGCGGTGACACCCTCATCGGGCCCGAAAGCCTGCGTCATCGCTAGGACCGCGATGACGGCAAAGAGCGTTATCGCGGCCATGTGCCAGCGTCTGTTCCGATCCGCTTGGGGCCTCCGCGGCGCATTCGACGGCTCAGTGTCCGAAAGATCCGGAGTGGGGATATCTACCGTTGGCAGGTCATGGTCCAGAAGACCATTGTCGCTCGACGCGATAGGGCTCTCTTGCGGTTCGTCCTGGGTTTCCGGCGGCCGTTCACGCTGAAGGTGATCATCCGCATCCGCATCCGCATTGGCCGTCGATCCCGGCTCCAGCGGCTCGTTAACGAATAGAGGCTCAGGTTCACGCGCCCCCGGCGACGGGGGATGTGGCTGGTTGTCCTCCCCATCGGTGTCATCTTTTCTGCCCATACTCGGCAACGTCCTGGCTCTCGCGGAAGTTCAATATGTGGCGACCGGTGCCGTCCAGACCCTCATCGTACGATCGACGGCCGACCACATTGAGGCAATCGCCGGCCGGTTGCCCGTCAAGGATCAGCCAACCGATCGCCTACCGTGCGCTTATGCGGCAACAGGATCCGGTTCGCGAGGTCTCTCTGTGGGGCGAGGATCACGTCGAGTTCGGCGAGATCGCGGTCTCATCTCTCGACGAAGCGGTGGCCATTGCGATATCAAAGGGTAGACACCCGAAGGGGTATCCAACCCTTGATTCCAACGAGGATGCGGTTCTGGCTGCGGCCTCGGAGCGGTCGACCGTCCTGGCGGTCGTCGACGGGCATCGCGGATTCGATGCAGCGCGCGCGGCCCTTCGTGCGGTTGCAGCTTCCGTCGGGGACCTGTTGTCAGCCGCGACCGACCCACGAAGCCGTATCGAGGCGGTCCATCGCCGAGCTATCGCCGGCGTGCGAGACGCCATCGACGCCGCATCTGCGGAGCGCTCGATGAGCAAGACCACTCTCGGGATCGTTCTCGTAGAAGGTGGCACGGTCACTGTGGGTGGTTTTGGCGACTCGGATGTGAAGCTCGTGGAGCCGCGCCGGTCCCGGTCGCTCTGGAGACCCGCGCCTTTCCTCGGTCCCGACGCTCGTCCCGAAGATGCATGGTTCGCTACCACCCCGCTTCGGAGCTCGGCATGGGTCGTTGCCGGGACCGACGGCGTCTTCGACTTTCTTGGCAGGGATTGGGCCGAAAAGCTCGAGTCTTTCACCGGCGGTTCTGCGGATGAATTCGCCCGTTCTACGATTGAAACCGCATTTGACGGGGGGGCGGGCGACCACAGTGCTTTGGCGGTCATTCGGCCTTAGGAGCTGTTCGCGCAGCCTCAGCACGCGTGGCGGCGGTGAGTCCGCATCGAATGCACGCGCCGCTAGTGTAAGGCCGTCGGTCGGCTGCCCCATGCTGAAAACGGGGATACCTGTTGGGCGGCACAGCGTGACTCGCAGCCTGTAAAACGGATACATCGCACCGATGCAAGAAACACGACCTTCCGCAGAGCCGCTCTTCGACGCGCCGCAGAACGCGTTTGAGCTGGGGCCGGGTCTGCTAGAGGCCCTGACTAGATTTCGATGGCTCGTCGTGTCGGCGGGCGCCGGCGCTGCGATAGTTGTGTTCGGGTTGTCATCCCTGCAGACGGCGTCCTACGACGTCGAGGCAACCATGCTTTTGAGCGACCCGCGAACCTCCGCCGTGTTCGACCCCAGCTCGTCGTCAATTTCCGACCGATCGCGCTACGTACGCAACCAGGCAGATTTCGTCGAGTCGGGGGCGGTTGCTGCCCGCGCTGCAGAGATCGATGGCGGCGAAACCTCGGTGGCCGAAATCCGCGATTCCGTCACGGCAGTTCCAGCCCGCGACCTAGACCTGATCACCATACGCGTCTCGGGGCCGACGGCTGAGGGAGCCGCCGACCTAGCGAACGCGGTGGGCAACGCGTACCAGCAACTCGTCTCCGAGAGGGTGCAGCAGACTGCGTCGGACGCGATCGCCGAGCTGGTTTCGTCCAAGGCCGAGCTCGAAATCCGTGTCGATTCGTTGGAGGCTGCTCTACAACCGGATCCGGGTAACGGCGGAATCCGTGCTGAGAGGGACTCGGTAGTGGCGCAACTTTTCATCCTCGACACCAGTATTTCTCAAATCGATCTCGATATGGCCCTCTACGGCTCCGGCGTCGAGTACTTCGAAGTGGACGACATACCGACCTCGCCCGCTTCTCCGCGGCCGTTGCGCAACGGTGCTGCTGCCGCGGTGATCGGCCTTCTCGCCGCCGCCGTATTCGCCTGGTGGCGGACTGAGAGCGATCCACTCGCCGAGCGGCGCCACGACCCTGCCCCGATCCTTGGGGCACCGTTGATCGGCGAGATACCCGATTTCGCCGCTGCAGGTGCCAAGGGGCCAGTGCCGGTGATACTCGAGCCCGACTCGATGGCAGCCGAGGCCTACCATTTTCTCGCCTCATCCGTAGCTATGGCCCTCGAACGTATTGGCGGATCGATCGTGATGATCACCAGCGCGAGCGCAGGCGATGGCAAGACGGTCACATCGCTCAATCTCGCGGCAGCGGCGAGCGGTAACGGCAAGAGAGTCCTGGTCGTAGACGGCGACGAGCGAGCAAGGGGGCTCACCCGAATGGGCGGCGACGACTCGTTGCCCGGACTCGCCGATCTCGTTCACAACAAAGACCTAACGTTGCTCGATTGTCTCGTGCGCTGGCGGGTTGCAGATGGCAAATTCATCACCGTGCTGCCGTCGGGGCAGAGGAGTTCTGCAGCCGGTAGCGGACACACGACCGCGTACGGCAGCGTCATGGACGAGATCAAGGCGGCTGCCGGCTTCGTTGTCATCGATTCGCCACCGATCCTGGCTGCAGCCGAATCGATCGATTTGGCAGCTCACGCCGATGGAGTGGTTCTCGTCGTCGAGCAGGGCACTTCTCTTGTTGCGCTTGCCGACGTTCGGAGCAGGCTCGACATGGCACGCACGCCGTTGCTGGGGTATGTCTTCAACAGGGCGACGCGGCGAGCCCTCGACGAAAAGTACGCGTACGGTTACGGCTACGGGCGGACCTGACCTTGGATGTTCTGGTCACAGGCGGCGCGCGTATTGCCGCGGCTGGCAGCGTATTCCAGCTCCGGCCCGCGGCGGCCTCGTCGACGAAGGTCGCCACTACGTTGAATAGCTCGGGCCCCGATGCAGATTCGAGGCGAGCCTGAAGGGTATCTCCGAGACCGTCACCGTCCCTATCCGTGCGATCGATCGGCCCCGCTCGGTCCGGGAACTCGGGCGGTGGAGCCGGTGTTTCCCCGAGGGCAGTGGCGGGGGAGAGGAGGCCCGCGACGAGAGCGAGTCCGATCAAAATACGTTTCGCGACATCTCAACTACTGGCGGCTTACCCATATAGTGATGTATATACGTAAAGTGGTCAACCGCCACTGACAGAGTTCGCTGGGTTTGATGCCGCAATGACCCCTCGTGGGCCCGGCCAGTCCCTTTGGGCCTCGTCCTTCGCTGTGGCGCCATGTCGAGGGCGGCGTGCGGCATACGCCGATCATATGCCAGTTGACGAGATGTGCCTACGGGGTGTGGTCTGAGCGTCCGATCGTGTTGACGATCCTTTGATACTTGCCTCCGGCGCTGGGTTCGATCACGTCGACGTACTCGAAACCGACGCTCAGAGAAGGGCTTATCCACGTAGCCACCCGGCGCCGTAGGAGATCCTCGTGTTCTGCTGCGAAACCCGGCCGAACCTCGAGCCGAAGCAGCACCGCATCGGGCGAACTCTGCACGAGCTGAAACCGCCTGATTCCAGGCATGTGGAGAAAGATCTCTCCGAGACGCCGAGCCCGGTGGCCGTCGGGCGTGACGACATAGTCCTCCCAACGGCCCACGATCGAGTCGAGGACGCGGGTCCCCCGGCCGCACGGGCAGCGGTAGTCGTCGGGTTGCCAGATTCCGGCGTCGCCGACGTCGTAGCGGATGAGCGGCAGTGCGAGGTTGGAGAATCCCGTAGCGATCACCCTTCCCCTGGTGAGCCCTGTCGTGGCATCGAGCTCCGAGTCGACACACTCGAGATACCCAAACTCGAAATCCTCGTGAAGATGGGACTCTTCACACATGGCGGCGTTGCCGGCACCCTCGTTGAAGCCATAGACCTGGGAAACGGCGCCACCCGTGAACCGCTCGATATCGGCCTGCTGGTCGGCGAACATCCGCTCGGCACCGCTGAAGGTGATTCGGGGACCGTTCGAGAGGGTGATGTCGGATTCCGTAGCGATCGACGCGAGCGAGTGAAGGATCGAGGGATACCCGCTGTAGAACTCGAAAGGGTGCTCGTCCAGGAAGGCAGTGATTGCCGCAACCTTTGTAGGAACCACTTGCTGCATCGGGATGACGGCCTGGCGCCGTTCCGCGAGGTTCCATCGCCAGTATG
>Ga0114999_10010377_pt1 | contig 10093 bp, 7 predicted proteins | sample ArcticOcean_MG_C_3_FD_89820 | JGI IMG/M metagenome (GOLD analysis project Ga0114999, IMG submission 89820) | Marine microbial communities from western Arctic Ocean - ArcticOcean_MG_CB8_126 | ecosystem: Environmental > Aquatic > Marine > Oceanic | place: Arctic Ocean: Canada Basin | collected... | reverse complement strand
GTATGCGAACCGTTAATGCGCAGCGAGCCCTCGTCACCGATAAAACGAGTCACTTGTGGTGGTGCCGGGATAGGCACACGCCATTCCAGTCGATTACGTCCGGAACGGGCCTGGCCGGCGGCCATTTTGCGGAAGTCATCACGAACCGCTGCCGACCAATTTTTCTGGAACAGGTGGTCCTGGCCCAGTTTGATATAGCTTTCAACGGACATCGTCACCGGCGCGCCGGCGTCAAAACCTGCCACCTGCGGCTGGTAGTGAACCCCCGCCGAATCGACGGTGACTTCCTTACCGGAAAAAGGCGTGTCTCTCTCCAGCATCGGATTCCTAGAGGTACGGTTCCTCGACAGGGGCGAACCCGCTTTGAAGGGTGCGTATTCGGTGGGCTGGCTGAACAGTTCCGCCAGCGGCCCTGGCAACCGTTCCGGTCGCAGACCGGGACCCGCTGCCACGAGGGTGGGCGCGACTATGGACGCCACAAACCCGAGCAGAAGCCAGGTCCGGAGCGTCACAGAGGGACGGGAAGATTGTGCGGGAGGAACCCGCTGGAAGCATCGGGGTCTTGTCACGGCGCCGGCGGGTATGCGAACCAAGTGAAGGGCAAGGTATAACAACGTAGGGGACACCCCGAATTCCAGCAATCGGGTCGGGCACTCCCACAACGGCCTTGCAAATGTCGTTCCAGCAGTAAGACCGGGACCTGTGGTATATTTACAAGGTCGGGTGTGGAAAATTGTGTTACCACCGGCACCCGCTACCGTAGCCAAAAGCACGCATCACACCCGGCCTCAGGCGCATATTCGTGCCAGTAGTTGAGCCTGCACCTGAGCCTGGGATGCCCAATTCCTCAGACCCGCCAGACCGCCCTTGGTTTCCCTCGCAAGATATCTCCTGCTGCAGCACCTGACCCCATTCGCCATGGGTTTCGGTCTGATTGTCTTTATTCTGGTGATCGACGTCGTCCTGCAGATGCTCGATCAGGTTCTGAGCAAGGGCTTGGTTGCCGGTGTGGCCCTGCAACTGTTCGTCTACAACCTGGCCTGGATTGTCGCTCTTGCCGTACCCATGGCGGTGCTCGTAGCCGTGATCATGGTCTTCGGCCGCCTTGCGGCCGACAACGAACTGCTGGCCATGAAGGCCGCCGGCATCAGCTTTACGCGGATCATCACACCTATCGTTGCAGCAGCCGTCGTTCTTTCCCTGGTGATGATCTGGTTCAACGACCAGATGCTGCCAGATGCCAACCATCGCGCAAGGGAGCTTGCCTCCAGCCTCAAACGGGCCAAGGCGGCCCTCGTGCTCAAGCAGAAGGAGGGCGTCTTCCTGCGCGATCTCGGTCCCTACCATCTGCTCATCGAGCACGTCGATGAGGAGACCAATCTTCTCTCCGACCTGACGCTGTTCGACACCGGTCAACCTGGTGCTCCGACGACGCTGCGCGCCGCTACGGGACGTCTCGAAATTTTCGACGAGGGCCGCTACATCCGCCTGTCGCTGGAAAACGGCGAATATCATCGTATCGATGCCGACGATCCGGGACGGATTTCCCGCGGCACCTTTGCACGCCAGGTCCTGCACATCCGCGATACGGGTCGGGATTTCTCCAGCTACCGTTCGTCCCATAGAGGGGATCGGGAAATGGACATTCGTGCCATGCTCACTGCCGTCGATGAGATTCATGAGGCCAACGAGCGCACCAGAGGCATTATCGATTCCACGGCAATGGCATTCATCTCCGAGCTTACGACGCCTGATGCGGACAAGGACTCGGATCCGAATCTTGATGGAGAGCAATCATCAGGTCTGGCGCAGCGTGGCCGCAGGCTTAGTGCTCGCATCGAAAAGCAGTGGGGCTTTATAGACGCCAAGCATCGCCGAGCTAACACGTATCTGGTAGAAATACACAAGAAATTTTCCATAGCTATCGCCTGTATCGTCTTTGTCCTTGTCGGCGCTCCCTTGGGGGCACTGACACGAGCCCGTGGTGCGGCGGTCTCTATCGCCGTGAGCCTCGTCTTCTTCTTCGCCTTCTGGATGTTCCTCATAGGCGGTGAAGAACTGGCGGATCGCGGTTTCGTTCCCCCCGCTGTGGCCATGTGGGCGCCCAATGTCACCTTTGGCATCATCGGCTTACTGTTGACCCGGGCGGCGATTCTCGATCTGCCTCTTGCCGGTCTGCTCTTACGTCGACGGTCTCGAGCAACGCAGACGAAAACGCCATGATCACGCATCTGGATCGCTACGTGTTGCGCCGACACGTGGGCAGCCTGGCAATGAGCGCTGTCGCCATGTGGCTGGTAACGGTCGTCATCGATCTGACCGAGAATATCGACACCTTCATCGATCACGAAGCGAGCTTCCGTCAGATCCTTCGTTACTACGTGTTTCGTTCCCCTTACTGGATCCTTCTGGCCCTGCCCATCACCACTTTGCTGGGAACCCTGTTCTCCCTTGGTGGACTGGCTCGCAGATCTGAGATCATTGCCGCCAAAGCCGCTGGCGTGTCGCTGCATCGGCTGCTGATGCCGCTGTACGGATTCTCGATTCTCATGACCCTTGGCGCTGTGTGGTTCACCGACTTCGTGGTGCCCGGGGCAACCTATCGCTACAACGCGGCACGAGACGAGATCCGCTCCTACAGCCGCACAGACGGCTCGCGACGCCAGGTCCTGCTGCAGGATGTGGCGGGCCAATTCGTCTTTGCCCGCTCTTACGATCACCAACGACGGCGGGCCCACGAAATCACTTGGGAACGCACAAGGGGCAGCCACACGATCGAGCGTGCGACGGCACGAGTTGCTCTCTGGCGACCGAATTTCGAGGCGCAGGACTCCGGTCGATGGATGTTGTTGGACGGTCACTATCACTTGCTCGATCAGGCCGAACTGCAGGTTGCCGCCTTCGATTCCATGGCGCTCACGCATCTGACGTTGACGCCCAAAGACTTCTCACGACAACAGAAAGCGCCGGAGGAGATGAACTATGCTGAACTCTCCAGCTACATACAGCGCGCCCGTGCCAATGGCGAAGACGTGGCACGGAATCTTGTTGATCTGCACCTGAAGATTTCCTTTCCCTTCACGTGTATCGTCGTGTTCCTCCTCGGTGCCCCCCTGGGTGCTGCCACGCGCCGCAATGGCAGAGCCAGTTCCTTCGGACTAGGCGTGCTCATCTGCTTCGTGTTTTATGGCTCGGTAAAAGCAGGGCAGGCGCTTGGCTGGAATGGCTTTCTTGCCCCCTGGCTTGGGGCCTGGCTTGTCATGCTGATTTTCGGCACGATTGGCCTTGTATTTCTACGCCGCGCTCACACCTGAATGCGGAGACCCCCGACCGCTCGGCGGACGGGGGTCTTTTCAAACCATTCGCAAATGTCTGACGGGACTCTGCTACTTCAGTCCCTGCTGCAAATGGAAGATCTTCAACTTCAACGCCGGGGACCGGCTCTTCCATTTCTCCAGCAAATCTGAGACGTGGGAGTGAATTTCTCCTCCGGCAATCTTGTCACTCAGATCCATCAGCATACGCGCCATACGTTCGAGACGATCATCGGTGGCGTTTACGGTCAGTCGCTCAAGGTCATCCAGCACCTCGGGCCCGATCACATCCCGCGTATTGCCCATGGCTGCCTTCATGAACGAAGCGTGACGGCGGGAAAACGTATCGTCTGCCGCACTGCGGTTCACCAGATAGCGAATCAACTCTCCCGATGGGGAATGCAGTAAGATCTGCGAAGCCATACGGGCGACATGATGCCACTGCTGCAGGCTCCGAGTATCCTCTTGGGAGGGCTCCGCCGTCCATGCCGGCCGGCTGCGCCCCTCAACGAACAACTCGAACAACGGCTGTGGTGAGAGTTGGGCCAGGACGTGTGTGAGGGCATCGGTGGTGACGCGGTCGGCGACAGTCAGAATATGCTCCACTGCCGGTTCCGTCAGGCTCACATGCAGACTCCTCAGGCGCTGTGTAAGGATGCGGTCGATATCCGGCCCTCGTCCTACGAGCAGTGCGTCCAGCAGGCAATGCAGAGTTGCGGGCCCAACTGGAATCCCAAGGGCTGCTTCACGAGCTACCCCCACTACGGGATGGAGCAAAAATTCCTTCAATACTTCACGGCCACGCAACGTCCAAGCAATGGCGGTTGCCGCTTCCGGGTCCTCCTCGACTCGCGCCCAGACCAGGACCCTTTCCACCTGCGACCGACTGGCCAGCCAGCGGCGGTGGAAGCCAAGGATCTGCAGGGCCGGCAGGCGACGCAGGTCCGCTGCATCCTCCACGATTGCACACAGTTTTTCGATACCTTCATCGCTGGGTACAAATACCCGCAGTTGGGCCGCCGCCTCTGCCTGCTCGGCAGTTCCCGCCTCAGACAGCTGCGTGAGCAGCTGTTCGAGGTCTGCCTGGGGCTCGGCCCCAGATTCGTCTGCCGATACGTCTGCTAATTCCGACTTCGGCCAATTCTGCGAACTGGCAGCGTCGGCACCGGTAGCGGTTTCTGTAGACGCTTCCATCGAACCGGCAGTTACCGAATTCTTGCGTTTGTCGCGAGCCAGATTGCGAATATCCATCACCATGCTACTGCCCCTAATCCCTGTCGCCGTCCCGCAGGAAAAACTCCTGTAGGAACCAGTTGATCTGCTCCATCGCGATTCGCGCCTGTACCAATCGATCTTGATCGGGCTTCTCGAGAAACCGCTCCAGAGTTGCCAGTGGATCAACCATTTCGGTCTTCAGACGCTGAAACAACTCTTCCTGTACTTCCGCCTGGATCTGGGACACCTCTTCCAACAGCGACACATCCCGCAACAGAATGAGAATCACCGTACCCGATGGTAATCTGTGTCCGTGCAGCGTTACCTCGAGCGCCCGCGGCTCAGTGATCGAAAAAGACACAGATGAATCCGTGTCGAGCGCCGTCAGCGGGTTTACGCCAGTGACGATCTCAAACGTCGCGCCATCCAGCTGACCAGGAGCGACACCAAGCATTTCCGCGGCCTTCAGGTTCGCCATCTCGCGAGCGCCTGTCGGCAGCAGCACCATCATTCCAAAGGGAAGCGCTTCGATCAGTTGGGCTTCGTCGATGCCATCCGTAGGCATGAGCTCGGCCAACGTCTGTTCGATCTCCCAGGTCAGCGCATCATTCAGGGCATCACCGCGCCCCTCAACCGACAACAGATCGAGTAGATCTTCGTTATCCGAGATGACCACATCTGTTGGTGGATCGGTCGCTGCGGCGCCGGACAAAGAGGCCAGTTGCACTTCAGCCCCTTCACTTGTCGTCGCTGGCGTCGCATCGGTGGCAGCCGTTTCAGTGCCCTCGAAAATCGACCCAGACTCAGATTCAGCGGCCGTAGTTGATGTGTCCAGGGCTGGCAAAGTCCCGCCCAGATCGAGGGCCAGGACGAAGCCTGTTCCCGTCTGCTTGAGAAAGCCGCCTCGACACAAAGATTCCAGCGCGTCCTCGAGAGCCTTGGCAGGCTCTCCCAGGCGCAGGCACAGGTCCGTAACGTCGTCGTCGAGGAAGGGGTTATTCAACCACTCTTCCAGCACACAACGCTGAAGGTCCGCTTTGGGTGGTCCGGGAAGAACTGCGACATCCCAGCCGTACATACTCATCCGTCAGCTCCGTGGCTGAAGGCGACAAAGCCGACATGCCATGGCAAGCCCAGGGAGAGTGGGCGTGTACAGGGTATTGGTGGGGGAGGAGGACTTCCTAAGGAACTTCTGTTCCTCGGGAACTGCTGTGCTTATAGGGCAGTAGGAATATAGGACCGAAATCGGCTGAAAGGCAAGACCGGTCTGGGCTGCTGGCCCGGGGATTGCAATGTGTGTGGGCGTGGAAGGACTGCCCGCAGGAAGCGGGAAGCTCCACCACACTGCAACTCTCGTGTTTTCTGCTATATACGCGACGTGACCGGGATCGACTTCATGCCATTGGCAGGAACATCCTTCCACGTAAGCGGAAAGATCGACCCAAAGAGGATACCATGAGCAAGGATATGGACGCGGTAGCCAAAAAGAAAATTCGCCAGCAAGAGGAAGAGACTGAGCTCTCTGCTCGAGAGAGAGTGGCGGTCATGATGGTAGCCCTGGGTCAGGAGAGCGCCGCCGACATCATGAAGTTCCTCACAGACTACGAGATCGAAGAGATCACTCATTCGATCGCCGAGCTCAAGCATCTGCCCATTGATGTTCAGGACGAAGTACTGGCAGATTTCGAGCAGCACCTGCTCGCTGGCGAGTACATGAGCCAGGGAGGCGTCGACTTCGCTCGCGGCGCCCTAGAGCGTGCCGTCGGCCCACGTAAGGCGCAGGAAATCCTCGACCGTGTGCTGAGCACCGTGTCCTCCGGGTTCTATCTACTGAAGAACGTCCCGCATGAGCAGATCGCGCCCTTTATCTCTCATGAGCATCCACAGACAATCGCCCTCATTCTGTCACAGCTTGATTCCGATCAAGCTGCCGGGATCTTGTCTCAGTTGCCAGAAATGACCCAGTCCGAGGTCGCCTACCGTATCGCCACGATGGAGAACATCACGCCCACCGTTCTCAAGCAGATCGAGGAAAGTCTCGAGGCAAACCTGCGCGACATCCTCGGCGCCAATCAGGACGTTGGTGGACCGAAGGTAGTCGCTGATATTCTCAACCTGACCGGCGGCTCCGTCGAAAAGAACGTTCTCGACCGGCTCGATACACAGGATCCGGAAGTAGCTGAATTCGTGCGCAATCAGATGTTTGTCTTCGAGGACATCCAGAAACTCACGGATCGCGAAATCCAAACCGTGCTACGCGAAGTAGAGCAGAAGGACATCGTCATCGCCCTAAAAGCTGCCAGCGACGAGGTAAAGGACACGCTGCTCGGCAATATGTCAGAGCGCATTCGCGGTTTCATCGAAGAAGAGATGGACTTCGCCGGCCCCATGCGCCTGAGCGAAGTGGAGGAAGTACAGCTGCGTATCGTGCAGAAGATTCGCCAGCTCGAGGATCAAGGCCAGGTGCAGATCATCCGCGGTGCCGCCGACGACAAATTCGTATAACGGAGCCATTGCGAAGCAATGGCGAATCGAGGCACTTGAACCACCGCGAGGCATGAATCACCGACCAGTGCCGTCCGCAACAGTAATGCTGACATCGTAGGGATCCTCCGCCGACGCCCGTACCTGCACCACGCGGTCCCCGTTCACCTGGACCAGCGCCTTACGACGCACTCGCGGCCCCGTTTCCACTGGTACGAGCAGTACGACATCGAAGACTTGCTCTGTTTCCGCAGCCAACTCCCCCAACTGCGCTTGCTGCCCTGCCTGCACCGACACCCGCACGACCTGCGCCGTGCCTTCTTCGTCCTTGCTGACCCAGGCCACCTCGATCACCCATGGTGTCTGGTTGTCCATAGTGACAGTTCCGGCAAGCGGCTCAGGGTCCGACATCGGCCCTGAGGCGCTGTTGTTGCCGCCTCCGCAGGCAGCGAGCAGACTCATCACGAGACCCAAGGCGAGTACCATCGTTCGACTGTTCCGTTCCATCATGGCATAATAATGTGTCGTTGCCGTTGTTCCAAGTCCATGTTATACTTGGTCTTACCACCGTTACACCAACTCCTCCCCGGAGCGGCACGGTGGTGTTGAATGCACCTCTCTATCCTCGACTCTCCCGCTCCCCTTCCGTTTCCAGCGGGCAACTTTTTTTGCAGGCATCCTGGTTTCAATTACTCTGGCCGGTGCGACGTACTCTGCTCATCGCCCTTTGCCTTGTTTTGTTGCTGTGGCGCGATGGCATCGCCGTGGGCGCCCATACGGTACGCCCTGCCGAAACCTTGTCCCATATTGCCGCTCGCTACGGCGTGACCGTTAGCAATCTGAAACGATGGAATGGGCTTTCCTCCGATCGCATCAAGGTCGGACAGGCATTGGCGGTCTCAGCTGCAGGCGATACCTACATCGTTCGTTCCGGCGACACGCTCTCGGGGATTGCCCTGCGCAGTGGTTTAAAAGTCGCAGACTTGCGTCGGTTAAACCGCCTGCGCAATGACCGCATCCAGATTGGGGAGACCCTGCGCCTTCGCGCTGCCCCCAGTCAGATCCACTCGCAGAAACGCTCGCAAATACGCTCGACCAACACGGACCCTAATGCAGCACGCACCTTGATCGTGCGGCGCGGAGACACCCTGTCTGAGATCGCCGTCGCCCAGCGGACGACGATGTCACAGTTGCGCCGCCTGAACCATCTCAATGACAATGACATCCGCGTAGGCCAGACACTGAAGATTAGCGAGCCCGTGCACGAGGATGAGGAAGCGCCAGAGACGTATACCGTGCGTGCGGGGGACAATCTGTCGCGCATCGGTCAGCGCTTCGACGTTGGCCTCGTTCTGCTGCGCCGCCTCAATGGCTTGCAGGGGGATCGCATTCAACCGGGGCAAAAACTGAGGCTACGCCCGACCCCTGAAGAAGAGAGCACCCACGTCGTTCAGCGAGGCCAGAACCTCTCCGAGATTGCAGCCTTTCACGGCCTCGATCTGGGAAAATTGCGGCAACTCAACGGCATTGAGGGAGACCTCATTCGTCCGGGACAGAAATTGCATCTGCGCTCGACGCCTTCGACTGTACACGTCGTTGAACGGGGCGACGCCTTGTGGGAAATCGCTCGCGCCTATGGCATGAGTGTCGCAAACCTTCAGGCCTTGAACGATCTGAGTGGCAACCGCATCTACCCTGGTCAGGAACTTCGCCTGAACCCGGACTCATCGAAGCGCCTCGCCAGCTATACCGTAGCCAATGGCGACAACCTCTCCGAGATCGCTCAGTTGCACCAGATGAGCGTCGCTGAGTTGCGGCGGCTCAACAACCTGCCGGGCACAGTCATTCACCCGGGCCAGAAATTGCAGGTCCGCCCCATGCTCGGTCACGGCGAACGACTGCAATTGTCGCAGATCCCCTGGGATGACCTCTTTGTCCGAATCGACAGGCTGCCCGTCATCGAATTGGACAATGGCCCCTACTTTGGGCAACGACCGAAAGCCAACCGACAGAAGAGCACTGACTACTCGGAGATGCATCCCACATCCCCCCTTAAAACCTACCGCCAGGCTCTGAAGCTCTGGAAGGCTTTTGAGCGCAACGTTTCGGGCCTCGGTCGACTCAGCAATGATCTGGCAGGGTGGCACATCGTCCTGGACCCCGGCCACGGCGGCATTGACCCGGGTGCGATTGTGCCAACCGTGGATGGCTCCGGAAAAAAGCTCTATGTCGTGGAGGATGAGTATGTATATGACATCACCCTGCGCGCCTATGTGCTTCTGCGTTTACATGGAGCCAAGGTAGATATCACACTGCTGAGCCCGAATCACCTGATCCGCGGCAACGCGCCACCGGCACAGACTTTCGTTCACGAAATGAACGAGGTCTTCAACAGCTACTCCTACAATCAGCGCAACCGACCACGGGATTGGCCCAAGGGCACACCACGGGGGCTGGCGGAACGGGTCCGCATCGCCGAGAAGGCCTTTCGTGGGGCACCAAAGGGGCGCACGATCTTCCTCTCCTTCCATGCCGATATCGATGCAAGGGCCCCGGAAGGCGCCGTTGTCCTGTATTACCAGAGCCGTAACGATCGCGATACGGCTTCCCGCGCCTTCGCCCAGGCGTTATTGCCTGCCCTTGGCGCGGGGGCGCGCACCCGGGGACAGTCACTTGCCGTCCTGCGCCACAATCCGGCCAGTGTGAAGGCTCTCGTGGAAGTGCGCAATCTCGCCTACGTCGAGCATGCCTGGGCGTTGCGTTATGAGAAACTCAGACATCGGGATGCGGGCAAGATCGTCAAAGGGGTGTTGGACTATGCCCGGGGTAAACGATTGGCCCGCAGATAGTTAGCATACTGATAGAAGGGCAAAGGCCCCGGTGATCTTCATCTCCGGGGCCTTCGTCGTTACGTCCTTGATACTGCTTCGAGGTTACTGCTTCAGAGAACAGCCTCGCGGGCGCTCATGAGTCGATGCGCCGCTCGGCGCACGACTTCAGGCTCGAGCCCTGCAAGCTCGCACCACTTATCGATGCGTGGGCTCTCGACGAAATCGAATTCTGGTGCCTCAATCTTTACT
>Ga0114999_10010374_pt1 | contig 10094 bp, 14 predicted proteins | sample ArcticOcean_MG_C_3_FD_89820 | JGI IMG/M metagenome (GOLD analysis project Ga0114999, IMG submission 89820) | Marine microbial communities from western Arctic Ocean - ArcticOcean_MG_CB8_126 | ecosystem: Environmental > Aquatic > Marine > Oceanic | place: Arctic Ocean: Canada Basin | collected... | reverse complement strand
CACACAGACAAATGCCATGAAAGTGCTGGGCCAAATCCTCAAGCCGGTTGAGCTAGTGATTCATAGCTTGGCGATTGAGGTGCTCAGTGGCCTTGTATCAGCACTGACAGGCGGACATGATGAGGAAATTGAGCGCCTAAGAAACGAGCTCGAATCGGCGAAGGAAAAGATCATTGCAGCCAAAGATGCCAAGTCCGATGCGCGTCGAGAGATGTTAAAGACACAGCTAGGGAAGCTCGGTTCTTCCGAGAACATCTCATCTAGCATGGAAGGTATTGTCTTCGAGCATCCACCTGGAAGCAAGGCACTCTACAAGCTGACTGGTGCCTTTGCCCCGCTGAATCAGATTATTGGCGGTGCAATGCGCATTCCTAAGGAGCAGAATGAGTTGCTACTGCGTAATTATATACGGGCATTTTTGGTAGGGTGAGTATGGGCGAGAGATTGCTAAGGGAGTGGGTGAGGCAAATTATTTGCCAAGGAAGCCTAAAATTCCTTAATGAGACACTGTCTGGTGATCCCATTATTGTTGACATAAGTAAAAGAACAGCTGACGAAGTCACGACAACGTTGGTTTCTGCTTATTCATCTAAGTTTAAAGAAGGCAGGAGAAAAGATAGAGTTAACAGGATTTACCCTACTGATCCAGTTAATGTTACTGTTGATGATCTTGTTGATGCGATTACGGCAATTTATGAACCTACAATTATTAGAAAGGTAGGCCCAAAAGGAAGTTTTGCTAATTTTTCAAACGATAGCGGCCGGTTTCCGGCTGTAATTTTTGTTCCCTCCGATGATAAGGCTCCTTCTGTTGCCACCCTGGGAAATGCAATCCCAATAATGCTTGCCCGCGGAGCGAATATTGGTGAGGCTTATGAGAACGACTTGGTGACTTCCTTGAAATCAGTTTCACAGGGTGTGCCACCACCACCGGAAATTGGAAAATTATTGAGTAATATTGGTACCTCAGCAGTTGAAATGAATGGCGCAACAGTTATTCAAACAAAGCCAAACCCAAGAAAATTAAAATCTTTTCCCTATGATGTTGGTGCTGCTATTGCTGACATAATAATTACCGCAAAGGGTCAAGATCCTATTTATCTTTCTGTTAAAAATATCGCAGGAAGCACTTTTGGGAATCATGGGTATGCCGGAGGGTTTGAGATAGTAGAAAAAGGTAACATATTAAAAGTGATACCGGGACAAGGTCCAGGTGACACAGATGAGTTCATTAGTGCGCTGGGCATAAATAAAATGAGGGCAGCCCGCGGTTACACAAATTACATTAATAAAAAAATTGCATCTCCAGGACAAAAGATTATTACACCGCGTGCAATTGATAGAGAAACTATAAAGAATTGGCTTGCCAGCGGTGTGGGATATGGTTACTATTATATAAGGGAACAGGCTGACGGTAATTTAAAGGTAATACCCATAATGAGTGCTCAGGATGCTTTAAATTTTATAGGTGATGTTAACAGCGTAAGCGTTCGCTATCCTCAAGGTCCTGATACATCCAAACAGATCACGGCAAAGGTTTCAACAACGTCTGGCATGTTTACTGTTGAAATTCGCAATTCATCTGGAAAAATTATGCCAAATGAAATTAAGCTAAGGGTAAATAAATTTTCTATAAGTGAATCAAAACTTACTGTCCCGTCTACATCGTTAAATAAAAATGAAATTATGATAATGAAGAGATTCATATTTGAATCTCTTCTATTCGAGGAGCTCACAAAATCTGATAAAAAGGAGATTGAGAAGATATCTCGTAAACAGGCAAAGCAGGAAATTGATAGGGTTGTAGGAAATGATCTCGCCAAGACCATCCAGGATGAGATAAAGAAATCCCTTAAGAACAAGGTTACTAAGCAGGAGATTGCTGACATTTCCAAGTCAGTTTTAAAGAAGCTATATAGGGAACTGGCAGTAAGCTATACACCGCTTATAGATCGATTAAAGCTATAGCTAGTTTCTTTATTACCAGTCACATATTTAATGTATGATAAGATATTTTCCTAATGAGGAATATGATGAGAATTACAAAAAGACAATTAAAAAGAATTATTCAGGAAGAGATCAAGGATGCCCTTGACTATGAAACAGCCGCTGATGTGGAGGCCGTAGAGGATGCCTTCTCCGGTGGTGAAAATCTTCACCTATCAATTGACCATTCCAAGGCGGTAGGCTCTGATCCAGTCACGGCAGCCCCAGAGATGACAAACATCCTGGGCAATCTCAGTGAGTCAGGACGTCAGGCTCCTGCCGGTTGGTCATTTGGATCCGGCCCACCCGGTTTTTCTCCAATGCCCTCCTGTGCTATTCCAGAAATAACCGCTGCATTGAGGGGAATGTCACATGATCAAAGTTTTTTCTATGATAATCTTATTTCTTCCGCCCGTGTTGCGATCTCTGAAGCGATTGAACTTGAGGGAATGGCACCAAGCGATTTGCTTAGGGCCGCTGCCGATTTTTATGATAGAGATAATTAAATTTAAACTTTAATTATGAAATTTACTCTTGACATTAAGACCATAATCACCATTGCAGGTGTGGTTGCCGTCTTGGGCGGTTTTTATTATTCAACCCAACACCGTCTGTCTGTGCTAGAGATTCAGGTTCAGGAAATTTCTGAAAAACTTGATGTTCAAGCCGGCCAGCTTAAACAAATTAAGCGCTCAATAAAGAGAAATTCCAAGTGAAGGTAACTATTACTGAGCTAAGGTCTATTATTCGGGAGGCAGTCACATCTCACATTTTTGAAGTTCCATTAATTGGTACCTTCATGAAGGCAAGGCAGAGGGCAAAAGGAAAAAAGTCATCTAGTTTTGGGTCATCATTTTCTGGTGGTGGCGGAGGCGGCGGCGGCGGTTATGGTGGTTTTTATGATGATTATTATCATGGGTCAGGCCATAAAACTGCCGAGCGTGATGATGATCAGGATGACACAGATTTCGACCAGTATGAATTCGACGACGACGATGGCGGCGATTTTGGTGGCGACGATGGCGGCGATTTTGGTGGCGATGATGGCGGCGATTAAGGATTTTTCTATTTAGGCAGTCTAGATACTTTACAAATTATGATACTTTACATACTTATTAAAAGGTGTTGAAAAATTTTAACACTTAATGATAAGGTAAAGAAAAAGTTGAGTATCAGTCCTATAAGTTCAGTTAATTCCGCCCACGTGAGTCCTACCCAGTTAGATTCTTCACGTAATTTAATAGAATCAACCACATTAACACCCGGTATTTCAGGTCAAGGAAAAGATAATTCCATTTTGACTAGCAATGTAGGGGTTGATGATAAATCCCAAGTGTTACAATCAAGTAACACACCTCCCGCTAGAATAAGTACCAGCGATTTTCTACAGCTTCGAACAAATTCGAGTGACCAGCAATTTGAGGTCCTCGACACAGTAATTCAACGCATGAAGGAAAATATTGAGGAGCTGGGCGATTTTATCGAAACAATGGCCAAGCTAGCGAAGAAGACTTCAAAGCAGACCATAGCCCTTAAGCTGTTACAGGCTACTTTTGATGCTATTGAAAAAATTGAAGCCGGTCCAGGTGCCAGAATCGACGAACGTTAATAAAGGAAAGAATTATGCAAAAAGAAAAACTTTACCATTTCATAAATTATAGGAGGCTGGTTTTTCTAATTACGCTCCTTGTTACATTGGCATTTCCAAATTATTTTGTGCATGCGAAGGTGACCCTAGGCGGTTCTGAAATGCAGACCATTCATGTCAATACGGTTAAGGGATTTTTACATTTTTCATTATCAAATTACTCGATCAAAAAGGTAAAAAAGTGGGGCCCTAGATATGCACGTTCAGCAAAATGGCTGCATGTGCTTCATGAATCTGAGAGGATATATGAGTTGGGGGAATTAAACGGTCCTGAGGTTAAATTAATCCTAGCCGCCATTGCTGTTATTTCTCGGGTGGTAAATGATGAGATGCCAAATTTACCTGTTAATGAGTCTCTCATGACATGGTCCGATATTGGTTCTAGGTTAAAAATTGAGTATTCCAAAAAAAATGGAAAAGCTCTGTGGAAGTATGAGCTGCCCAAGAAGTCCAAGAAAAAGAAGCCTAAGAGATCTAAAAAATTTAGAAAAAAGTCCTCAAAGGATAGGCCAAGCTCAACCGACAAGCAAAAATGATCTAACAAATTTTCTGAGTTCTTGAACTGATGACTGTCTCAATCGGTTAAATACTTCCTCCGCATTAATTCCTTTTGGAATTCCCGCGGTAAATGTTGTTAGGTCGTTATCCTGTAATGCCTGTCTCATTTTTGTTCCACTCATATCAGGGGTTCCAACCCCACGTTCGAACATGCCCGGGCAGCCTTCCTCACATCCAAAAAGCACATTACCATCATTATAGATGTCGCCAAAGTATTGTTGTCTATTTTTTTCAGGATAATTTTGGGCGGTATCGGTGGGATCACTGTAGATTACGTACGTGTTTGGATGCTGTCCTAGGGTTTGGAATTCCTCATTGGCATTCTCTAGGAGGCCGTAGACTTTCGCGACCGGAGATCCACCATATTCCGGTGACACATTTCCAGGGAGTGCCGGTTCAATTAAGTCCATCCAGACACGTTTCATGTTCTCACCTAGGATTGGAAATTCACCTTTTCTTGTTCGATCCGACGTTGAGACAAAGAGAATGACCTGGTCATTTTCAGCCGCGGCAGCTTGAACCAGGGCATGATGTCCAGTATGATATGGCTTGGCTGCCATGGGTATTAATCCAATTTTCATTTTTTTATCCCCGTTGGCAATAATTATGATTAATTGGTAGTGTTAGCTCTTAAATTATAAATTGAATTCAATAAAATGTTTCCTTAGCACTTGACTTAAGATAATATTAAAGTAATCGAAAATTATATGGAATGGAATAATGCGAAGATTAAATGAGCGAAAGCTTCGTGGCTGGGTGAGAAAGATCCTCCTGGATGATGAGATAGATTCTGGTGAAGCACAGATTAGGGAGTTTAAACAATTAAGTATGGGTCAGTGGTTAGCCCCATTTAAGGGTGTCGTTGATAACTTCACCGCCGGTGTGACAGACATGTTTAATGTCACAAAATTAAACCTCAAGCTCCTGTTCACATGGTCAGGAAGCAAATCCAGGCGAATCTGGGGGGAGTGGGAGAAGGAACACCAGCTGGTGAAGGATTTCTATGCCTCTGAACACGGAGGTGTTGGAAAACTTGTGGACATGCTGGGTGGTGAAGACATACAATTTATATCATTTCTCATGAACCCACCGGTGTACCTGGCCGGGAAAATAGTGGGTGTGGGAGATGATAAGGCTGTCGCCGGACTGGTCGGTGAAGGCAGTCATCATGATAAAAATATGCTCCGTGAGCAGGAGGATCAACCTGAACCTAAGAAAGTTAGTGTGGAGGAGGCCACGGACCTGGCCCAGAGATATTTTCAAGATAACCCAGGCCTTCTCGATAAACTCACCGCTAGGCGAGGTAATTTTTTAGAGATGACACGGAAAACAATTGATGCGACAATTGATGAGCTAAAGAAACAGGCCAGCATTAGCATCGATGCCATCAACGCTAACACCCCGGATGAGCTTACTGCCGCCATTAGGAAATTTCCGGGTGCTGACCTTAGCGGCCTGGGAAACCTTCCCAATGAATTAGAGACCAAGGCAGAGGAAATGATGGCCACTGATGACTTTAAGGCCAAGTTTGAGGAACAGGCAGGTAAGTCATTCGCTGATGCTAATCCAAAAAAAGCCCGTGAGTTTGCCATTAAGCTCGTATTTGATGCAGGCCGTGACCCTCTTCGTATTCAGTTGCAGCGGGGCCTGCAGTCATTTAAGGATCAGGCAAAGAAGAAGATTGCCGCGCCCATGAAGGACCAGGACAGTGAAGCGGTAAAACCGCTTTGGGATATCCTGAAAGCCGGCATAAATAGAATAGAAAATGAAATAAAACCGATATAAAGGTGTAATTTACAAGTTTTTCATTTATTGTATGCTTGTCTTTGGAGGACACCAATGTCTATGAAATCGAAGCCCAGTTGGATACCAGAGATTTTTTATGAAGAGGCGGATGAAGGCCTCACATCCAACATTCCATTTATTCAGGTACCACAAAACGAGTATATGCCTAAGCTATTATTCATTTTTGAGTCACGTGAGACCGGTGAGATGGAACCCGGTCAGGAGGGGGAGGACCTGCCTGTTACTGAGATGGACCTACACCAATATGCTGACATGCATGCCCTTAAGTCTGGCCTGACATCAATTGAGTATGATCGTGTTCGTGAGGCCTTGGGTCTCGAGCCTATGCGCTCCGCTGTTGAAAAGGGTGCCAAGATTACCCAGAAGATTAGGGAAAACGTGCAGCAGTGAGTGTAAATTAGTTACCTAATGTGGTATAATGATTTAGTCATTTAAACCAGAGGAGGTGCTAACATGGATGAGTATATTACTCGCGAGATGGCTGTGAAGGCTGTAAAAAAAATGCGACAGTTTCATTCCGATGTTGTTGGTGTTTATGATGCACATGATATGAATCTTTTGAGTAACCTGGGACGACGAAATATTGTCATGTCACAGGCCCAGGAGAAATTCTTTGCCCAGGTGCTCTCTGAGTATCACCAGGGGGTTTATGAGGATGGTCGTACAGGGCAGCCCGATATTGTGATTGAAGGCCTTCAGAAGGAGCTTGAGTGTAAGTTGACTAGTCGCCACACCAGCGGGTCAATAAGCTTTCAGTCAGATTATCAGGCCCTTCTTCAGAAGGGAGAGTTGGATTACCTGTACATAATTGCTGGTCGACATTTTCAGGAATTTGCGGTATTGCATTTTATTGGATTGTCTGTGGATGATTTTAGACCTGTGGCCCCTGGGTCCCGCGGCAAGGTCTCAATGTACAAGCACGGTGGGATGAAAAAGTGTCGCGTTCTGCTTGGTAATGTTATCAATATTTCCGAGTCACGCATCAATAAAATTGACGCAATGCTTTCCGCTTTAGGTGAAAATAATTCTTCACAGGCTAAGAAGCTTCAAAAGCGATTGGATTACTGGATGAGCACTCCGGATAAATATAGCTTTGAACTTGAGAAGATTTAATTTTAGTGACATATTTAATAATACAGGAGCTCAATTATGTATCTACGTGAAGATCGACTAATGTACCTTTCCGGATTATCAAGTTTGGATGAATATCGTGACAGTGCTCTATCCGAGGGGAAGCACCATGAAACAGGTGATAAAGATGACCCGAAGAACGTGCTCACCGACAGCGACGCTGACGACGACGCTGACGACGACGTTGATGAGGGTCGCATACGTGCATTAATTCGCCGTGAGGTACGTGCGGTTGTTGGTGAGGTCCTGGCTCAGAATGATATTAAGGCAGTTGAAAAAGCGCGCCAGACACATTCCCTTTCCGATGCTTTGGGTTTTAAAACGAATCAACCTAGGCACAACCCCCGCCAAGGCGCAGGTCACACCATCGGATTTAGCGGTCCAGGATTTTACTAAATTCTATTTTTATAGTGAACACCCGCCACTAGCATTGTTACATTTACCTAAGTGAGGTAAGTTTTGTATGATGTGGGACAAGTGTTGTTCATTGTTATTACCAGCAAGCAGCAGGTATTACCAGTACAGGTTTGTGAGCAGGTTATTAAGAAAAATCTAGAGGGCGAAGAAATATCATATTTTGTAAGGACTCCGGCTGACAAGACGGTTAACCTTTCTGATGTTGGTAATAATGTGTATCAAGACATTGAGGAAGTACGCTCTATAATGTTAAAAAACGTTCGATCTGTGATTGATAAGGTGACGACTAGTGCAATTGACATGGCCAAGATTAAATTTTCATATCAAGGCCCAGGAACAGGTCCCACATCACCGACCGTTGACATAGAGCAGGAATTCGTATCTTCAGAACCGCTATCTTCTAAGAATTCTTCAGTAAGGGTGACATTAGATAATGGTACTATTGCAAACGTCAACCTCCCCCCGGAAATGAAACAATGAATAAGATAGTTTTCTTAGACGGCTATAACCTAATTCATCGTTCACGTGCTGGTTTTGCTAAGGGTGACAATGCGATTACATACACATTTTTTCGATCACTTCGAAGTCTTGTTGAGAGATTAGACCCTGACCAGGCATATTTTGTTCTCGAAGGAAAGCCTGTTAAACGACTTCAATTAGATAAACAATATAAGGCAAATCGAAAGCGTGTTGTAGACATGTCATTTTATAGGCAGAAAGACGATATTATTGAGATAATGAAGAGGCACTTTCCCATCGACGTTGTTAGGCATCCATACCATGAATGTGATGATGTTATTGCCGGATTAATCACGCAGCGACATGTCAATGATGAGTGTATTGTTGTCTCTTCTGACACAGATTTTTTACAACTGTACAATACATGTGAAAATGTTGAGGTATACAATCCCATACAAAAAAAAGTCCGCCAGAAACCACCTTATGATTATGTTTCATGGAAAGCCCTTCGGGGCGATAGTGCGGATAACATTCCAGGATTTTCAGGCATTGGTGATAAAAGAGCCACTACACTTATAACTGATCCGGATAGATTACATGATTTCCTGAGTGCGGATGGTAATAGGTCATTATTTGAGCATAATTGTGAGATGATTCGTTTTCATGATTTTTCACATGATATTAATTATATTGAACAAAATCGCGGTAATTCAAACTGGCCAGAGGTTTTGCAAAAGTTCAACGAGATGGAATTTTTCTCAATTACTAACCAAAAATCCTGGAATAAATTCTTTAATACCTTTGACAAACTAACCTAGTTTACTAAATTTCATTTATCGCTATTATTCGATTTAGAAACTGAGGTCAAATTATTATGGAAAAGCCCCTTGCAAGTTCAGATTTAGATATGTTACGACAGAAAGGACTACTTGAAGAGAATGAAGTTGCATTATTGGTTGGTGACGTTATTGTTGCTGAAAATGTGATTTCTAAAGCTCGTCGAGTGATTCAAACATCAGGTTTATTGCTTGAATCAACAAAGCAAATATTGACAGATTAATGAACACAATTTCATCTAAGGAATTATTATTTGATGACGCTGCACGTGCACAGCTTCTTGATGGCGTTAATATTCTTGCCAATGCAGTCCGAGTAACTATGGGCCCTAGGGGCCAGAATGTTGTGATTGAAAATCCTGGTCGATCGCCACACCTTACCAAGGACGGCGTCACGGTTGCACAGGCGGTAAATTTACGTGATCGATTTAGAAATTTAGGAGTTCAAATCATCAAGGAGGCAGCAAGCAGAACCGCCGAAACGGCAGGCGATGGCACCACAACGGCGACAGTTTTGACACAGGCCCTTTTTCAGGAAGGCTTAAAGATGATTGCCGCAGGCCATTCAGGTGCTGAACTTCGACGTGGCATTGAGCTTGCCAGTAAACATGTTATTATCGCATTAAAACAAGCGGCCTCCCCGGTTCAACATGATGAGGAAATTGTTCAGGTTGGTACTATTTCTGCAAACGGTGATGAGACCATTGGCAAACTCTTATGTGAGGCCTTAAACAAGGTCGGCCGTGACGGGGTTGTTACCGTGGAGGAGGCCAAGGGGTTTGAGACTACCTTGGAGGTTGTTGAGGGAATGCAGGTCGATAGGGGATATGTCTCACCTTATTTCATTAATAATCAGGAAAAAATGAGTGTTTTACTTGACAGCCCCCATATTCTTTTAACAAATAAGAAATTAAATTCAATTAAGGATATTCTTCCAATACTTGAAAAAGTACATAATGAGAAAAGAAGTCTATTAATTGTTGCTGATGAGATTGGGGGCGATGCGCTACAGGGTCTTGTGCTTAACAAGATGAAGGGCATATTAAATGTTTGTGCCATTCGAGCTCCGGAATTCGGTGAGACTCGCCTGGAGGCCTTACAGGATTTAGGAATTGTATTGGGATGTGATCCAATTTTATCCGCCGGCGGTGAGACATTTGCTAATGTCTCCCTTTCACAATTGGGTACCTGCAGGAAGGCGCATATTACTAAAAATTCATGTACTTTTGTGGATGCTGCAGGAGATACTGTTG
>Ga0114999_10010373_pt1 | contig 10095 bp, 5 predicted proteins | sample ArcticOcean_MG_C_3_FD_89820 | JGI IMG/M metagenome (GOLD analysis project Ga0114999, IMG submission 89820) | Marine microbial communities from western Arctic Ocean - ArcticOcean_MG_CB8_126 | ecosystem: Environmental > Aquatic > Marine > Oceanic | place: Arctic Ocean: Canada Basin | collected... | reverse complement strand
ATAATGCGGCCCAGACCCCGGATGGGGGAGATGGGCGGATCGTCCGGATGCATGGACATTTTCACGCCTGCTGCCTCGGCTGCTGGCAGGGTCGCCTTCAAAAAGTACTCCAGGTTTTCCCACAACTGCTCCTCGGAGACTTCGCCATATTCTGTCAATGGCGCGTCTTTCATCAGGTCGTGGTCGTATCCGGTCACCAGGGCTCCGCCCCGAGATTGGATCGTCGAGGACGTGCGCAACCAGTTCATCACTGGCATCCACTCATAACACCAAACCCCAATGCCCAACTTGCCCATATTGGTGAGCAGGTCGATAACGGTCTCAATTTCTTCGTCTCGTCCCGGTAGACCCAGTTTGGCTTTTGTCAGAGGCGGACGACTTTCCAGCACGTCAAACTGAAAACCGGCATCTTCGTAACCCGTCTTGAGACGCATGAGCGACATATACCCCCATGGCAACTCTTCCTTACTGCGGGCCGTTTCGATCAGGCTCATATCCATGCCACCAACAACATAATCCACGCCACTCTGTTTGACCATTTTCCACAGAGATGACGGATGGGGACCAAGGGCTTCTGCAATCTGAATCATCGTTTCTTCTCCTTTGTGTTTTAAAATTTGGGCCACGGGCGAACACGGGCCTACGCGGACAAAAATCTCGCAGTTTCCATAAATTGCAGTGCCTTCTTGACATGCAAGAAGTCACGGGTTCAAGTCCAGCATTGCTCACCATAAAAAGCAACGGGTTACGACAATTTCTTCGTAACCCGTTGCTTTTTATGGTGACATACAGGTAACCTGGAACAGGCGGGTATAGCAGTAGCCAACACGTCTTGTCCACTCACATATAGTGAGAGGGCTTTCCAAGAAGCGTCGTGTGGCCGGCGTCAGCCCGCCATCTTTTCGGCCGCAGCAACGCAGGCCTTGATGTATCCGTAGGTAAAGGCATGCGACTGCAACCCGGCCGCGGGATCCTGGTGGCCGGGCACGTGGTCAGGCATGAGCATGTAGGGATAGTCGACCTCAGCCAGCGTAAGCGTGGCCTGGAGCATATCGACATCGCCGTTGTCGACAAACACCTCCTGGAACTCGTTCCGGCCACCCTTGATGTTGCGGAAATGGATGTTGAAGAGCTTTTTACGGGTGCCGAAGTAACGAATCACGTCGTGGATCTCTTCGTCGGGGTTGTCTAAGTTCTCCGCCATCGTGCCCAGACACATATTCAGACCGTGGTAGGGACTCTCGTTGATGGACACGAGCTTCTTGAGGCCGTCAAACGATCCCAGCACGCGCTCGATACCCTGATACCCCTCGGCAGGAACACCCGGATCGTGCGGGTGGCACGCCGCCCGAACCTTGTACTCCTCGCAGACGGGAATCACGCGATCCAGCAAGTAAGTAATGCGCTCCCAGGCCATCTCTTCAGTCACGACGCCGGCCTGGGTGAGTGGGGTATCCGGCTTGGCTTCGTTGAGCTTCCACGTGCTGTAGCTGCTACCACCGCGGCCGGGCGTCCTTCCCGTGCGCAACACACCGAGAAGACTCAGATTGTACTTCCAAGCAGGGATACCCGCCTTGGCGCAATTGACGGTCATTTCGTTGATGGCCTCGATGTCTCGATCCCGCTCCGGGCTCTTTCCGAGCATAATGCTTGGCCGTGATTCGCGGTCAACGTGGCTAGAGTCCAAGAGCGTCATGGCAACCATATCGAGCGAAATGCCGTGTTTCTCGTAGAGGTCGCGCGTCTTCTCCAGATCTTCCACGGTCCAGATGCTGTAGTGCTCTTGTTGTCTCTGGTGCGTGGGATGGTAAGCGCAGGCGTGCTCGACGCCGTAACGACTGAAAAACTGAAGCCTCTGCGTTTGCATCTCGTCCAGCTCTTCCGGGCTCAACTCGGGGCCTCCCCGTCGGTGTTGGCGTATGCTTCCTTGTGTCCCAACATGCATCTTCTGCTCCTTTCCTGTTCCCAAAGCGGTCAACGCGCTTGTGGCTTCTTTTGGTGAGGGTGCCATACGCCCAGCAGATAAGATCTCCACTTTCGATTGGGTTAAGACTTCTGAAAAAAAGACATCCCTGAAATGGGACGTATAGTGACGAATAATCTCAGAAATCCCAATGGGTGTGTCAAGGGAAAGGGATGGCGGGGTTAAAGGCTATATCTTGCAATTCCAGTCGATATCCAATACCTCATCCAGCTGCGTGATCGCGTATTTAATATAGACTTTTGCCGACTATGTTTTGACAACACCCTGCTCAATCAACCATGTGACTGCTTCGTACACGGCCTGAAACGAAGTATAGCGCGGCTGGTAATTCAACAGCCTCTCGGCTTTGGCCATGCTAAAATTAGGGCTGCGTACAATATGTTCCCAGGTCTGTTCAACATCTTTCTCAGAGTAGTCTTCAAGTGTCTTCCACTCATTCCAAGGCAAGAATCGCAAGTTCGCTTCTCGACCAAACCAACTCGCAACCGTTTCGGCATACCCGCGTAGCGTTACTGCCGCTGGCGAGACAGCATAAAAAGCTTGGCCAACGGCATTGCTCCAGTTGGCAATAGCCTGCATGGTCATCTGAGCAATGTCATCGGCATGCACATGATGCACGGTCTCCAGGCCGATATGTGGCAGAGCAAGCTCTTTTCCCTGAGCCAGGGTGGAGAATACCTTTGGGTCGAAGTTACCCGCCGGATTGAGAGGATTCCACCCAGGACCAACAATATGACCGGGATGCAAAGTCGTGGCCGGGAACCCATTTCGGCGCGTTTCGTCCAGCAGATAGGCCTCGACAGCAGCCTTTTGGATGCCATATTCGCCAAAGGGACGTCGTCGCTGTATCTCAGTCGTGGGCACTTCAACGCTATGACCGTGCGCCCAGATCGAGCCATAAAACAAGAAATGCTGTACGTGACCACGCAATGCTTCCACCAGATGTTGAGCGCTTTCCAGCTTAAAACAAATCATATCGACGACAATGTCGGGTTTGAGATCAAGAATTTTCTGCGCAAAAGTCCCGTTCTCATCCTCGGCGACACGATCAAGCGTGACCTTGCGGACAGAGTCCCAAGCTGCGTGTGGCTGGTACGGATCGCGGTGCCCTCGACTCACCGCCGTCACCTCATATCCAGCGGCAACCAAACGAGGAACCAGATAGGTGCCTACGTGTCCAGTGCTTCCAATGACAACAACGTGCGTCATGATCGAAACTCCATTCTTGGTGTATGCTTCAAAAAAACTGAATTCAGAACAAGGGTAATTCATACACAATTGCATCAATCGGCGATAAACCGACGATCTCTCGTATCCCTTATTTCCAATGATGTCAACTTGCTATTGTTGAAGCGATCGCTCCTTCTTTATCTTGACGTTCCATCCGCAAACCAGCGCGCGTAGCCAAGAGCGCCAGCACGATCCATATACCACCGACGATTGGATAGACAGCTGAATATTCGAAGGTGTAGAGCAAGAGCCCCAGAAACGGCGACATAATGGTCTGAGCTATGAAGTTGCTGGAATGCATACCCACAATCGCATACGACTGCTCCTGCGGTTCTGTAGATGCGCCAACCAGCGTGTTGATTGCCGGTGGCAAGAAGGCGAGGAATATGCCCTGCGCAAGCGCCACAAGAGCCACCCCGAGGAGGGTCGTGCCCAGTGGCAGTAAGCTCAGACTGAATGCGCCCACAACCGTCCCCACACCCAGCAGCACCATTGGCGAGGTATAGCGTGCAATTCTACTGAACCCCAATCGCATGACCGCACTGATCGCGTCTCGCCCACTGACCAGGGCCGCCACTACAAAAACCGACAATCCAATCTGACTGGCATACAAAACGAAGAATGAGCCTCCCATCACGTAGAGCAGAAAGCAGTTCAACGCGACAAAGCTCATACACAGAATAACGATGCGTTGCCGCGTGACCAGGCGAAACAGTTGAACGTATGCCCCAGTGAAGAACGCCCGCATCCCTACACGGGGCTCTATTGCTACTGAACAGGACAGGAATCGGCTGGCACCAAGGCCGACCACACCACAGAGCACACTTGCGAAAAATCCATCTGAGAAGCTGTTGATACTGAGATACCCACCCAACAATGGCCCACCAAAAGCCCCTACCCCTTGCATCGATGTGACAATGGCTTGTATCTGGTGACTCTTACGAGGGTCTTTCGTTAGACGAAATAACGATGCCACCATGTTACTCCAAAACGCTGTGCTTGACAGTCCGAACAGGAGTTGTGGTGCAACAAATTCCAGTGGGCGCGATGCACCGCTGTAGAGCACAGACGCGATGCCCGCCAATACAAAACAGGATGTCAGTGTGCCACGTCGCCAACGCCCGTTGGCCAAACGGGCAAGGGGTGCACCCAGGCATATCACAAGGATTCCGGGTACCGCCAGCATCAACCCGATCGTGGTTTTGGTGAATCCCTGGTGGTCCATCGCCAAGGGCACAATTGTCTGGCATATCCCCTGGAATGCCCCATAACACAAGGTCATCAAACTCAGCGCAAGTACATTGCGCGTTATGTGTACCTGGTCGTCACTCATATGTCCAGGCTCAACTGAATAATCCATATTGCAAGAACAAGCCCTCTGTCTTTCCTATAGGTGTGTGTTCTAAAACGCAATCGTAACACTCTTTCCCGCATAAACACCCTGGGGCAAATCAATCAGAACCAAAGTATTTTTCTCGCTTTTGTTTGGTATCGTTAAAAACCCATCTCCGCTAGAATCGTATATACCAGAAACAGTGATCATAATTCTGCTCAATTTTCTCGATGGATCGGAAACAGATAACTTTTCAATCTTGTTTCCTTTCATTTTAACCATGGCCATGCCCTGGCTGTCCATTTTTATTTTTATGTCATCTGAAATTTCCACTTCTCCAGCTTTGTAAAATGAAATCTGGGCGATATCCATTTCCAAATGTTTTACACCCTGGAGTTCAGCAGTATTCGAGAGGATTTCAATGTTGCGATTGGAAGTGCTGGTTTCATTCAATTCCATTTCGGTAACATTCGGAACGACGATGTATTGATAAGACCCGTTTTCCGGGCGATTACCATGATTGAACCACATCATGAACACCTTTTCACTCACAATTTCATCAGAAATGTTCTTCTGGTCTGTAATGTCTGACCATCGCCCTTCTTGTATTTGATTTGACAAATTAACAGTTGCAGGTTCTGGGAAAATGTATCCAATCTTATCTTGATGCACCCACTTCACGTTTTCCAACACACGATTACCTTCTGGCAATTTCTCAATTTGGCCATTCTGAGAAACAGTGACTTCGCTTCGCATTAAAACCTGGTTAACGGTCGTGGCAACAGGCAATCTCCGATTGGAATTTATATCTGCCCCCAAACAAATATATTCTTCATCAAAGAAGAACCAGCTCTTTTTTGCTGCAACAAAATCATGCGGACTCCTAAAATCAAATACAACGGCACCCAATAAACCATCGGTAACAGCACCTACAAAATCAGTGAGTCCATCTTTTTGGATTTCGGTTGGCGGATGTAATTCTGGCTTTTGGACAATGGTCGTACCCGATATTTTTTGCCAGTCGTAAACGGGCCAGATGTTATGATATTCATCTCCTTTGATCATTAAATAATTGGTTCCATCGGCTCTATGGTGCGTTGGTTTTCCCGGGCCATTGTACGGTACTTCCATATTTCTATTTCGAGTGGAAAACATTCTTACCGTTGTATAAAAATCTGGCCGTTGGAAAACAAAGTGTTCCGTTTGCCAGAAAAATTTGGCGAATGATTGTGATGGTTTTTTTTCTCCCGTTCGCAGCTTAATAATTGCCTCCAACTCATCCTTTCGGTAATCCGAGCTTTGCAGCAGACGCTCAATTTCAGTGGTCCCATGCGGTCTAAATCTCCCTCTTTGTGTAATGCTTCTGTTTTTGACGCTAATATCCGTATAAATGCCATACACCTGTTGTTTGAATATGCCTTCCAAATAATAGTCAATCAGGTGATTTATCTTTTCAACTGAAAAAGCGTAGTCCGTTTTTGCCACATATGAAGACCAGATGCCAAAAGTATTGGCGTATTTTCCATAACCGTAGGAAGTGGTATTATTGACCCTGTCGTGCCTGTGATGAAAACTGTAATCGTGTTGCATTCCCCGACTACCCGTTGTGAATTTAATCTCACCCTCTATCAGCCTTATGATTTTATCAAACTGCTCCTTATCACCCTTAAAGAGCAGATTTTTTGCCAGAATCCCAGCAATTACAATTCTGTCACCACTGGGCCGGGCGCCCGAGGCATTCATATGGGCTCTGCCGATAATGGGCTGTCCTTTTTCGACCAAATCCCCAGGTAATTCGTCACCCACAAGCAACATTAAATGAACCAAATGGGTGGGTGTTGATATTTGGTTGTTGTGCCAGTTGTCGCCAAAAAAATCGTTGTCAACCCAATACGTGTATCCCCGTGTAATGATTTCCTTCAATTCACTTTTTTTGTAAAAATCTGATGATTCGCTTTTGTACGCTTTTGCCAGGTAAACCAGATAGGACGTGTGTCTTTGCTGGGGGAATCCCGCCGTCCTGCTCAAATCGACATAGTTTATACCGTCAAAACTGCCATCCGCATTCATTCTGTTGATTGTGGTTTTTACCCGACCATCATCAACCGGAGATTTCATTAAATCTGCGACGACCCTTTCTTTTATTAGTTCGAAATCATCTACTTCGGCACCAATCGAAAGGGGTATACAAATCATGATCAATACAACGAGTATTCTGGTCATTGGCTTCATCGGTTGAACCTCCCAGTTCAAATTTCCTGATAGAGAGCAGCGGCTCCGCCTCAGACGGTTATGGTGCCGCGCACGAAGATAGTCCGTTTCTCCATTGGATTATCCTTTTCGGCTTGTATCCACCTGTGTGCATCGCCACTATCGACTGTTGCTTCAAGTAAATAAGTTGAGGCTAACAAACAGGTTCATTTTGGGAACCACCTTTCCACTCCCTGGCTCAATGCGTTCCGACCCGCTGTCCGTAGCCCGCAGGAACCGTAAACTCACCTTCAGGCAAACGCACGCGCACAGGACCAGAACATGACACCCGAAACCCATCACCCTCACGGTACAAACAAACCGCAACAGCACCTTCAACGCCAACGACCTCAAACTCAGCAGTCGAAAACCGCTTGCCCTTTCCCAAGTAGAGATACTGAAGACCATCGGCATCTACACAGGCAACACCGTAAATCCCCTGAAATGTCATGCCCTCGGCTTGGTGTGTCGTTTCGTCCGATAGATCGTTGAATACGTAGGCTACATGTCCATTCAGTCGATCCGATGCCACCTTGAGACCGACAAAACCATCTGCTCCATCCAATCTTTGAATACGGGATACAGTAGGCCCAGCGTCTGCGCCGAAGGGCTCAAATACCGCCGCAAACGGCTGAGTCCACACCTCACCAGGATGACGCACAATCACCATCGGTACGAAATTCCCACGGAGTTCCCGCGGTGCCGATCCATGCAAAATCGACCGCGCCTGCGGAGACATCGCAGTAAACACCGTGCGCCCTTCTGCACCAGCCATCCACATCCGCATTGCAACATCGGCTTCATCTTTCAACGCCACCTGAAACACGGCAGAAAAATCACCGTTATGAGAAACGACCTGCTTTTCGGTAAAGTAATCATAACCAATCAGATCACCCTGCGCAGTCCCCAATTCCTCCGTTGGTGAGGTAACCAATGCCAAACCATCGGCATCCATCAAATCCACACGCTGCCCCAGATTGTGATACAAATACTCGTTCTTCTGATCCTTGCCATCTCGACGTCCAGACCGAAAAATATCCACATAAAACCCACTCGTAGGCGACGTGCGAACTACGCTGACCAAACGCCGCTGATCTGACGCCGTCTTGGGTTCATCAAATGCTGTGTCTGAAAACGAGACCCATTCTGACAATGCCCGAGCCTCCGACGCAGGTTCCAAATCCAACACCTTAAAGGGATGATCATCGCGCGAACGATAGTCCGATGCACCATCCACAATCACCGTATTGTGCGCGGGGAACTGCCGATAATACTCCCCGTGTTCTTTTTGCCAGTAACTCGATCCGCGTCCCATATCTGGCCCCAGCACCATCCCCTGACCATACAGTTCCAAAGCCATCCCATTGGCATGCATATGCCCACCCTTCGTCCCCGCCAGCGACGCCATCAAACCATGCTTCGGATCATCCCCATTTCGCTGAATCAGAAGGCTTACAGGTGGGCCGTGAAAAGTTCGTGTAGCTAAAGGCGAAGTATCTGATTTCACGTCCATCAAATTGCCAACATAAGCTGTCAGAGCAAACAACGACTTAGACCTGTCACGTCGATAACCACTCTGTGCCATCTGGCGATTCAACACCGCCGTCAATTGGCGTTCCTTCGCCACATCGCCCTTATACCGCGCCCGAGCGATCAACATTTCCAACGACATGGGGTTGGGTGTCTGATGATACGTATCGCCAAACCCCACCGTGTGATTGTTTGGAAACAGATATTGAAACATCACCAAAGCCGCTTTTTCAAGAACCGGATAGGCGTCTACCACATCCTTATTTGTTGCATTGCGAATCACGTGAGACAACCGCAAAATGTTATCCGTCACCGAAAAAGCATACCCTGGCGCTTCTGCCCAAATGCCTGTCTCCTGATCATACTCCTGCGGAACCACATCTTTCAGTGCCGTCTGATTCTTGCTGCTCACATCCGTAAACTGCGCAATATAATGTTCTCGCCCTTTGTCATCTGAATACGTCGCATTAGGCTCCAACGCCAAACCCATATACACGATAAATCGAGCTTGATTGAGATTCCAATTCCCACGCGCACCACCCCCTTCAATAATCCGATCCGCCCACCGCTTTAAAAGACTATCCATCAGGTCTGTGTCTTTCCCCATCTTCACCAAATACCCGCGCAGAAAATCATACGCCACCGCCAGCGGCATTGTGACCCCCTCGTGGATCACTTCAAACGTCGCCAGCCCAATAATGCGCGCATTGCGATGGTTTTCAAATGTCTCAGGATTCGCGCGGTGATACATCCCTTGTGCATACGTCCACAAAATATCCGATGCAAGTTTGGCATACATTTCATCACCCGTATACCAATAAAGAAAGGCAGCCTTTTCAGCCAAGCCCATAATACGCTCGTTAATGCGCTCGATGATCTGACCCGTTCCATTGACGGGTGCCCACTCCCACGGCTCGCCCGGCTTCTTTCTATTCTGCAACCAGATCCCACGTGGATCTTCGTCATAAGGCCGAACATCTTCAAGACTCGGTGTTGCATAAGGCACCGCCCAATCACGTCCCCCAGCAAACCGCACCGTCGGCACCGGTGCGCGACCTTCTCCATGCGACCACACCTGCCCATTCACAAACGTGCGTGCGTATTGCGTCTTCCAATGCATCTGCAACCGAGAAACGATCCATTCAGGATCCGACTTATGCTGATCCACATAGGGTTGAACCGATTGCACAATATCATCATAAATAACCCGAGCCCACGGCTCCGATTCAATCTTGGCCTGCAAATCCTCACGCGTGCCACCAATCATAATCGAGGGTCGACCCTCATCTGCAAGACACGCCACCGGTATGAAAACCAACATGATTGCAATAAGGAGGAAGTCTACCACGACGAAATATTTCATAAAATTTGCCTCCCCGGCATGCTTCAAAACCTTACCATTAACGAGGAAATGTGCCTCAGTATAGAATCTGGATTGAAAGTTTATTAGATCTAAAAAAGGATCGTTCCGACCTCTCAATCGTTCATCCGCTCGGCTCCAGGGACCGTGCGATCAGGAACCGTATAATCCATCCAATGCGTCAGTGCGCTTTGTTCTGGCGTAAAACGTTCTCGAAGGGAAGGCGGCATCCAATAATTTCGAGCGTTATGACTATCCCACATAGGACATGCTCGACTTCGGTGAACGTGATTGTACTGCAGCGTTGTTCGCCTCCGTGCTGTCGTCTTGGCAGCACCCGCATGTGTAAGTGCCTCCGTAAATATCATCACATCACCCGGCTCACCCGTCACTTCAATTGCTCCAGGT
>Ga0114999_10010372_pt1 | contig 10096 bp, 10 predicted proteins | sample ArcticOcean_MG_C_3_FD_89820 | JGI IMG/M metagenome (GOLD analysis project Ga0114999, IMG submission 89820) | Marine microbial communities from western Arctic Ocean - ArcticOcean_MG_CB8_126 | ecosystem: Environmental > Aquatic > Marine > Oceanic | place: Arctic Ocean: Canada Basin | collected... | reverse complement strand
CCGGGACGAGTTGGTCGCGCGCGGCAGGGGCTTGGCGCAATCCGATTCCGTCTTCGACCTGGAACCGGGCCACCAAGCCGAAGCGCCGCGCCTGCGCCGGGTCACCAACCCCTCGGTCCAGAACTCCACGATCTGGGAATTCGCCTCGCAATCTGTGCTGGCCGATATCGTCGCGGACCTCGTCGGGCCGGACGTCAAATTCCTCGACACCATGCTGAACTTCAAATGGCCGGGCGGTGGCGAGGAGATCAAATGGCACCAGGACGCGCCCTATTTCCCGCATACCAACTACGCCCTGCTGACCGCCGGCGTGTTCCTGGAGGATGTCGGGCCAGAGCAGGCGCCGATGGCCGTGGTGCCGGGCAGCCACGAGGGACCGATCCACGACCTCTACGACGAGAACGGCAATTGGACAGGCACGATCTCGGACAAGGATCTGGCCGGTGCCGGGCTCGAGAAGGCGGTGCATCTGACCGGCCCGGCGGGCAGCGTCCAAGTCCACAATTGCCGTACCTTGCACGGCTCGGCCCGCAACGACTCCGACAAGGGTCGGCCAATCCTGCTGGCGACCTATTCCGCCGCCGATGCCTTTCCCTACGTGCCCTATCCGGCGTGGAGCGAGCAGACCTTCACCATCGTCCGTGGCGAACCCGCACGCATGGCCCACCTCGATCCCCGGCCATGCCCGATTCCACCCGATTGGCGCCAGGGCAAGGGCTACCAGTCCATCTTCACTTGGCAGCAGCGTGAGGCCACGGCGCGCCGGCCGGAGAAGGTCTGACGCAGCACACATCCGAAGGGGAGGGACGGGCCATGGCGATCGGCTTCATCGGGCTCGGCCATATGGGCGAGCCTTCGGCCTTCAATCTGCTGAACAAGGGCGTCGAGTTGATCGTCCATGATCGGCGGCGCGCGGCGGCGGACAAGCTCGTCGCGGCCGGCGCGAAATGGGCCGATTCGATCGCCGAGGTCGCGGCCGGGGCCGAGACGGTGGTGACCTGCGTGCCCGGTCCGCCCGAGGTCCAGGCGGTGGTCGCGGGCGAGGGTGGGCTGATGGCCAGCCTAGGCGCGGGCCAGGCCTGGATCGACATGAGTACGACCGATTTGCATCAGATGGCGTATTTTGCCGCCGACTTCGGCAAAAAGGGCATCGAGGTGCTGGAGACCACGGCCACCGGCGGGGTCCAGGCCGCTTGGCGGGGTCATGTCATCCTGTTCGTGGGCGGCGATCCGGCCGTGTTCGAGCGCCGCCGGGCGGTGATCGACGGCATCGCCGACCAGGTCTTCTATTGCGGGCCGATGGGCTCGGCGACGGTGACCAAGCTCATCACCAACACGCTCTGCTTCGTCCACCAGACCGCCCTGGGTGAGGTCCTGATGCTCGGCAAGAAGGCCGGCTTGGATATTTCGGCCTTGCTCGAAGCGATCCAGGCGAGCTATGGCGGCAGCTTCGTCGCCGATGTCGACGGGCCGCAGATCCTGGACGGCAGCTACGATCTCACCTTCGATGTCGGCCTGGTTGCCAAGGACGCCCGCCTCGCCATGGGCCTGGCCCGCGAATTTGGCGCGCCCATGCGCGTCGCCGACCTGGTCAGCCAGATCGTCGAGGAAGCCCTGGCGCGCTACGGCCCGAAGGCCGGCGCGCTGGTCGCGACCAAGGCGTTGGAAGAGGATATCGGCGTCAGCTTGCGCGCGGCCTGGCCGAAGGCGGGGTAGGAGGACATGGGTTTATTTTGACCTTCCTCATCCTGAGCTAGTCGAAGGGTGAGGATTGCACGGTCCGGCAGTGTGCCACGACCTCATACTTCGACAGGCTCAGCATGAGGCTAAACGCAAAAATTTGGCGCCCTCGTCCAGAGCCTTCGGAGGCTGGGGGTATTCGTGCAATCAAAACGCCGAATCCGGCTCCTTCAGGAATTCCAGTTCTTCCGGCGTGGTCTCGCGCCCCAGGATGTCGTTGCGGTGGGGGAAGCGGCCGAAGCGGGCGACGATCTCGTGATGGCGGCGGACGATGCGGGTGACTTCGGGATCGGTGCCGCGCATGGCGGTATAGAGCGCGACCGAGCGCTCCTGCACTGCCAGGTCCTCGGCATGTTCGAAGGGCGTATAGAAGAAGGTTCGGCAGGTCGCCGGAACCTGCTGGTCCAACCCGGCGGCGACCGCCGCCTGAGCATGGGCCAGGGCGAGATGGTCGGTGGCGTACATGCGCGGGCTGTTGCGGAAGATGTTGCGGGGAAGTTGATCGAGGCAGATGACTACGGCCAGGGCGTGCAGGGCTCGGTCGCAGCAGGGGTCGTACTCACCGGCGGCCGCCGCCTCGTGGTCGGGCAGGAAGTGATCGCGCAGAACCCGGTCGAAGGCCGGATCCTTCAACCACCAGATCTTGCGGTCGTTGTAACGCCCGTCCGGGCGATTGTCGCCGAACCAGAACATGATCAGGCGGTCCAGGCGGTCGCGTTTGGCATCGCTCATTTTCGGTTCCCGTAGTGTGTGTAAACGGGGGCGAGGGCGAACCCCTCACCCTCCCATCGCTGACGCGACGGGCCCCTCCTTCTCCCTAAGGGAGAGGGGATAAAGCGCTTCCGCATAAACCCTCTCCCATAGGGAGTAGGGTGGCGCCGCAGGCGCCGGGTGAGGGGTTCTGTCAGGCCGCTTGGCCGCTCGAGCCGGCATCGGGCCGCCGTTATTCCGCGACCTTGGGCAGACGGTCACGGATGGCGGGGTGGGGCATCTTGTACCAAGGTTGCCTGTCGATGCGCGGCGTCCATTCCCCGCTGGCCTGGAGGGCGCGGACATGGGCCGCCATCTCCTCCAGGGTGCAGAACCACACGCCCTCATGCCCCTTCATGTATTCGACCAGCTCGCCGATCCAATGGGCGCGGGCCAGTCGGCCCGAGACCAGCGGGTGCCAGACGCTCATCCACATGCCGCCGTAACGGTAGGCGGCATCGAACTCGTCCTTGTAGAGGCGGTAAGCGTCGGACGGCGCTTTGGGACTCATGAAATAGTTGAAGTCGCGCCAGACCATGTAATTGGGCCAGTCGTCCAGCCCGTGGGCGCAGGGGATCTCGACCACCCGTCCCTTGCCGTTGTCCATCTCGTAGGGGATGTCGTCACCGAGCAGCGAGCTTTCGTAGAGGAAGCCGTACTCGACCAGAAGGTCCAAGGTGTGGCGCGAATTGGCATGGGTCGGGCTGCGATAGCCGACGGGTTTCTTGCCCGTGAAGCTTTCGAGAATCTCGATGCCGCGGACCACCGTCTCGCGCTCGGCCTCCGGGGTCTGTTTATTCGGGTCGTCGTGGAGATAGCCGTGATGGCCGATCTCTGCGCCCGACTCGATCATCATCCGCATCGTTTCCGGATAGTTCTCGGCGACCCAGCCGGGCACGAAGAAGGTGAGGGGCACCTCCGCCGCGTCGAACATGTCGATCAGGCGCGGCACACCGATCTCGGGCCCGTAGCGCATCAGGGAATCCGATGCGACATGGTCGTCCACCTGGTCGAGCCAGTTGATATGGGCCGTCGAATCGGCGTCCACATCAAAGGTGAAGGCGACGGCGCATTTGGCGCCGTTGGGCCAGGGAATCGGATTGCGGATCATGGCGCGGCTCCCCCCGCTGGTGTGCCGGAGAATCATAGGTCGACGCCGAATGGGGGACAATGCATGGCGGCCTTGAGGCTTCGTGAATTGCGCTTTTCTGTCCGAGTCTACAGGATGCGCGGCAACAAGGTCTGCCTGAAACTGCCAGCGAAACCCCGCCATGCGCTTCGACAAGAGCCGCCGCAATGTCGCCCTGCTGGCCGTCTGCCAAGCCTTCGGCATGGCCAATGGATCAATCGCCATGGTGACGGCGGGGCTGGTCGGGCATTGGCTGCTGGGTGAGGACAAGACCCTGGCGACCCTGCCGCTGGGCCTGCAGTTCCTCGGCACCACCCTGTTCATGGTGCCGGCCTCCTTGATCAGCATAAGTATCGGCCGCCGCCTGGGTTTCATGATCGGCTCGGTCATGGGCTTCGTCGGCGGGGCGATCTGCACCTGGGCGATCTACGAGGCCAGCTTTCTGTTGTTCTGCCTCGGCTGCTTCATCATGGGCGGGCTGTTCAGTACGATTATGCTCTATCGCTTCGCCGCGGTGGACACGGCCGACGAGAAGTTCCGCGCGAAGGCGATCAGCATGGTGCTGCTGGGCGGCATCGCCGCCGCCGTGCTCGGCCCGACTCTCAGCCGGGGAACGATCGACCTGCTGGCTCCTGTCGCCTTCGCCGGCTGCTATGCGGCGGTGATGGTCTTAACCGCCATCGTCACCTTGGTCCTGGCCTTCCTGGATATTCCGGCGGCCAGCGCGGAGGAACGGCGCGATACCGGGCGGCCGCTCCTGACCATCCTGCGCCAGCCGCGCGCCGCCGTGGCGGTGGCCGGGGGCGCCATCGCCTATGCCGTGATGGTTCTGGTGATGAGCGCCACGCCGCTCGCCATGGTGGCCAGCAACCACGGCTTCAACATCACGACCCATGTCATTCAGTGGCACGGGTTGGGCATGTACCTGCCAAGCCTGTTCTCGGGCCAATTGATCAACCGTTTCGGCTCGCTCAACATCATGACCGCGGGCGCAGTGCTGTTCATCGGTGCGGCCGTGGTGGCCCTCGTCGGCATCGATGTCGAGTATTTCTTCGTCGCCCTGATCCTGCTGGGGGTCGGCTGGAATTTCATGTTCGTCGGCTCGACCAACCTGCTGACCTATAGCTACGAGCCGCGCGAGCGGGGCAAGGTCCAGGGCTTCAACGATTTCCTGATCTACGGCTCCGTCACGGTCTCGGTCGGCGTCTCGGGCGCCCTGCAGAACGGCTTCGGCTGGGATGCGGTGAATTACGGCATGCTGCCGGTGATCGCCCTAGCGCTCGGCCTGGTGATCTGGCTGCGCATCCATCTCGCCCGGGCGCCCTTGGCGGCGGAGTAGGGCGCGCCTCAATCCGACGACGTGCGAACCTCGCCCTTCGTCCTTCGACAGGCTCAGGATGAGGAGGATCAGGATGCGGAGGTTCAGCATGAAGGCGAACGGGAAGCTACTCTACCGTACGACCTCGACTTTGCAGATCAGGCCGGCCGCGTCGAAATAGGCGCCGCCGGACCAGATCGTTCCTGCTTGAAACTGGTCGCGGGTTAGGGCTTTCGCACGATCCTCCGCAGCGAAGAAAACCGCGCCGGCCGCGAGCGCGGCACGGAGGATCGAAAATCAGCATGCGAGGATGGGTGGGCCCCCCGCGGCCCGAACATAAAAACTTAGGATCAGCTGGAGGCATCGCGAAACACAATTAACGAGTTGCGCCGGGACTCATTTTCCGGCGCGGCGAAGGCGAAGCGCTCTGAAAACCCGCCCGTCATGCACGGCCCAGCCCATCAGCACTGCGCTGGGTGGAATTAGGAAGGTGACGAGCAGCAGATTGGCGGCCCGCGCCAGCACCCCGAAATAGATCAGATAGCCGGCCGCGGTCGACACCACGGCAAGGGCGGCGAGCGCGCCGGCGGGAGGGCGACCGGCACGCCTTCGAGGGCCAGGGCGGTGGGGAGATCATGACGAGGTTCGAGCCGCAGAGCATCCCGCAGGCGGCCACGGCGCTGGGCATGGCGGCGAAACGGCGGCCGATGACCCCGGGGCGATGGGATAGGACAGGGAGGCCGCGACGACGACGATCTGGCCGAGGATGGAGCCGGTCAACCGCCCAAAGCCTTGGGCCCGATCATCGCGACCACCCCGGCGAAGCCGATGGTAATGCCGAAACTCTTGCGCGCGCTCAACCACTCGTCGCTGGTCAGGGCATGGCCGGCGAGCCACTGTGAAGAAGGAGGTCGTCGCGTTGAGGATGGCGGCCAGCCCTGCATCGATATGTCCCTGGCCCCAGGTGATATCAGGCTGAAGGGCAGGGCGTTGTTGAGCAGGCCCATGACGAGGAAGGCGAACCAGGCGCGCGGTGCGCGCGGCAGGGCAAGGCCGGCGAAACGCGCATCCAGACAAGCAGGGTAAGGGCGGCGAGGGCCAGTTCGACGAAGAGGAAGATGCCGCCCCAGAGAACGGAAAGAATGGCGATCAGAACCCATTCCGTCGGGCCCATGCGAAATTGGGGCACGAATTCTCTCCGATCCCGGTTTCGTTGGAGAGTTACGGCCGCCGGAAGATGAGTGCGCTATCCGGCGCTTGCGCCCGAACTCGGGTCGCGGGCATGGGCGCGGGCGGCTAGGATACGGACAAGATCGCTTTGGGGGCGGGGGACGAACACAGCATGCAGTTACAACGGCGGACCGGCCTTGTCGGCCTAACCTTCATTGCGTTGAGCGGGATGCTCAACTCGGGCTGGCTCTTCGCGCCCCATCTGGTGGCCCAGCAGACCGGCCCGGCGGCGCTCGTTTCCTGGGTCATAGGCGGGGTCGTGATGATGTTTCTCGCCCTGACCTTCGCCGAGGTGGCGCCCATGCTGCCGGTCGCCAGGGGGCTCGCTCGCGTCCCCTATTTCAGCCATGCGGCCCCCTGGCCGGGGTCGCGATGGGTTGGAGACCGCCTGGGTGGGCTACGCCACGACGGCGCCGATCGAGGTGCTGGCGATGATGCGCTATATCGTCAACTATTTTCCCCTCGTTCACGAGCCCGGCAGCCAATTGCTGACGCCGGCCGGCCAGGCCGTCGTCATCGCGTTCCTGGCGGTCATGGTGCTGATCAACGCTTGGGGGTGGCCTTGTTCGCGCGGATCAACACGGGAATAACCTGGCTCAAACTGGCCGTGCCCCTGTTCGTCGCCGGGGCGATCCTGACCGTGCAGTTCGAGGGCGTCAATCTCGCTACCCTGTCCTTCAGCCATGCCTTTCGCGCACGCCTGTCGTTCGATGTCGTGGCGAGCGAGTTGCGCGGCGCCCGGGCGGCCCTGGGGTGAGCCAAGTCGGCAAGACTCCCATGGCCCCGGCCAAGCGCCCTGACCTGTCGGCCAATCCGCTGATCTGGTCGGCGGCGATGCCCATTGCCTTCGTCCTGCTATGGACGACCGGCTTCACCGGCACCCGGCTGGGCCTACCTTATGTCGAGCCGGCGACCTTCCTGGGCCTGCGCTTCGGTCTAGCGGCCCTGTTCATGTTGCTAATTTCCCTGGCGTTCCGTGCGCCCTGGCCGAAGGATCCCGGCGCGATCTGGCGCACGGCCGTCACCGGCCTCCTGATGCACGGCGCCTATCTCGGATTCGCTTATTTCGCGATGGCGCGCATGCCAGTCGCCCTAGTTGCGCTTATCGCCTCGCTCCAGCCGCTGCTGACCGCGACCCTGGTTGGCAGGGTCCTGGGCGAGCGGGTGACGCGGCGCATGTGGGCTGGTTTCCTGCTCGGCTTCGCGGGGGTCGTCCTGGTCGTTCTGCGCGAACTCGATCCCTTCGCCGTGGAGGCGGAATTCGAAGGGCTGATCTTCTCGCTCCTCTGCCTGCTCGCCATTACCCTTGGCACCCTGTGGCAGAAGAAGCACGGCCAGGCCATGGATATGCGCACGGGCCAGACAATCCAGCTCGGCGCGGCGGCGCTGGCCGTCACCCTGGTCGCGCTGCTGGTAGAGGACAATCATGTCGACTGGACCTGGACCTTCGCCGGCGCGCTGACCTGGCTAACTCTAGGCATGTCCGTCGGCACCTTCAGCCTGCTCTATCACCTGATCCGGCGCGGCTCGGCGGCCCGGGTCGCCAGCTTGTTTTATCTGGTGCCCGGCGTGACCGCGGTTGAAGCCTATTTCATGTTCGGGGACAAATTGGGTCTAACCGCGATCCTGGGCATGGCCCTGGCGGCCTTCGGCGTCGCCCTGGTCATCCGGCCAGCGAGGGCGGGTGCCAAAATATGAACGGGTAGGGAGGGAAGGATGACCACGACAATCGAAATTCCGCTGGAGCCGCTGAACCATGAGGCTTTCGCGCCCTACGGCATGATCGTGGGCGAGTTGCCCAAGACGCCGGATTGGGCACGGCCGGGGCTGGATGCCTGGAAGATGCGGTTCGATGCCGAGGGGCGGACCGAGTTGCGCATCATGCGCTATCACCGCCAACCGCCGGAATTCTTCGCGATGGAACGGCATGTGACGGTGACCGAAAGCCGCATGCCCCTGGGCGGCGCGCGCGCAATCATGGTGGTTGCCCCCGTGACCGACAACTGCGATCCGGAGGCCTATCCGGCGCCCGGCACCGCGCGGGCCTTTCTGTTGGACGGCACCCAGGGTCTGATGCTGTGGCGCGGCACCTGGCATGCTCTCGACTGCTTCACCCTCGGTCGAGATTCCAGCGATTTCGCTTTCATCAGCGAGGTGGAAACCGAGGATGAGATTGAAATGTCCACGGAAGCGGTGAGCCGCGAGCGCACCCAGATCGTGAACTATCTCGAAGTCATGGACACGCGCTTCAAGGTGGTCGATCCGAAGGGCCTGGCGTTACCGGACCGGCTTTAGGCGAACTTCAGTGTGGCGTTGTGCCAATCACCCTTCGAGACGCGCGCTTTGCGCGTGTGGCCGACCGGATCGGCCCGATTGCCGAGCGAGTCATCGACGCCGTCCGCAAGACCTCAAGCTTGATGGGGGATGCCCGCGCCGGGCGTCGAGGCGGCGTTTCGTGATGGTTCCGGCCCTTCTGATCGGTGAAGAATGGCGATAGGGTTTGATCTGAAACCTCGGCTACGGCGGGACTTTTGATAGAAGGGAGGACGGCATGACCTGCAACGGAGTGCTCGACATCGAATGGACGGACGAACAGCGCCGCGCCTATGACGAAGACGGCATCCTGATCGTCGACAAGCTGATCGAGTCGGATTTTGCGGAGACCCTGCGCGAGCGTTTCGCGCCCATTTTCGCCGGCAAGTTCGAGACCGGCACGACGCCGGACCATTTTCCGACCAAATTCGCCGAGGGTGACGACACGCCGGCGACCCGCTGGATGGCCAATCCCTGGCGGGCCGACCATACCCTGGCCAATTTCGCGCTCCATGCCGGGATCGGCAAACAGGCCGCGACCCTCTCGGGCTGGAGCGGCGCGCGCATGTTGCAGAACAACATCCATTGGAAGCCGCCGGGCGCACCCGAACTGTCGATGCATCAGGATTCGAGCTACCACCAATGGTGCGTTCCTTCGGACCTCTGTACCTGCTGGGTGGCGCTGACCGATACCACAACCGAGGGCGGAACCCTTCGCTTCGTGCGCGGTTCCCACAAATGGCCGCGCCTCGACATGGCGGAATACAGGGAACGGATCGACGCGTTGCAGCAGGATTTCACGCGCTTTCTCGATCCGGACGATTTCGACACCTTCGTTACGGTTTCGGCCGAATTCGCCGGAGTCGAACCGGAGATTATCGAGGTCGAGGTGCCGAAGGGCGGCGGCTCGTTCCATGATGGCTGGATGTGGCACGGCTCGGACCGCAACCGCTCCGACCGGCATCGCCAGTCCATCAGCACCCATTGCATCCGGCCCGAGACGCATTTCCACCCGACCGAGGCCGCGAATGCTTGGGGCCGCTATCAGCGCTTCGGCACGACGGAAATGGACGAAGCGCATTTTCCGATCCTGTGGAGCCGCGACGGTTATCGCACACCGGGCCTGGACGACTATATGCGCGCCGGATCGGGAGCCCGGCTGGCGGCCTAGGTCTCCGCACGTATCGTCTGAGTGAAGGCCAGGTCTCTTCGGGCGTCTTTCGCCCGCATAGCCAGTCACTGTCCGACCGGTTCGCGGGCCGCTAATATCCGAGGCAGCCTGTCTGTCAATCCACGATACGAAAGCGAAGAGCGATGGCCGCACCCCTGACCCGCGAAAGCATCTTTCCCGAAGCGGAGCTGCCCGATACGGCCGAATTGATATCAGATGGCCGCAAGGCAGCCGCGACGCATCCGGTGGGAAAATCGGCCTTCCTCGAGCATTACGGCGTCGAGTCGGAAGCGGAATACAAGCACCGCTGTGGGACCGAGGGGCGGGTGATGATGCATGCCCAGATCGGCTTCCGCGATCCGGGCAAGAGCCAACGCGCCTATGCCGAGATCTGGGACAAGGTCGACAAGGCGGGCTACCGGGTCGACCGCTACGGCATTTGCCT
>Ga0114999_10010370_pt1 | contig 10098 bp, 7 predicted proteins | sample ArcticOcean_MG_C_3_FD_89820 | JGI IMG/M metagenome (GOLD analysis project Ga0114999, IMG submission 89820) | Marine microbial communities from western Arctic Ocean - ArcticOcean_MG_CB8_126 | ecosystem: Environmental > Aquatic > Marine > Oceanic | place: Arctic Ocean: Canada Basin | collected... | reverse complement strand
CTGCTGTTAACGGTTCAGTAGGATATTTCTATTAGATTGATTTTATATAATACGTAAGTTGTTGGCATATTTGATTACAACCTGACTGGCGGAATCAACGTTTGGCTCAAGATAAAAAATTGTACCCCGATGGGGCTATCATTTTCCAGGAAGGAGATTCTGGAGAGGACATCTTTGAGCTTATTTCAGGCGCTGTTGACCTTTTGGTTAAACGTAACGGAAAGTACGCACTCAAGCGCTCTATCCAACCAAGCAAAGCGTTTGGTGGTAAAAACGACACCACATTTGGAATACGCCTATTCACTGCCCGTGCTAACGGGCGCACCGTCATCCGCAATATTAATCCTAAAAAATTTCCCACCATTATTGAAAACAATCCCTCCCAAGAGGAACCTCCTAGCATACTTAATCGCTTGTTACAAAAAATCTCAGGAATGCCCACCTCACCTCAAATTGCGGTGTCAAAGTCCACCTATAGTAATCCAGGTCTTATACGCCGTCTAATGGATGGCGCCACAATAGATCATGAGCGTATTGGCATTCGAGTCGCTCAATTGTCTGGCCCTGAAGGCGAAAAGCACTCCCGTCACATCATTACTGCTATTGGAGATACACGAGAGATACAAACTCGCGGCATCAAAAAGATTTTATCTATTCATCCCGGCTCAGACACCCCAAAACAATTGACCCGGCTTGCCGGAGCAGCACGGCAATATTTAGCACACCAGAAAGCTGATTTACTAATTTGGGGCCATGTCCCTGATTCTGGAACTATACTACATTTACATTTTGTGACACACACAAACTGGGATCAACAAACGCCAGGGGCTTTTATTTTAGAAACTACTCTAGCATTACCAATAGATTTTGATGCGTCTATGGCTGATTTATTACATGCAGTTTGTCTTGCTGCGGTATTACCCCAAACCCCAAAAAAACGCCAAATGCGAGCATCTGCCCTTCTCGACGCAATTAAAGCTGCTGGAGCAGCCTTCAACACCGTTCCAGATGTTTTTTCAAGTCGTGAAAAATCATGCCTATACTTATGCTATGGAAACTCAATCACAGCAGCATCCTCTGCCCGAGATGATACAACTTTATTCTCACATGCCAAAACGCAATATCAACTTGCGTTAGGAAACTTAGAACCCAATACAGCGTCAATCGACTGGGCTCAAACCAAGAAGCATATAGCCAGCATTATTCATATTGAAGCCGAACGAACCCAAGACCCAGGGATGCTTGTGGAAGCTAAAAAAGAATTAGTCGAAGCTTTGAGCGTCCACAATAGAGATAGCCATGGACAGACATGGGCAATTTTACAACATCGCTTGGGCCAAGTTTTATATCGCTTAGGATTTAACGAAGGAGATACCGACCAGTTACGCATGGCACTTCGCTGTTTCCACTTGGCTTTGCGAGTTTATACTCGCGATGATAGCCCCGCACGTTGGGCTGAAATCATGAGCAACTTTGCACGAGCCGCAAAAGTTTTGGGAGGTCTCCAAGAAAGCCCTGATGCATTAGCAACGGCTGTAAATGCATATAAAAGCGTCTTGGAGTACCGTAACCACGACGTAAACCCAAAAGCTTGGGCTGCTAGCCAAAACAACTTGGGGAGCGCCTTATTTTTGCTTGGAAAACAAACACGCAACATTGAACGCCTGGACGCATCATTGGTTGCCTTTAAAAGCGCATTAGAAGTCTATCAACAATTGAATGCCAACGAAATGGCAATGACAACGCAAAAAAATTTAGACCGCGCCAGAGCTATAATTGTGAAATATAAACCCAGTAATACAACCCAATCAGATTGGGAAGATGCCCTTGCAGAGGGTCTAGAAACAAAGAAACAAGAAGCCCCATTTGATGAAATCATCGATGATGACGAAGAAGATTTGCCATACCCAGGTGAGGCCCTACAAAGCAAAATCGCTTAAATCATAACTTCGCTAAATTCCCATATTTAAAAGCCAAATGGCTTATGCACTGATTAGCTTTAAGGATAGGGAATTTTCATGCTCTTCCCAACTCTGTTATCAAAAATCGATTGAGTTCAATTCAATGACACACCGATGTTGTACACTGAATAGATTACCCTTCTAAATCATACCCTGAAGATCCTTCGCTAAGAAGTATTAGAAAACACATTTTTGATGGGTTGCAATGAACAACAGGTTCTCGATGTATTGCAAAACATCTCCAGTCCTCTGAAAAATAATCAGCGGTTAAATTCTAATTATCAGATTCAAAAATAACAAATGCATAAGCCGCCGCTGTTTCTTTCAAACGATCAAAGCGGCCTGCAGCGCCCCCATGCCCCGCATCCATATTAGTTTTCAAAACCAACAAATTATCATCAGTTTTTAATTCTCGAAGCTTTGCTGTCCATTTAGCTGGTTCCCAATAGGTCACCCGCGGGTCAGTCAAACCTGCAGAAATAAACAGAGCTGGATAGCCTTGAGCCCTAACGTTATCATAAGGTGAATAAGACTTAATATAAGTAAACGCTTCCTCATCTTCAATCGGATTTCCCCATTCTGGCCATTCCGGGGGTGTTAGTGGCAAAGTAATATCACTCATAGTGGTCAACACATCAACAAATGGCACTTCAGCCAACGCTGCACCAAATAATTTGGGAGCCCAGTTTATGACAGTACCTATTAACATTCCACCTGCTGATCCTCCGTGAGCAGTAATCTTGCCTCTTGATGTGTAGCCCTGTTCGATCAAATGATCCGCGGCACAGATAAAATCACTAAAAGTATTCTTTTTAAATTTGCGTTTTCCTGCTTTATACCAAGCTGACCCTTTTTCCATCCCACCCCGAATATGAGCAATGGCATATACAAAACCCCTATCCACCAAACTCAATCGGGCTGTTGAAAAAGATGCTGGAATTGTATGTCCGTAGGCCCCATATCCATACAATAATAAAGGTGCAGAGCCGTCCAGTGCAGTATCTTTTTTATAGATTAAGGAAATTGGAACTGTAGCTCCATCAGAAGCCGTGGCATAAATCCGTTTTGCTATGTAATCACCTGGATTGTGGCCAGAGGGAACCTCTTGCTCTTTTCGCAGTTCTCGTGTTCTTTCTGCCATGTCATAATCAAACACCCGTTCTGGCGTAGCCATCGATGAATAAGAAAAGCGTAATAGCGCTGTTCTATATTCATAGCCACCCAATAAACCCAAGCTATAGGCATCTTCATCAAAATCAATAGTATGCGATAACCGCGAGGCGAATTCTGTGATGACAATTTTTGGCAACCCATCAACCCGTTCAATCCGAGCCCAAAAATCTTCAAAAATTTGCAGCCCCAACATCAAACATCCCGGTTGATGGGCAACTATTTCAACCCAATTTTCCCGACCTGGTTTTACAATAGGCGTTGTCACAATTTTAAAATCTTCAGCACCATCCATATTAGTTAGAATGATCAATTGATCCTCGTGATGTGCGACTTCGTATTCATGTTCTATTTGACGAGGCTCAACAACCACCGGGTTAGCATCTAATGCATCAGCATCGATTAAATAAACTTCGGATGTCTGGTGATCATGTGCTTGTATGAGAATAAATTTACCACTTTTTGTTTTATCAATTGAGACAAAAAAACCCGCATCAGCTTCACAATAAATCTCTTGGTCGTTATCTTGTGATGTTCCCAACGTATGGCGCATAACTGCATAAGGGCGATGATTATCATCCAAAATTGTATAATATAAGGTTTTATTATCATTAGCCCATTCAAGCCCTCCATGAGCCCCCGTGATTAGATCATCCAAATCTATATTTGTGGCTATATCTCTAATTTTTATAACATAAATTTCAGACCCGTTTATATCTACGCAATAGGCTAAACGTTTATGGTCAGAACTATGTGTCACACTCATCAACTTGAAGAATTTTTCCCCCTTTGCTTCTGTATCACCATTTAATAAAACTTCCCTACCACCTCCTGTTTTCAGTTCACGTAAAAATTGTGGATGCTGACCACCAGTGACAAATTTACTAAAATACACATAATCTCCATCTGGAATCGGAACAGACGAATCATCTTCTTTAATCCGCGCCTTCATTTCTTCAAATAAAATCAAAGTTAAATCTTCCTGTGGGGCCAAGACCTCTTTGCTATAGGTGTTTTCAGCTTCTAAATATTCGCGAATACCTTTTTGAAGAACGCTTGGATCCTGCATCACTTGTTGCCAGTTTTCATCTTTCATCCACGCGTAATCATCGCTTAGAATGACACCGTGTTGTGTAACAGAAGATGGGCGTTTATCTGCGAGGGGTGGTTTAAGGCTCGGTTTAGGCATAACGAGGTTCTCCAATTTATTACAATAAAGATAATCCGCAAGGCAGGGAGCTTAAAACCCAATATTTATTTTTTGAGAGATTTCTCAGCAATGTCATAAATTTCAGCTCGAATCAGACCTTCATTGGATTCGTCCGCAAGGCGCATATACCATTCGTCTGGTGGTGTTTTGCCTTTTCGGTGACCCCAGGTCACATTGCGCAGTAGAGCTTCTGCTTTTGGGTTAATGGCATTTGGTATTTGAACGTTATTTATTTTACCCCAAACCCCCGCCCAACAGCGACTAACACTGAACGGGTTATATCCACCACCACCTGAAACCAATAAGGGAAAGGCAAGCTTTTTCAATTGTTCAACAACGCGCCAAAGGGCTCGGTTGGACAAATCTAATTTACTTTGCGGATCATCAGACAAAGCGTCAGCTCCACATTGTAAATAAATCACTTCTGGGGAAAAGCTACTAATTAGTGGCAATGCGACGGTATCAATCAAATAATTAAATTCCGTATCGTTCAGGCCTTCAGGAACCGGTAAATTTCTGGCCTCACCCCCAGCACGATCTTCAACAGAGCCTGCCGCACCCAGCTTTATGTTACGACTTTGGGGCCAGCGACCATGCTCATGGATTGACAACGTAAACACCCTGTTTTCTTCATGAAATGCCAACTGGGTACCATCGCCAAAATGTGCATCAATATCCAAATAAAAGACACGCCTTGCGCCCCTTTCTAAAAGATTTTTAATAGTCAGAACTGGCTCATTTAAATAACAAAACCCACTGGCTTTACTAGCTAAGCCATGGTGTTGGCCTCCAGCAACATTAAATATACAGTCCGCTTTACCGGACATCAAAAGGGCTGCTGCCATTAAGCCACCACCACACGCAGTTGCTGGACGACGGAACATTTCTGGGTAAATAGGATTTCCATTTTTACCAATATTATAACGAACCTTATCAGCTTCAGATGGTGCTGAAATTTCTGCACTAATTAATGACTGAACGTAGTCAACGTCATGAAAATTTGTAAGCTCAGCAATCGTTGCTTGCCTACTTTCGATGTAATTGGTCGCATCCAACCACCCCAAGGCGCGCACTAGGTCAGTTGCTAAAGACACACGTGGGATCGCCAAGGGATGGCCAACGCCATACGAAGAGCTTCGGTATATAGAGTGGCTGATGAAAATAGGTTTTGTCATAAAAGGTTAGCTTAATACAATTGAAACATCTCTAGCACGTCAACTGATTATCGTCTTTTAAAGATTTTTTCCAATGTTATCTTCTATATTATACATTAAACATACAATTTTAGGGGTTCCAGTAAATGTTTGAAATTTGGGTGCCTATAAGCATTGCTGCCGCTTTTTTACAAAATGTTCGTTCCGCACTGCAAAAGCATTTAAAAGGACGCCTTAGTACGTCGGGTGCTACAATGACCCGTTTTATTTATGCCATTCCCTTCGCTGCCCTTTATGCCTATTCACTAAATACCTGGGGCGGTTTCGATTGGCCAAAACCCAATAGTCGCTTTGTCGTTTATATGATGACCGGTGGCTTAACTCAAATTAGTGCAACAGCTTTATTGGTTTATCTATTTTCGTTTCAGAATTTTGCCGTTGGAACAACGTTTTCAAAAACTGAAACTGTCCAAGCTGCTATTTTTGGCGCTTTTGTCCTCAGCGACCCCTTGAGCTTAGGTGCCGTTTTTGCTATTTTTATAAGCTTAATAGGCGTTGTTGTGTTATCCGTGGCCCGAGAAAGTACGATGACGCTACGCACGGTTTTAACTTCATGGACCGGAAAACCTGCCCTGATTGGATTAGCGTCAGGGGCATGCTTCGGTATTTCAGCTGTCAGCTACCGCGCCGCATCATTATCGTTGGGTGGCGAAGGTTTCTTAATGCAAGCCGCCTTTACTCTGGCCTGTGTAACAATTTTCCAAACCTGCGTGATGACTGCATATTTAATCATTCGTGAACCAGCAGAATTAATGCGTGTCCTAAAGTCATGGAAAATCAGCATGTGGGTTGGCTTGTCTGGCATGGCAGCATCGGCCGGTTGGTTTACTGCAATGACAATACAGAACGCCGCTTATGTTCGCGCGCTTGGGCAAATAGAGCTGTTGTTTACCTTTGCCGTATCCTTATTATTCTTTAAGGAACAAACAAACGTCAAAGAAATCAGTGGGATTCTTTTGGTTTGTAGTGGGATTCTTATTCTTTTGCTTTACGTTTAACGACCCTAATGGGAGCCTTTTGGCAATTTAGCCTTGCGAATTCGTGAAAAATAACGATCATGTGTCGCTTCTCACCTCAACTAGATTAAGAGCACACCCCACCATGAGTAGCAAAACAGAGATCACAGCTATTATAGAAAACTGCCTTGAAGATGCGACCTTCAGTGAACTTCCTAATCATGAACAAGGAAAAGTTAGGGATTCTTATAGCCTGACTGATGGCCGCCGGGTGATGATATCAAGCGATCGCCAGTCAGCTTTCGATCAGGTTTTAGCCGCTGTACCTTATAAGGGCCAGGTTCTTAATCAAGTGGCACAGTTTTGGTTTGAGCAAACAGCTGACATTTGTCCAAATCATATCCTTGAGGTCCCCGACCCAAATGTTGTTATAGCCAAAAATTTAGAAATGCTGCCCATTGAAATGGTGGTTCGTGACTATATGACTGGCTCAACAGAAACATCCATTTGGCCAATGTATGAGCGTGGCGAACGGGTTCTGTATGGGCACGTATTCCATGAAGGCTTATCTAAAAACCAAAAACTACCGGCAACCATTATCACGCCAACGACTAAAGCAGCCCAAGGCGAGCATGACGCACCAATCACGGCGGATCAAATTCTAACACAAAACTTACTAAGTGAGGCACACTGGAACGAGGTTTCAAAAAAATCACTCGCTCTTTTTTCCCGGGGACGTGAAATTGCAGCTCAAAATGGATTAATTTTAGTTGATACAAAATATGAATTTGGTTTGGATGAAAACGGTGTGGTTACCATAGCCGATGAAATCCACACCCCAGATTCCAGTCGGTATTGGATTGCATCCTCTTATGCAGATCGTCTAGCTCAGGTCAAAGAGCCAGAAAGCTTAGATAAAGAGTTTTTACGTCTTTGGATTGCCGAGCGATGCGACCCGTACAAAGATGCAATCCCTAATATTCCTAATGAGACTATTATCGAGTTTAGCGAAAAGTACATTCGTTTGTACGAACAAGTGACGGGCCAAGCTTTTATTAAACCGGGCCTTAATATATCGGCACGAGATCGCATTCAAAGAAATCTAGTGAAAGCCCTACCTACCTATTTTTGATTCCCATCAACATAAAGCCAGTTCAACTAATCCCTATTATAGTATGAACTATATTATATATGGTTCTGTCAGCAGGCGAAACAAGCTGAGTAGTTGTCGCATATTTGTATGAGCTTAGTACCAAGCTATTAACATTCAACAACATTTACAGCCAATCCACCTTGGCTAGTTTCTTTGTATTTGCTTTGCATGTCTTCACCCGTTTGACGCATTGTTTCAACAACGACGTCAAGAGAGACGAAGTGAACCCCATCCCCTTTTAAAGCTAAAGAAGCTGCATTAATTGCTTTTACAGCACCCATAGCATTACGCTCTATGCACGGAATTTGGACTAATCCGCCAATAGGATCACATGTCATGCCCAAATGATGCTCCAAGGCAATTTCTGCTGCATTTTCAACTTGCTCATTGCTGCCGCCAAATGCCGAGCACAAACCTGCCGCCGCCATGGCAGACGCAGAGCCAACTTCTCCCTGACACCCAGCTTCTGCACCAGAAATTGATGCATTCAATTTAATTAGTGACCCAATAGCAGTTGCTGCCAGCATAAACGTTCTAACGCCTTGTTGATCGGCGCTTGGGCAAAATTCCAAATAATACCTGATCACAGCAGGAATCACGCCTGCCGCACCATTTGTCGGAGCTGTGACAATCTGACCTCCAGACGCGTTTTCTTCATTAACTGCTATAGCATACAGACTAATCCAGTCCATGCATTCATGAGGCAATTTGTCGTTAGACCCTTTGTTTTTAAGTAATTCCTCATGGATCAGCTTGGCCCGCCGGCGTACCTTTAACCCCCCTGGCAAATTCCCCTCACCAATTAATCCTCGCTCCATACAGCTATGCATAACGGTCCAAATATTGTCAATTTTAGCCAATATTTTTTGCTCTGGTTGCTGAGACATCTCATTTGCCAGAACCATTTCGGATATGGTTAAACCAGACGTATTACCCATTTCAAGCATCTGAACGGAGGATTTAAAACCATAGGGAGCCCCCGGCATTAATTCACGCGCAACTTTTTGATCTTTAAGTTCTTGTTCCGTCGCGATGAAACCACCCCCAACAGAATAATAAACTTCATCAGAAATCACTTTTCCATCCACATCAATTGCAAAAAACCTCATGCCATTGGAGTGACCCAATAAAGGTTCACCGTAATCAAAAATCAGATCCGTTTCCCTGTTAAATTTAATTTGGTGCCCACCAGCTAGCTTTATGGTTTTCATGTTCTCAATATCACTGATTATACCTGCTATCTGATCTGGCTTGATAGAGTTTGGAGTTTCGCCACTAAGGCCTAATAATATTGCATTGTCGGATCCGTGCCCAACACCGGTAAATGCCAACGAACCATAAAGTCTAGCTTCAATGCGCCGAACTGATACTAGCTTACATTGCTTGGCCAGCAAATTAATAAAACTGCGGGCAGCGACCATTGGGCCAACAGTGTGCGAACTTGACGGTCCAATTCCAACTTTAAAGAGTTCAAATACACTATAGGACATATTATTGATTTCCTGTCTTCTGGGATCCAAGTATGTCACCTTACACCCATCATTATACATGCACCAAGGAAACACTAATGATCGTAGTTATTTTCGAGGTCGAACTATTAGCCAAAAAAGCAGATCGATACTTTGAGCTGGCCAAGGAATTAAGCAAACATCTCTCCAAAATAGATGGGTTCATATCAATTGAACGATTCCAAAGCTTAACTAATGAGGATAAGTTTGTTTCCCTATCCTATTGGCGCGACCGAAAAGCAGTGGATCAGTGGTACAATAAACCCAAACACGCCGCCGCCCAATCGGAAGGCCGTTTAGATATCTTCAAAGATTATCGAATTTGCGTTGCCGACGTGTTCCGAGATTATGACCAATCGACTGGACGGCCTAACGTGTACGAAAGTTAAATATGACAACTTTAAGTATGTGATCCCTTCCAAGCTTCTTAAATCACTATAGTTTCTAGATATTAGCGCATCTAATCCATTAACCTTACTCCAATACACAATTGGCCATTTTCATTAGCTTCTGACAAATAGAACCAAAAGCCACTAATGCCTTGATCACACCCTCAATATCAAAAAGTAAATGCTGAAAGATATAGATTCCACTAATAACCATCTAATGAATGAGAAATCTCTCTATCTTTTGCAATTTGGGTTGGTGATAAAAATATATGTTGAGCCTTTGCAATCAAAAGGCCAAAATTTCTGAGTTTTTATAAAAGGGCTTACTTTACCCCTGTCCAAGCACCACTTAATTTCTATATATAAAATATGTAACCTCAAGCTACATTATCTCTCTATCAGCAAATCAGACTGCTACTAATCTAGCTTAAAATTTTAGTATACTACCCACTCTCTTCAAAAATTTCAGCCACACCTATCCGTGCACCTTAATTTTATCAACTCTAAGTGACCCGCTCCATACCCTCAATAACTTAT
>Ga0114999_10010365_pt1 | contig 10101 bp, 9 predicted proteins | sample ArcticOcean_MG_C_3_FD_89820 | JGI IMG/M metagenome (GOLD analysis project Ga0114999, IMG submission 89820) | Marine microbial communities from western Arctic Ocean - ArcticOcean_MG_CB8_126 | ecosystem: Environmental > Aquatic > Marine > Oceanic | place: Arctic Ocean: Canada Basin | collected... | reverse complement strand
ATCAGGTGGTGCGTCTAGTCTCATTTGGTGAGCCGCCCGAGTATATTCGAAAAGTGCACGAAGCCTGCCTTGACGCTAAGCGGGCCGCCCTGGCGGGAATACGGCCCGGCGAGACATTCACCTCGGTGGCCGAGGCGATAAACGGGGCGCTTGAGAAACATGGCTACCCGATGAAGGGGGTCGGCAGCGCGCACACCACGGGGCTTGACCTGAGTGAGTCCATCATGAATATCGACAATCAGCGGGTTATCGAGCCGGGGCTGCTTCTCACGGTGCATCCGATGACGGCCACCGGGGACTGGCGCCAGCTTTTTGTAGGAGAGTCGTATTTCCTCCATTCCGACAGGCTTGAGATGTTGAACGATTGCGATGAGGAGATCGCCATTGTGAATTAGTTGTGAAACATGAAAAGCGGCAATTTGAAACAACTGTAATCATCTGCTGACTATTTTTAGGATTTGGCGCGGCGTGGCTTGCTTGCCCGCCGCCGGACAGGAGGCGTGAATGTTTGTTGATGCGTATATGACCGAAGAGCAGCTGGCACTGCAAAAACTGGCCCACGAATTTGCAGTAAAGGAAATTCGTCCCATCGCCATGGATCTGGATCACGATCCCGATCCAGCCAAGAGCGCTTACATGGACTCTCTGCTTGAGAAAGCCGATGCCGCAGGCTTCCGGACCATGTCTGTCCCCGAGGAATATGGCGGCGGCGGAATCGGTAGCCTGTTCACCCATTGTGTCGTGGGCGAGGAACTCGGCTGGGGCGACCGGGGCGTGGTGGGCATGCTCCTTTCCTGCGCGAAGATCACCCACCTCCTCACGGCGGAGGCCCTGGCCTCCAAGGAGCAGCGCGACAAATGGCTAAAGGCCTTCGTTGATGATCCGACCTTCATGATTACCCAGGCTATGACCGAGGACGACACGGGTTCTGAAAATCTGCTGCCCTACGACGGGGTAGACGGCGGTTTCCGAACGCGGGCAGTTCGCGAGGGTGACTTTTATATTGTGAACGGCAGAAAGCGATTTGTCTCTAATGTTGGCTACGCAAAGCTGAATTTCGTTTATGTGCGTACGGATCCGACTAAAAATATTCTCGATGGCTCGACCCTTTTGATGGTGCCGATCGACACGCCGGGGCTCTCCTTTGGCCGGGTGCACGACAAGATGGGCTACCGGCTGAATCTCAACAGAGAAATGATATTCGAGAACGCGAAGGTGCCTGTCGGAAACCGCCTCGGGCCTGAGAACTATGGCGTCGTGAATATCAACAGCCACCTCCGGGGCGGCGACAGCCTAATCAACGCGGCGGCGATGGTGGGGCTGGCTCGTGCGGCCTACGAGGCGTCGCTCGAATACGCGAGCAACCGCAAGGCGAGCGGGAAACTGCTCATCCACCACCAAGCCATCGGCCTCAAGCTCGTCGAGATGTATACTCAGATCAACGCTGCCCGAGCCTATATCTGGCAGGCTTCTCGGCAGATCGACAACCGCGACAAGTTGCCCGTCGATTTGAAAATGGCGGGCTCGGCGAGTTATTTCGCCCACGAGGCGGCCTGCGACGTAACGCGGGCGGCGATGGAAATACATGGCGGCATGGGCGTCATGCGTGAGTTGCCCATCGAAATGTATCTGAGAAACGCCTACAACATGCTTCACAGCGACGGCGGGATCATCATGAAAAAGCTCAAAGTAATGCGAGGTCTGGGCATTGAAGCGGGTCTCGGAACGGGCAACTAGACAATATTTGTCTAGGAAAAATCCTTCGAGGCTGTTCTTAAATCCCATTACCCGGGATGTCTTCGAAATATAGTCGGTGAATTTCAGATATGTTCGTGCCCTCCAAGGGCCGTAGCGGTGTAGAAAGGTTGAAATTTATTTTGCGGTTCGGTGGGGTAAGCGTTCTTTCTAGATGATGAGGTTAGTGTTGCTTCATTACCAGCTGAATAAACTGGTGCATGAAATACAGCTTCCCGACAGGCGGGCTATGTTTGATCGGGACCCCGAGGCGTTTATCGATGGGTTCAATCTTTCTCCCAAGGAATTCGCCGCCGTGAAAGACGGCGATGTTCGGGCGCTCTGGAACATGGGGGTTAATCCGTATCTCCTTCGCGTATATCAAATCTGGAAGGGAATTAGTGACGATGACTACAGGGCCGCTCTTGAGGGTCTTTCTTTTTGAGCCTCAGGGAGGGGTGAGCTAATGGCTGAAGTTGTTGGCGTTTTCGCGGCCACCCATACCCCGCTGTTTCTTTTGCGGCACGATGATCCCGCGCAGGAAGTGCTCGACGAGGTTTTTGCCTGCTACGAGGGCATCGGAAAAGCGATGCTGGATCGTGGGGCCGAGGTGCTCATCGCTTTTGGAAATGATCACCTACACTCCCTGTTTCTAGATCGGCATCCCTCGCTGGCCGTCGGTGTACAACCCGTGTTTCGTAATGTGGCGAGCGAGGCATATATGCCCGAGCCCGAAGGTGGCCGGAAGGGAGACCCGGGACTCGGTCTGCATCTGGTCAACGAGCTTTTGCAAAGCGACTTCGATCCCGCGATGTGCCAGGAAATCGAGCTCGATCATTCGATAGTCTCCCCGCTTGTCCTGATGGGCGACCCGGCGATTCCGTTGGTGCCGATACTCCAGAATACGGTGGCGCCGCCTCTAGCCCCGGCCCGCCGGGCCTATCAGCTTGGGATTGCCGTGCGCCGAGCGGTTGAGACTTACAATAAGGTGGAGCGGGTGGCCGTTTTGGCGACCGGCGCGCCGGCTCATTGGATCGGCACCCCCGAGCTTGGCCGTATTGACGAAGAGTGGGACATGTCGGTCATCCGGCCGCTTGAGGCGGGTGATGCAAAGAGTCTTACCGGGTGGAGCCAGGAGCAGATCGATGCCGGCGGAAACGGCGGAAACGAGATTCGAAACTGGATTGCCGCCGCCGCGATGGCGGGCGACACAAAGGCGAAGCTTCTCTGCTATTGCCCGGAGCCAAAATGGTTCGTGGGTGTGACGGTGCTCGAATGGCCGGTTGGGCCCGCTCTCAAGTAATCCCTTTGAAAAACCTTATCGACTGTTCCTGATGGCCCTCAAGACAGCCTCGGGTGTAGCCGGAAGGTCGTTGATCTCCGCGCCAATGGCATCGCAGAGCGCGTTCACGACGGCGGGCGCCGTCGGGTTCACTGATGGCTCGGCCACGCCCTTGACCCCGAAGGGGCCTCTGGGTTCGTTGGTCTGGACGATAATTGAGGTGAATTTCTCCGGCATGTCTATCGGGGTTGGGAGCAGGTAGTCCATGAAATAGGGATTCTGCACCCGCCCGTCCTTCATCTGAATTTCTTCCATAAGCCCCAAGCCGTAGCCCATGCTTGAGCCCCCTTCAATCTGGCCCTCGACGTTCATCGGATTGATGGCAGTTCCCACGTCGTGTGAAGCAGCGAGATGGAGAACGCGGTACTCACCCGTTTCCATGTCCACCTCGACCTCTGCGCACTGGGTGGCGAAGACGTAGCACTCGAAGCCTTTGCCCTGATGGGTTGCCTTGTCCACGCCGAGGTCCTTCGACACATGGGTGCCCTCGCTGATGACCAGCTCGGACGCCTTGTGACAGGCCATGGCAACCTCTTTAAGTGGAATCTTCCGATCCGGCGATCCCTCGACGTAGACCATGCCTTCTTTTATCCGGAGGTCCTCCAGAGCGGCTTCGAACATGCCAACGGCTTTTTCGAGAAGCTGTGCCTTCACCTTGCCCACCGCGATCTTGACTGCCTTGCCGCCAAGATGGGATATGCGGCTACCTGTTGACCCCGGATCGAAGGGGCAGACCGAGGTGTCCCCGTTGATGAGAGAAACGTGCTCCATTGGGATGCCGAGTTCCTCGGCGGCCACCTGTCGGAGGACAACGTTTGAGCCCTGTCCAACGTCGGTAATGCCGACGATGACGGTCAAGGTGCCATCCTCGTTCACGCGGGAGAAGGCACCGCTGGGTGTGGCGTTGCCAAAGCCGGCGACCGGATAAATCATGGCGGCCATCCCGCGTCCCTGGCGTTTTGTGCCGCAGGGGGATTTAGCGCCGCGACCGATGTTCTCCCAGTCTACCGCCTTCGTGGCGGTGTCCATCGTCTCGCTGAGCCCGCAACTCGTGATGGCGTCGCCGCTATGGGCCGGGTCGCCTGTTTTCATGGCGTTGCGGCGCCTGAATTCAAGCGGGTCCATGTTCAGTTTTCGGGCGATGAGGTCCATGTGGCGCTCGCAGGCATAGCATGTCTGGGTGGCGCCGAATCCTCGGACGGCGCCGGCGAATCCGTTGTTGGTATAAGTGAGGGTGAATTCAGAGAGGATGTTGTCGATTTTGTAGGGGCCGGGTCCCATGAGCGCCGCCTTGGCGGCTACACCACCGCCAGCCGAGGCGTAGGCCCCGCCGTTCAGGAGCAGCTTGATCTCGACGGCAGTGATTTTTCCGTCCCGTGTCACGCCGGTCTTGTAGTTCATCTTGAAGGGATGGCGCACTGTCGAGGCAGTGAATTCCTCCTCACGCGACATGCGGAACTTCACTGGCCGCCGGGTGCGCATGGCGCATATGGCGGCGAAGGCCTCGAGCATGATCTCGTGCTTGCCTCCGAAGGCTCCACCCGCGGTGGCGCTCAGGACGCGCACTTTCGTGAGGGGCAGGTCGAGCACTTTGGCCAGGTCGCCCCGGATGCGAAACGGAGTTTGGGTAGATACGTGAAGAGTCAGGCGACCCGTACTTTCCATCTGGGCCATGCACAGATGCGGTTCGATCGAGGCGTGCTCTTGCGCCTGGGAGTTGTAACATGCCTCGACGATAAGGTCAGCCTCGGCGAATCCGGCCTCAACGTCGCCCCGGATTACTTTTCCTTCGGTGACGAGATTCCCTGTCGGATGCGTTTCGTGGACAAGAGGGCTGCCCTCTAGGAGGGCCTCCTCTGCGGTCAGCACGGTGGGCAAGTCTTCGTAATCGACCCGCACCAGCCGGGCCGCCTCTTCGGCTTCCTCCCAGCTCTCGGCGCAAAGCGCGACAACGGGGTCTCCTTCGTAGCGGACCTTGTCATCGCAGAGGAGGCGCTGGTCGGGAAACGAGGGGCCGTAGCGGTTGTTCGGAATGTCCTCGGCGCTGAGGATGCAGGCGACGCCTTTGGCGCGCGCAGCCTTGCTGGTATCCACGCTCAGGATGCGCGCATGGGGTCTTCCGGCGCGCACCACCGCCCCGTAAAGTAGCCGGCCCGGATCGATGTCCTCGACGAACTGGGCGTCGCCCGAGGCCATGTCATTTCCGTCTTCGCGAGGGAATCTTTTTCCGAGGATGTCTAGATTTTCCACTTCGAAGGTCTCCGTTATTTTAGAGGATGAAAAGGAAATGTTGGGACGAGACGAGACCTCCTTGAAAACGAAACTTATAATACCATATCCCGATGCTTGCCGTAGGTTGTAGTATAGATTGGGTAAAATTTTAAGTGGTTATTATTAAAGGACATAAATGTGCTGCGGCGAATTTGACCTTGACTCGTGGCAGCTTAAATCGGAAAATGAATGTTAACATGCAGGGCTACGCCGTGAGCAAGAGGGAGGACTACCTCGATATCTTCGGAGTTGCCGGACCCATCCTGTGCCCGAACGGCAACCTGCAGGCGATACGCGTGGCGACAATGCCTTATACCGGAGTCTCAAAAAATCGCCAGGACCAGATCGTTCGCAAGGTTGTTCAGACGTGATAGGAAATATCGGTGCTTTTCAGATTGCGGGCCAAGGACAATGAGATAGGTCACACGCGTGGCCCCGTGAAGAAAGAAACGCGCGCCGCTGGCGCATCAGCCTGGAATTTCATTTACTCCACTCCGCGTAAATTACAGGCGTCCAGCTGATGCACAAGCGGTGCGGGCGAGGTTAAAGATATAAGGAAAGGGGAGTGTTGTGGGAGAAGAATTGGCTACGAATGACGACAGGCCCGGAAGGCCGCCGTTTATTCTGGGCACGCCTGAGAAATATGACGCCGTTATCGCCGCACCCGAGAATCACGAAGTCGTCTTTCAAAACGATAAAGTCCGGGTGGTTAATGTGCTGGTGAAGCCCGGCGAGCGTGAAAACATGCACACCCACCGTTGGTCGAGTGTCTTTCTCATCAACAGTTTTCCGGAACTCAACTATTGTCTTGAGGACGGCACCTCCACCCCACGTACCGGCGTCCGCCGGGAGGGGGTGCCCGCCTGGATCGAGCTCGAGGGCATCCACGCGGTCGAGAATATCGACACCCGCCCGTTTGAGGGTGTTCGCATCGAACTGAAAGACTGATGGAAAAATGGACTTTTTTGATCTAAATAATCATGATTTCGAAGTAGTGAGCGGCCGCAAGCGGTTCATGTTCCTGGGTCATGATAGAAGGCCGCATTCTGGCGCGCTGAAACGCACGGCAGCTTTTAGCTGACTGGAGGGGTCATTTTGAAGCCAATGAATCTGCTCTTCATCATGTCTGACGAGCACAGCGTCAAGGCGTCGGGTTGCTACGGCCACCCGATCGTGAAAACGCCTAACATCGACGGGCTGGCTGCCTCAGGTACCCGCTTTGAGAACGCCTACACGAACTGCCCCATCTGCACGCCGGCGCGCGCCGGATTCGCCACTGGGCGCTACATCCACGAGATCGGCAACTGGGACAACGCCCACCCCTACACGGGCGAGGTGCAGGGATGGGGGCACCGCCTTCAGGACAACAACGTTCCTGTCATTTCCATCGGAAAGCTTCACTACCGGAACGCGACCGACCCCACCGGATTCGATGAGCAGGTGGTGCCCATGCATGTGCGCGAAGGGGTGGGTAGCCTGCCGGGCTCGGTCCGCAATCCGCTTCCGGTGCAGGGGGCGAGGGCGCTTGCCCGAGAAATCGGGCCGGGGCCGACGAGTTATTCGAACTACGATCTCGACATTACTGAAAAAGCCTGCCACTGGCTCGAAAATGTTGCACCCGAGAAAACCGGCAAACCTTGGATGACGTTCGTCTCAATGGTGAGTCCTCATTTTCCGATGATGGCCCCCCAAGCGTTTTACGACATGTACCCGGTGGACGAGATTCTCCTGCCCAAGATGCATCCTGCCCGGGAGGGGGAGCGCCATCCCTGGATTGATGCATTCAGAAATTGCATTGATTCGGATCATTATTTCGACGACAAAAAGCGCCGAATTGCCATCGCCTCGTATTTCGGCCTCTGCTCGTTCCTCGACCACAACATCGGCCTGGTTCTGGAGAGTCTCGAAAAATCGGGTCTGGCGGATTCGACTCGAATTATTTATGTCTCGGACCACGGCGAGAACCTGGGCGCACGGGGCACCTGGGGCAAGGGGACGATGTACGAGGAGTCCGCTGCCATCCCGCTTATATTGTCCGGGCCGGATGTCCCCGAAGGAAAGGTGGTGTCCACCCCGGTATCGCTGGCCGACTTTTACCAGACGATTCTGGAGGCGGTGGGTGTCGAGCCCAATGAATACGACGCCGGTCTTCCGGGTGAGTCCTTGTACGGTTTTGCCCAGGGGCCCGATGAGCCGGATCGGACCGTGTTCAGCGAATACCACGCCGCCGGGGCCGATTCGGCCTCCTATATGATTCGCCGGGGAAAATTCAAGTACATCCACTATGTGGATTACGCGCCCGAGCTTTTCGATCTCAAGGCCGACCCCGAGGAGTTGAATGATTTATCCGCGAGCCCGTTGAATCAGGCGACGCTTGAAAAGATGGAGTCAGAACTCAGGCGTATTCTCGACCCTGAGGAAATGGATCGCCGGGCGAAGGCGGATCAAGCGGCGCTGGTCGAGTTGCACGGAGGGCGCGAGGCAGTCATGAGCAAGCCCGCAGGCGCGACGCCGACACCGGGCTAGTACGCCGCGCCGACGATTATTAGATCTCGCTAAACCTTTATCCCATGGAAAACGCTACAACGGAGCAGGAGGAATATATGAGCGAGTGTCCAAATTATTTCTGGCCGTGGTTTTCTGAGGAAGAATATCAAAGGCGCTACGCGCTCATCCGCGAAGGAATGGCGGCAAAGGGCCTCGACTGTCTTCTGGTCTACGGAGTCAGCCGGGGGATGGGCATGGAGCCCGGCCAGACGAACGTTGTCTATCTCTCTAGTGTCGCGTCCTGGAGCCAGACCTACCTCGTATTTCCGCTAAACGAAGACCCGACCATGTTCATCATGAGCGCTAATCAGGTCAAAAATATCCGCGACAACTCGGTCATCAAGGACGTTCGGCCCGGCGGCACGTTCACGCGCACCGGCGGCATGGGCGGATCGGCGGGCCCGGTGGCCGAGCGCCTCAAGGAACTCGGTCTTGAAAAAAAGCGGGTCGGAATCGTCGGTGACTCAGGGTGGCTCAACATCAATTTGCCCCACGAGGCGCATGTACTCATCACCGGGGCGCTTCCCACAGCCGAATTTGAGGTTGTCACCCAGTGGTACGAGAATCTTCGCCTGGAGAAAAGCGAGGAGGAAATCGCGCGCATGCGCCAGTCGGCGGCTATTACCGATGCCGTTTACGAGGTGATGGTGGATGCCACCCGGCCGGGTGTCCGCCCGTGTGATTTGTATAACCTCATGGGGCGCACCGCGCTTGAAATGGACGCGCGGCTGACGCTGGGCCATGTGGGCCGGACCCCGATGAGTGACCCCGATATGGATTATCCCCATTACTATCCGCTCACCACCCCCATCGAAATGGGCGACGTGGTGATGACCGAGGTGTCGGCGGGAATTGGCGGCTATTACGGAAAGATCTGGGGCACATTTTTCATGGGTGACCCGACGCCCGAGTACGAAAAACTCTTCGCCCTGGGCGTCAAGACCAGCCACGATCTTCACGCGGCCATCAAGCCGGGGGTCCGGGTCGGAGATCTCACCTCAATCTGTCTCGACGATACTCACAACGCGGGCTACAAGGCGAAGACCAGTATCACCGGCTGGTCCACCTGGAACGAGCCCCCCGACGTTCGCGGCGCGGGGGGCAGCGTGACCGACTCTGATTTTGTCTTCCGGAAAAATACCTGCCTCAGCGTAACGGGCTGGCCCTCGAACGAGGACGAGTCAATGGGCATCTGGCTGGGGGACGTCTGCCTCGTCACTGACAACGGAGCCGAGAATTTTCAGAAATACCCGATCCGCGAGATCCACGTTGTTAAGTGAAATTTTGCTATTTGTGATGAAAGGCTAATTAGTATAAATAAACGCAAAATAAGCCATGAGAAAATTTAAAACAAACATAAAATCAATTCCTTATGTGAATTTCAATGGCTGGCATTTTGGATTTAGGTTTAATATTCTTTTTAGGTAGTTACCAGGAGAGGTGTGATTTTCATGGAACAATTAGCCCGATACCTTCTGTCTGAGTCGGACCCCTTAAATGCCGAAGATGCGGGTGTCAAGACTCTGATACGTGTGGCCCAGGCCGATATGTCTCAAGAGGATCAGATCAAAGCCAGAGAAGAGTATCTTAGCGAAGGCTGCTCTACGGAAACGGCCAACAAGCTTTTTCCTGACCTGCCGCTAATCCGATAATTGTCTGTTTCTTTTACTGTTAAATTTCCTGCTCTTAAATCTTAAAAAGCTTCTTCGCGTTGCCGGAGAGGATTTTTTCCTGATCTTCGAGGGAGAGGTCCGCGAGGCCGGGAATCTCCCGCGCGGGGCCTAGATCGCCCACGTCCCAGGGGGCGTCGGTGCCGTAGAGTATTTGATCCGCCCCGATGGTTCTGACGGCGAACTCGAGGCAATCGGCGTTGTGGATTACCGTGTCGTAATAGAATTTCGATAGATATTCATCGGACGATTTGGCGCCCTTGACCTTCGGCTCCCCGCGCACTTCCCAGCCGTGATCCCAGCGGCCCCTGATCCACGGGGTGAAGCCGCCTAGGTGGGCGAGAATAATCTTGAGATTCGGGAACCGATCAAAGACCCCGCCGAACATCAGGCAGGCGGCGGCGATGGTGGTGTCGGGCGGATTCGAGATGGGGTTGTGGTGGTAGTAGTCCTTCATCCTGTGTTCCCGGCCAATGATGTCGCCCGGATGAGGCCGCACCGGGACGCCGCGCCAGACCACGTCGTCCCAGAATATGT
>Ga0114999_10010363_pt1 | contig 10102 bp, 8 predicted proteins | sample ArcticOcean_MG_C_3_FD_89820 | JGI IMG/M metagenome (GOLD analysis project Ga0114999, IMG submission 89820) | Marine microbial communities from western Arctic Ocean - ArcticOcean_MG_CB8_126 | ecosystem: Environmental > Aquatic > Marine > Oceanic | place: Arctic Ocean: Canada Basin | collected... | reverse complement strand
GAAGATTTAAAAGAATATGACCTTGTTCTTACTGTTGGGATGGAAACTTTTGAGGAACTTTTTTACTGGGGAGATGTGATACTTGACCAAAATACAAAACTTATCCATATAGATCCTGTATACGATAAAGTAGGTCGCTCAGAACCAACTGATGTAGGAATAGTATCGAATTGCAAAACAGGATTAAATGCCCTTATAAATTCATTGACCAACAAATTAGACGCAAAATATATCATCAATAGAATTTCTTCAATAAAAACAAAGTCTGAAAATCAAAAATTAACATACCAAAAAAGTCTCGAAGAAACATGGGCCACTTTACCTATGACCCCTGCAAGAATGATGTATGAATTATCCCAAGCAATCCCTAATAATTCGATTATAGTTGATGATTCTATTAGTAGTAGAGTTCATCTTAAACAAAACTTCAAATCAGTAAAACGAAATGATATTAGAAGTGTACGTGGACAATCTATAGGTGGAGGTATCGGAGCAACTATAGGAACAAAATGTGCATTCCCAGATAGACCTGTGATTGGGATTATCGGAGACGGAAGTGCCATGATGACAATACAAGGGCTATGGAGTGCCGTAAATGACAAAATACCTTGCATATTTGTAATATGTAATAACGGGATGTATAGAGTATTAAAAGTAAATTACAAAATATATCAAACAGAGCTTTTAGGAGAATCAGAACCGGTAGCAGAAATGTTACCTCATTCTGACTTCAATGCTCCAATTAATATGTGCTATATTGCAAAAGGAATGGGATTAGAATGCGAAAACATAACTACCCCCGACCAAATAAAACCAGCATTACATAAGGCTTTAAAATCCGAAAAACCTTACTTGATTAATATATCAATAGACGGTTCTTTATAAAATTACCCTCTTCCGATATAGGGCATATTAGTTGCCATAATAGTTACCGTTTGTATGTTGGTATCCAAAGGTAAATTACTCATATGCAATATTGTACTTCCAGCATGGTCAACATTAAATGTAGGCTCTACCATTTTAGTTCCGTTTGACTGAAGGATACCTTCTTCCATCCTTTTAGTCAGTGGAGTTGAAGCATTACCAATATCAATCTGACTGCACGCAATATTATATTTCCTACAATCTAACGATATTGATTTAGTCAAACCTAATACTGCATGTTTTGTAGCAGTATATGCAACCGAATATGGCCTTGGGACGTATGCAGATATTGAGCCATTATTAATAATTCTTCCCCCCATTGGGGATTGTGATTTCATTATATTAATAGCATGTTGAGCACACAAAAAACTGCCAGTAAGATTTACATCTACAACTTTTTTCCAGTCTTCTAAAGACAAATCTTCTAATTCTACTAGCGGTGGAGCTCCAATGCCGGCATTATTAAATAAAATATCTAATCGTCCGAATTTATCTTTAGCTTTATTAAACAATTTACCAATAGATTTAACGTCGGACACATCTGATGGAACAATACAAATCTTCTCTTCCGAAGCTTTAGATAAACGGGCTGTTTCTTCTAGAGGTTCCAGTCGCCTACCAGATAAAGTTACTGAATATCCATCATTGAGCAAATGTATAGCCGCACTACGGCCTATTCCTGATCCAGCTCCTGTAATAAGAGCTACTTTATTATTTAAGTTCACAAATAAGCCTCCATATTAAATATAATCATTATTTCATCTTTAATATACTTGTTATATATAACATTATATTAAAGAAAACTTCTATAATCCTTATTATAGGAGTTTATATGCTGAAAAAAGAAATAGAAATCTTGCCCCTTAATCTACATTCGATATGGAGTAATCCGAAAATGTGGGGCCTAGCAACAGCAGAGACATTAGCTTGGGCTGGATTGTTTTATATATTCCCCGCATCTATCTTAAGATGGCACGCCATTTTTGGATGGAGCGTCAGTGAAATATCCTTCGGCATTACATTTGCTTTAATAGCGTCAGCTATAGGAGGGATAGCCTCAGGAAGACTAATTGACATGGGATGGGCTCGGACTTTGATGCCTTTTAGTATTATTATAGGTGGGCTGCTATTAGCCATACTTCCATCGATAAGCTATATATGGGAATTCTATCTTATTTGGTCATTAATCGGATTTTGCTTATCAGGATGCCTTTACCAACCATGTTTTTCTTATATTACTAAATTATATAAAGAACAAGCTAAATCTCCGATAGTAATGGTAACTCTATTTGCTGGATTCGCAAGCACAATCTGTTACCCAGTATCCACTAAATTATCCAATGAATATGGATTCGACAATAGTATTTATATCATTTCCTCTGTCTTATGTGTCATAGTAGCTCCATTGATGTGGTATTCAATGTATCCTTCAAAATCAATAAGTGCCAAAAAAGAACCACTCCAAATAGATTCGATAAAAACCAGTGTCCCTCCTATATTGTCTAATCCAATATTCTGGGGACTTCTAATGACTTTCGGGGCTTTCTCTGCAAATCAAGGAATGATAATAAGTCAAATATTCCCCTTACTTGAAAGTCAATCTCTTACATCAAATCAAATACTTTTATTTGCGTCTTTAATCGGGCCAATGCAAGTTACAGCACGATTGATATTCTTTTTAATTGAATACGTTACTAAAAAAGAATTGCCTATATCCCTTATCTGCGCAATATGTTTAGCTATGATGAGCATTTCTAGTTTCATCGTGGTTATTAATACCACTTCAGTATTTCTCATATCTTTCTTTATAATATTCCAAGGTGGCCCTTACGGTATGGCTAGCATATTAAAACCGCTACTAACAGCTCAGTTAATAGGGAGAATAAATTTTGGGCTCTTATCTTCTATGATTGGAATTGGCGTAGTATTAGGCTCTGCATCAGGCCCGGGAATAGCTGGGTGGGTTGCCGAAAAGTCGAATTATAATACAGTTTTACTTGTAACCTCATGTATCGCTTTAGCTGGCTTAGTGTTCTTGACCTCTACTTTACTAATAAATAAATATCAAAAAAATGTGGGATGCTAATGAGTAATATACTGATAAAAAACAGCACTATATATGATGGGACAGGAATCCCTCCATTCAAAGCAGACATTTTAATAAATAACGATAAAATAGTACAGATCGGAAACCTTGAAAACATATCAGATGCATATACAATTGATGGGACTGCCTTAGCCTCATGTCCCGGATTTATCGATACTCATGCTCATTCAGATGCTGCTCTTTTAAATAATCCATTTCACGAGCACTCTTTAAAGCAAGGAATAACAACTGAAATACTGGGACAAGACGGTTTATCATATGCTCCTTTATCTAAGAGCAATTATTTACTGAATTACGATTATTTATCCGGATTACTAGGAATACCTCCTAATAATTTAGATATGTCATCCGTAAGTAATTTTAAATCCCATTATCACAACAAAGTATCAATTAATACTGCTTATTGCATCCCACATGGTGCGATAAGATTAGAAAGTGTTGGATTTAAAGACACTCCATTAATTGATAATAATCTCCAAAATGCAAAAACTCTTATTCGAGATGGAATGGATCAAGGTGCTGTAGGAATGGCAACAGGTATGTCATATTTCCCAAATGCCTGGAGTGATACAAAAGAACTCATAGAATTATGCAAAGTAGTTGCAGAAAAAGACGGGGTATATGTAACTCACCTTAGGGATAAAAATACAGATCGCGCATTTGGAGGTGGATGGGTTAAAGAAGCTCTAGAGATATCTCGTAGGAGCGGTGTTAAATTACATTTTTCACATTATCGTACTGACAAACACACAGCAGGAAATATCAGTAACAAAATGGAGTTAATCGATTTAGCTATATCTGAAGGCCTAGACATAACGTTAGAACTTTACCCCTACCCAACCGGCAGCACTTTTCCACTAAGTTTTTTGCCGAGTTATGCTCATGAAAATGGTATCCCGGGCGTCATGAAATTATTGTCAAACAATTCATCTAAATCAGAACTTGCTCATTATTTAGATAACGAGTTTACTGGTCCAATAGATGAAGCAATTATATCCTATGCTCCTACAATCCCAACATTAGAAGGCAAGTCACTTGTTTATATAGCGAAAGAAAACGAAACGTCTCTTGGTATGACTATATGCAATTTACTATTAGAAACAAGATGCCAACTGGGTTACTGGGGAACTCCTCCAAAAAATATATCAACATGGAATCAAATAAATATAGACATAATGAATCTATTGTCGCGAGATGACTACATGGTTGGAAGTGATTCTATCCCATTAGGGCGATACCCTCACCCAAGAGCTTATGGAACTTTCCCAAGAATAATAGGCAGATTCCAACGTAAATATAATGTTATGAAACTAGAAGAAACTATCCAACGTATAACAGACAATCCTGCTCAAAGATTTAAATTAACTAATAGAGGGCGTATTAAAAAAGGATACTTTGCTGATATAGTTTTATTCGACCCAGAAACAATTATTGATAATTCCACTTATGATGATCCGAAGCAATATCCTACTGGAATACCGTACGTCATAGTAAATGGTGAAATAGCTATTGAAAAAGGAACGGTACAGAACTCGACTTCAGGAAGAGCTATACCATAAGTTCTACTCTGTCCAATTTAACACGAATTGCCGTTGAATTTCTGTTTCTGGAGAGGCTCTAAAATCTCCAGCTACTCCCTTACGTAAGTGGGGAATATAATCTAGGGCTTCTTGATTTGTCATACCATGCCTAATTAAATAACACGCTACAACAATCCCTGTCCTCCCTAAGCCTCGAAAACAATGTGCGTATACTAAGCTTTTATCAGAAATTTTTTGGTCAATCAAATCTAATATATCTTTCATGACAGAAACATTTGGTATATTTCTATCTATAATTGGAAACCTATAGTATTCCGTCCTTTTACCTCTCCGACGTCGTTCTCGGTGAAGCATCGGTTCGTAAACAGGCCTTTCGCCCTGAACAGTCAAATCTATAAATGTTGAAATACCAGAATCTAATAAGTGGGCTATTTTCCAAGAAGAAAAATTATTTACTTTTAATCCATAGCGACGCATAGCAACAAATTGATGTGCCAATGTAGCTATCGTAGTAGCCGGATTAAACGAGTATTGATTTCCGGGGTATTCTCCTGCTGCAAGCTTGTCTTTAATAACCCAATAAGAGAAAGGGGTTAAAAATGGTCTTTCTTTATCTAGTTTATTTCGTTTAAGAATCATAAAGTTAAGATATCATACTAGCGAGTTATTGTGAGGAGAAACCATTGCAAATCGATAAAAACAGCAATCTTGTCTGGATAGATCTAGAAATGACTGGTTTAGAGGAAGATAAACACGTAATTATTGAAATAGCTTCTTTAGTAACTGATTCAGAATTAAATGAATTAGCTGAAGGCCCTACAATAGCAATAAAAAGATCCTCAAGTGAATTGTCAGAAATAAACCCCTGGTCACAAGAGCAACATAGTAAATCAGGATTATTAAAAAGAGTTGAAAATTCAGAGATATCTATTGCAGAAGCAGAGAAAGTAACCATAAAATTCTTAAAGAAATTTGTAAATAAAGGCATCTCTCCTATATGTGGTAATTCAATAGGTACTGACAGAAGATTCATAAAAAAAGAAATGCCTAAATTAGATACTTTCCTACATTACAGAATGGTAGATGTTTCAACAATTAAAGAGTTAATGAAAAGATGGTATCCGGACAAACTACCTCCCAAAAAAAGTTGTTCCCATTTAGCAATGATCGATATAAAAGAAAGTATTGAAGAATTACGATGGTATAGAGCAAATATTTTTTCACCTAACTCTATTAAAATATAATACATATACTGAATAATAATGACTGCAAACAACCCTTCTGATTTTATACGCGAAATAATTAAATTAGATGTCGCAAATGGGTCTACTACTGAAGTAATAACAAGATTTCCTCCAGAACCTAATGGCTACCTGCATATAGGGCATGCCACATCAATATGCCTAAATTTTGGTATAGCTAATGAATTTGAAAAGGCAACATGCAATTTGAGATTTGATGATACAAATCCTGTAAAAGAATCTCCTGAATTCATAGAATCTATGAAAAAAGATATCCAATGGCTTGGATTTCAATGGGGTGAAAGTGAATTTTACACCTCTGATTATTTCTCAATTTTATATTCACACGCGATTACTTTAGTAAGACTTGGCAAAGCATACGTAGACAGTCAATCTCAAGATGAAATCAGAAAAACCAGAGGTAGCCTTACGGAAACTGGAACAAATAGCCCTTATAGAGACAGGGAAATAGACGAAAACATCGACATATTAGATCGAATGAAAAAAGGGGAATATGAAGAAGGTAGTCATGTTTTAAGAGCTAAAATAGATATGGAATCTCCTAATATGAATATGCGAGATCCCGTAATGTATAGAATAATTAAAACTGCCCATCATCAAACTGGAGACGATTGGAATATTTATCCGATGTACGATTTTGCTCATGGGTTATCTGATTCTATAGAAAAAGTAACACATTCATTATGTACCATGGAATATATAGACCACAGGCCATTGTATGACTGGTTCATTAACGAATTAAACGTATTCCCCTCCAGGCAAATAGAATTTGGAAAAGTACTAATGAGCCATACCATATTAAGTAAAAGAAATCTTCTTAAGTTGGTAGAAATGGGATATGTTGATGGGTGGGATGACCCAAGAATGCCTACTATATCTGGAATGAGAAGATTAGGCTTTACTCCAGAATCAATAAAAGATTTTTGTGGCCGCGTCGGGGTAACAAAAAGAGAAAATGTTGTAGACATAGCGCTATTAGAGCATTGCGTACGAGAAGATTTAAACAAAAAAGCAGAACGCCGAATGGGAGTGATAGAGCCATTAAAAATAACTATTGAAAACTATCCGAAAGAAAAAACAGAATATTTAACTGCTGCTAATAATCCCCAAGACGAATCATTTGGAACAAGAGAAATACCTTTTTCCAGAGAAATATTCATTGAAAAAGATGATTTTATGGAAAATCCTATCAAAAAATTCAAAAGATTATCTGTTGGAGAAGAAGTTCGGTTACGATATGCGTACTTCATAAAATGCAAAGATGTGATTAAAGATGCTATTACTGGTGAACCAATAGAATTGATATGTACTTACGACCCTGCTACAAAAGGTGGGTCAGCTCCGGACAATAGAAAAGTAAAAGGGACTATTCATTGGGTCAGTAGTGAACATTCTGTAAAATCAGAAGTTCGATTATATGATCGTCTCTGTTTTGATCCAAACCCAGACATATCAAATGATGCAAATTTAGAAAGAGTACTAAATCCTAATTCATTAGAAATCAAAAAAAATGCTAGAGTCGAGCCTTCACTTAAAGGAACAAATAGTGATATCAAATATCAATTTGAAAGATTAGGATATTTTTGTTTAGATAATAAAAATTCCGACTCAAATATATTGGTATTTAACAGAACTGTTCCTTTAAGAGATTCTTGGTCGAAAATAGCTAATCGGAGATAGCATGAACGACAGTATTGAAACAATAACTTTAGCTGGCGGGTGCTTTTGGTGTGTCGAAGCCGTATTCGAACTTGTTGAAGGAGTAGTTTCGGTTATTTCAGGATATACTGGCGGGCATACTGAAAATCCTAGCTACATGGAAGTATGTTCAGGGACTAGCGGACATGCCGAATCTATACAAGTAAAATTTGACTCAAATATTATCGATTACCCAACAGTCTTAGAAATATTCTTTGCCTATCATGATCCTACAACATTAGACCGCCAGGGGCCTGATATAGGATCTCATTATAGATCTGAAATTTTTTATCATACAAATAAACAAAAAGAAATTGCAGAAATAATAATCAAAGGACTCGAATCTGAAGAAATATTTCCAGCCCCTATCGTTACAAAAATCTCTGAAATGTCTACATTTTACGAAGCAGAATCATATCACCAATCATTTTATAAAAAGAATGGGTATCAACCTTACTGCCAAATTTTAATTACTCCAAAAGTAGCAAAGTTGCGAGAAATGCACTCTGAGTTATTAAAACCTGAGCCTCACTCAGATCATATAAATGAATTTTAAACTTTATTGGGAAATTCCTCTCTAAATTCTGCATAGATATCTTTCACTCTATCTGTCCCCATCACCAAAACACTACCAAGGTCCATCATTCTATAACCTTCTCGAATCCATCGTTTTGACTCTTCATATGTTTTAAACGTGGTAGCTAATGATTTGTTTTTGCCATTTTTTGCCATTTTTTCTGCAACATCTCTCATAATTCTTTCCACTTTAGGATGAGACTTTTGGCCAGGTACCCCTAAAGAGGCAGATAAATCCTGAGGACCTACAAGCAAGACCTCGAAATCAACCAATTCTAATGTTTCATCAAGTGCTTCATATGCTTCTATGCTTTCCATTTGTAAAATTAGGATAGTTTCATTATTAGCATTCTCAATTACGTCTTCCATTGGTACTCCTAATGGAGCAGCAAACCAAGGAGATATCCCTCTCTCTCCAATAGGAGGATATTTAGAGTATTTAATCGCAGTTTTAGCTTCATTTGCGTTATCCACTTGAGGAACCATAACTCCAACAGCCCCTGAGTCATATGCCTTTTTTATATCTCCTGGAGAATTCCAAGGAACTCGTATAACTCCTGCAACACCAGCTTGGCGAGCCATAACACATATAGGGCCTATAGATTCTGTTCCAAATGGGCTATGTTCTTGATCAATCCAAACCCAATCAGGGCCCGTTGCAAAAATAGCAGCAGCTGTATGCCATTCTCTAGTAAACATTTGAGAACTTAATAAAAGATCCTGATTTTGAATACGCTTTTTAATATTACTTGGGTACATTTATTTACTCCTTAAATTCAAAATAATACAAAGTTAGTCTGATATAGCCCCATATACATATGATCTAAGTTGCCGCCTAATATCATATGTAGTAGAGGGTATCAGCTGAGTCATAAATATAACAATCAAATCTTCTAAAGGGTCAACCCAAAATGCAGTACTTGCTAATCCGCCCCACGCAATCTCACCTTTAGAAGACAATGTTCGCGCTCTAATTGGATCTGTAATAACCGAAAATCCTAAACCAAATCCCGTCCCATCAAATTTTGACTCACTCCATCTACTAAATGCAGTCTGAGATAAATCAACTCCACCTGTCAAATGATTAGATGTCATTAAATCAAAAGTCTTACGGCTAATAAATTGATTGCCATTTAATTTACCTTTCCCTAACAACATTTTGCAAAACTGTAAATAATCATCTGTCGTCGACATTAAGCCTCCCCCTCCACTCAAAAGTTTTGGTTTTTGAGTAATATCTTCTTGTTGCTGAGAAGATATAAGAGTCGGAATACCCGCAGGGTTATACAAATAATTGGATGCAAGTCTATTGATTTTTTCTACGGGAACATAAAAATCTGTGTCTTTCATGCCTAAAGGGTCAAATATATATTTGTTAAAAAAATCGTCAAGACTATATCCAGAAAGTAATTGAATTAAATAACCACACACATCAACAGAAACCGAATAATTCCATTTAGTACCTGGGGAAAATTGTAACGGCAACGAAGACAATTCTTTAACGACTTCTTCTAAAGATTTATCTTTATTCCTCATAATCTCTCTTTTACCGTATGCAAAATCTACTTCAGTAGTTTGCATAAAATCATACGTAAATCCAGATTGATGAGTTAATAAGTCATGAATATTCATGGGGCGCTCAACAGGTTTAGTTATGAAATCTGGGTCTTTCCCGGATACATATACCTCTAAGGATTTGAAATCTGGAATATATTTGTGTACTGGGTCATCAAGTTGAAATAACCCTTTCTCATATAACATCATTAAACAAATAGATGTTATGGGTTTCGTCATAGAATAAATACGGAAGATTGTATCTTTATCTATCTCGGTATGATTATCTCTATCTTTAAACCCCATTGGACTACAGTGAGCTAATTCGCCTTTTCTATAAACACTTGTGATCAACCCAGCAAGTTTTTTAGGTTCAATATAAGTTTTATGAAAAAAATCATCCATCTCTTGAAGTCTTGCTATAGAAAGACCTCCTAAAT